>SDBV01011063.1_pt1 | contig 11744 bp, 9 predicted proteins | sample 2277081 | NCBI WGS metagenome assembly SDBV01 (sample SAMN10402039, study PRJNA504765) | marine sediment metagenome | isolation source: marine sediment core GS10_PC15, 223 cmbsf | place: Arctic Ocean: Southern Knipovich Ridge | collected 2010
GCGTGATTCGGGATTAGCGCCCAAGCAAAACAAGAGGTTTGCGTCTCGGTGACGATATCACCTAGCCGTTCAATGAAATTATCCCGGTCCTGATCATCAGAGAATATCCGCCGCCGCTCGATTACCACGAACAATAATATGATGCAAGGCTCCGGGAGCGTCTATGCGTGCTTGACGTGGCATACAACCCTTATATTACAGTTCCCTCAACTAGAAAAGTTATAATTTAATGGATGTCCCTAATACACGCGCTCGTCCACATTCCGTGGCCCAACCCGCATCATTCTCCTTCTTATGGCAACGGTGCGTCAGATGCCATATGTACCCTGGTATGTAATGTCGATTTGCCCGCGGCATGGTTGCTCTGCGATGAATCTTCTTTTGCTTTTCATGGTTATTGCCAGAATGCCTATGGCTTCGATATCGCTACTGAAAACCGACCCATAAGCCACTTAGCAACCGTAATATACAAAGTTTATCCATTATTTTCGTAAACTTACCGTGGTCCGACCCCCTACGGCCCCCTGTCAGATAAGGATGAACATTAGTGAAAGGTTGAAACTGTGGAATTGGGATCGGGCAACGGTGAAGATTGGCAATATTGCTGGGGTTAAGTCTACAATTGACCTTAATTATTGGTGCCTTTTATTGTTGAACCTTGCTGCGCCCGTTGAAAATAGATTATCCGAATGCCTCGGCCATAGAGTTGAGGTAATTAAAATATTGTAAGTAATGGCCCGACTTTAATGAAATGCGAGTGACACCAAAACAATTTTATCACAATGTGATAATAATAATTCTACATTGTGATTTTTTTCTTGACTTTGTTTTTAATTAAAATTAATAATTGCCTCACCGACAAGTCTCTTCGCAATTAAAATAACCGTATACTATTCGCTTATGAGCGTCGCCCCTGGCCTGAAAAACGGCCAGTTTAATCGAAAAAGAAACTTCGGTCTTGTGCTATCGTAGGGTCGGCCACCGTGCCGACCAGTTTCGGCGGGCATGGTGGCCTGCCCTAATGTTCCAACTTTGTGTAGTTTCATGTGAGGTTCGGACCGCAACCAAAAGACCAAAATTTACTATAGCTATGATCCAACATCATAAAACTTCCCATAATATTTCGACCAACAGAGAAGGTTCCCAGAGCATCAGGCGCGCCATCTCCCTTATTCGAGCAGTTTCCAAGTACAACAATGAAGGCGTAAGACTCACCCAAGCGGCCAAGGATGTGGACCTTCATGTAGCCACAGCTCGACGTATTTTACGAGTGCTTAACGACGAAGGATTTATCGGATATGACCGTTCATCCAAGCGTTATTACCTTGGCGTTGAGCTTTTTGCGTTAGGCACCGTTGCCAACCAATTCGAGATTCGCAACCTGTTCCGCCCTGCTCTGGAAAGGATTGCAAAGCAAACCGAGGAAACTGCTTTTTTGGTCATTCGATTAGGAAACGACAGCCTGTGCATCGATCGAGTCGAAGGCAGTGCGCCAATCCGGATCATGCCATATCAAGTCGGTACCCAAACGCCTTTGGGAGTCGGTGCGGGTGGTCTGGCATTGATTTTTCGATTGCCTGATAAGGAAATTGAAGCAATTATCTCCGCCAACGAAATACGTTACAACCAATACAATGCCGATAACAAAAAAAGAATCCGGGACGCTGTCAACGAATCCCGCAAGCTTAATTTTTCAGTAAGCCGTGAGCTTTTCATAAAGGGCGTCGGAGGAGTGGGCTTGCCCATCGTTGACAATAAAGGTGAGATAATTGCTGCCATCAGTGTCGGTTCGCTTGCTGAAAAGCTTGATCCTCATCGATGCCAATCGATCGCATCCTTGATAAGAGCAGAAATTAACAGGGTAAAAGGGAATTTCTCTCAGGTGCAGATATAGTTGATTGGTTGATTGGTTGATTGGTTGTAAATGTGGTGTCGCTTCGCTCCGTCTTTTTTTATAACGCCTGGTATTTTCAGCATGAAAAACCAGAAATCAGTAAGTGAATATAGTAAAATACGTTGCTTTTTTATTTTAATGAAATCGATAGGATACCTCAATTTTAGGCATTTTAGGCATTTTGTAACTTTAGGCATTTCTTTGAGTAACTACTTCTTTCAATTGAGAAATATTTTGACACGAAAAACAGTTTTGATTTATGGCAGAGCCGATCATCTCTGACCTGGCCCATAGGACCAGGGTTTCGCTTTCGAAAAAAAGAGAAGGCAAATAAATATGAAAGAACACACCAAAGTACTGATTATCGGCGGCGGCATCGTTGGTTGCAGCGTACTGTACCACCTTACGAAACTGGGTTGGAAGGATGTGGCGTTGCTCGAGAGGGATGAACTCACTTCGGGTTCAAAACCTGGCTTGCCGCCGGAAACGTCCCTCAGTTCAGCCTTAGCCGTGTAATTTCACGGCTGGTGCGCTACAGCATCGATCTATACCAGAGCCTTGAGAAAGAGACCGGCCAGAGCACAGGCTGGCACACCACCGGCAGCCTCCGTTTGGCAACTCATCAGGGCCGCATGGATGAGTTCAAGCGTGCTTTCGGTAAAGATCGAATGCTTGGGATCGATAGCGAACTGGTCGATGTAAAAAGAATTCAGGAATTATTCCCCTTGATCAACAAAGATGGAATAATCGGCGGTCTTTTTCACCCCCACGATGGGCATGTCGATGCCAACGGCGTCACCCAGGCTTTAGCCAAAGGTGCCCGCAATGGTGGCGCAGAGATTATTAGATTTACGCGTGCGTTGTCCATCCAACGCACCGCATCTGACGATTGGATAGTTGAAACCGATAAAGGCGTTATCAAAAGTGAGTATCTTGTGCTGGCACCCGGACCATGGGCCTCTCAAGTTGCGGCCATGGCTGGTTTCGAGCTTCCGGTTGTCTCGGTTGAGCACCATCATGTACTTTTTGATGAGATTCCCGAGTTAAAAGGGCTTTCAAAAGAACTTCCTGTGCTTCGCGACCCGGATATTCCATTTTACCTTAGACAGGAGATCAATTCCCTGCTGATCGGACCTTACGAAAAGCAGCCCAAAGCCTGGAAGCCGAACGGCATCGCCTGGAACGCCAAAACCTCAATTGCCCCGGACCTTGAGCGCCTTCAAGATAATATGATGCGGGTTATCGAACGCGTGCCGATTCTGACCAACGCGGGAATTAAACAAGTTGTCAACGGCCCAATCACCTATGCACCCGACGGAGTTCCCCTAGTTGGCCCAATTTACGGCAGCCCCAACTTGTTTGTTTTGGCAGCTATAAATTTTGGAATCACACTGGCCGGAGGACTTGGCAAGCACATGGCCCACTGGATTGTCGACAATGATCCGGGAATAGATCTTTCCGCCTTAGATCCGAGGCGTTTTGGTACGTGGGTTACGAAACGCTATACCTTGGTTAAAGCTCTCGAAGCCTACCGGATGGGTTGGCAGACTGCCTACCCGGAAAAAGAACGACCGGCCGCGCGGCCATTGAGAACTGCGCCCATTTATGACCTTCAACTTAAAAATGGGGCGGTGTTTGGCAGTAGATATGGCTGGGAACGGCCGGCTTGGTTTGAACCACAGGGTCCAAAAAAAGAAGAACGGTTAAGTTTTTACCGGGCGACACACTACTTCCCCTTTGTACAGACCGAATGTCAAGCGGCTCGTGACCGCGTTGCCGTCTACGAGATGAACAGTCTCAGTAAATATGAGATAGCCGGACCGGGCGCTAAATCCTTTTTGAACCACCTGACCACAAATCTAATTCCCAAACCGGGAAGAGTTGCCTTCACCCTAATGGTCAGCCCGAACGGCAAGATGCAATCAGATTTCGTTATTGCCGGGCTGGGCAGCGATCGATATTACCTTGTAGGAGCAGCAGCAGCCGAATATAAAAACCTCCAGTGGATGGAATCCAATCTTCCGGAAGACGGTTCGGCTTCGATCAAAAACGTTACCCGGGATTTTGGCGTGCTTACGGTCATTGGACCTAAATCACGCGAACTTTTGACTCGATTAACCGAGGAGGATCTTACGCCAAACAGCTTTCCCTACTTTGCTTTTCGAAATATCGAATTAGATCTTGCACCCGCAATGGCTTTAAGAGTAAACTACGCAGGCGAATTAGGTTGGGAGCTTCACCATCCGATTGAATTTCAACGCTCACTTTATCAAGCTATAATAGCGGCTGGGGATGATTTGGGCGTAACAAATATCGGAATGCTGGCCTATAATTCACTAAGACTCGAAAAAGGTTACTGCGGTGCCGCGGAACTAAGTGGCGAGAACACACCATTGGAGGCCGGCCTTGAACGGTTTGTAAAGTTTGATAAGGGTGATTTTATCGGCAGGAGCGCACTTCTTGCGGACCGGGAGCGTGGAGTCCCCCAAAAGAAGCTCGTTTCATTGCAGATAGACACTGAGGAGGCTGATGCGTTGGGTGATGAACCGATCGTAAAAGGAGGGAAGGTAGTCGGCCGGGTTACCTCAGGCGGCTATGGCCATCGAATCAAAAAAAGCTTAGCCCTGGCTTATGTCTCACCTGATTATGCGATACCGGGGTCGGAAGTTTCAGTAGAAATTCTAAACAAACCTTGCCAAGCAAGGGTTGTATCATCTCCGTTATATGACCCAAGCAATATGAGGCCCAGAGGATGAATGAACAATATGATGCAATTATCGTCGGCGGTGGCCACAACGGGTTGACGGCTGCCGGATACCTGGGAAAAGCCGGACTTAAAACCGTTGTGCTGGAACGCCTGCCTGTGGTTGGAGGTGCCGCGGTAACCGAGGAAATTCATCCGGGGTACCGAATATCTTCTGTTGCCTATGTGGTGAGCCTTTTAAGGCCCGAAGTAATAAGGGACCTTGAGCTTAAAAGTCACGGTTTTGAGACGATCCGGATGGATGGTACCCTGGCTGTCTGTGGAGATGACTACCTGTTTTTATCAGGTGATGAGGAACACGATCGCAAAGAAGTGGGGCGCTTTTCCGGGGTTGACTATGATGCGATGAATCGATTCGGTGCGATGGTGCAGAAGGTCGGCGAAGTGATTCGAAATCAAATGCTGCGGGAACCGCCCAAGCTGGATGCCGGCTTTTCGGATTGGATGGCATTAGCCCGGATGGGCCTGAACATTCGCAAACTTTCCCCTGATTTGCGTCACCGCCTGCTCCAGATGTTTACCAGCAGTGCCTATGATCTCACTGAACGCTGGTTTGAAAGCTCTATGATTAAAAGCATGTACGCATCCTCTTGCTTTTCCGGAAATTTTGCCAGTCTCCGTCAGCCGGGTTCTGCGATTCCCTTTTTCCATATGCACGTTGGCGAACTGGACGGTGAGCAGGGGGCCTGGGGGTTGGTAAGGGGTGGCATGGGCCGCCTCACCCAGGCCATGGCCTCTTTTGCCCAATCAAAAGGAGTGGAAATTCGGACAGAAGCATCTGTAAAAAAAATATTGGTTGAAAAAGGACGTGCGGTTGGTGTGCAGCTGGAAAACAACGAAATCCTCACTGGCCGTTGTGTTTTGGCTAACACGGACCCCAAACGCACCTTTCTGAAGCTTATCGACCGGGATCAGCTTGATCCGGAATTTGCCAAAGACATCCAACAAATTCGGATGGGACACAGCTCGCTACGCATTAACCTGGCACTCAAAGGTCTGCCGGACATCCGATTTTTTGCTGCCGGCGAAGAAGGACCATGGCACCGCTCTAATTTCACCATATTTTCGAATGTTGAAGGTTTGGAGGCCAATTACTTTGCAGCCGTCACCGGCCATTTACCGAAGGAGCCGCGCCTGCATATCACGATTCCTTCCACGGTGGATGACAGCCTTGCTCCCTCGGGTCATCACGTAATGAGCGTACTTGCCAAATATTATCCTTATCGGTTGGCGGATGGTTTAAGCTGGGATGACATCAAGGAGGATGTTGCCGATCGCATAATTGAATACATGGCACAGGTAATGCCCAATCTGCCCGAGCTGATTGTCGGCCGCCAAATGTTAAGCACATTGGATCTGGAAACGATTTACGGGCTCACTGAATCAGATATTTTCCACGGGCGCCTTGACTTGGATCAGCTTTTTAGCCTGCGTCCACATCCCCGGGCAGCCCAGTATCGAACCCCTGTTCAAAACCTTTACTTGTGCGGCTCCGGCGCCCATCCCGGAGGCGGCATAACCGGTGCCCCCGGCCACAACGCCGCCCGTCGAGTGATTGCAGATCTCAAACGGAGATAACGCGATTATAAAGTTTGTGATAAAAGGAGACCAATGTGAAGCTTGAAGAAAAAAGCGGTGTCTACCTCAAGTCGCTTACAAAAAAGTTTGGCAACGTCGTGGCGGTCGATAACATTTCCCTGCATGTGCCGGAAGGGGAATTCCTCACTCTATTAGGGCCGAGCGGCTCAGGAAAGACGACGACCTTAATGACAATAGCAGGCTTCCAAATGCCCACCGCGGGACAAATCTTTATCCGCGGCAAGAATATACTTTCCGTTCCACCTTACAATAGAAACATCGGCATGGTTTTTCAAAATTATGCACTATTTCCGCACATGACCGTCTTTGGCAATATCGCGTTTCCTCTAAAAATGCGAAAACTCCCCAAGCGTGAATTAAAAAAACGAGTAGAAAAAGTTCTTGAAACCGTCAAATTGCCCGAATTTGAAAAAAGGTATCCCAAACAGTTAAGTGGCGGGCAACAACAACGTGTGGCTCTGGCACGAGCGCTTGTCTATGATCCGCCACTTTTGCTGATGGATGAACCGCTGGGGGCCCTGGATAAAAAATTGCGGGAATACATGCAAATTGAAATACGAAATCTCCAAAGAGAATTAAAAATAACAAGTCTTTATGTGACCCACGACCAGCAAGAAGCCTTGACCATGTCGGATCGAATTGCTGTTTTTGATCAAGGCAAGATTCAGCAGATCGGCACCCCGGATGAACTTTATGAAAAGCCGAGGAACCGGTTTGTTGCCGACTTCATCGGAGAATCAAACTTCATTGAAGGATCTATCACTCGCTTAAACGACCAATCGGCTGCGATAACGACGGCAGACAATGAAGTGGTCATCCCGTGCCCGCGTTTACCAACTCTTTCCCTCAATCAAAAGATACAATTGGTTATTCGACCCGAGAAAATCAAATTTATCGAATCATCTAACATGCTATCGGTTGCCCTTAAAGGCGTTGTGGAAGAATTAATTTATGTTGGTGAGATAATAAGATACCGTATTCGAATTTCCAAAGAGCAGATATTAGATCTCAAACAGCAAATCAGTTATGGCATAACCGCCTTCCACAAAGGCGATCATGTTCTTATCGGATGGGGCTTGGAAGATTCCAAGATCCTTTAGCAATTGAGCATGAAAGGAGGTGAGTAAAGATACTTGGCTTCGGTTTTATTGAAACTAGTCCAGATGCTAAATGGAAAGGAGAATTAAGAAATGATTAGAGAAAACCAAAAAGTATTATCCTGTATCGGAATTTTTTTAGGTGTTTTTCTGACAACGCTATTATTTCAGCCGTATGCAGCCTTTGGCGGATCGGAAAATGAACTTGTCGTAGTCTCCTGGGGAGGCGGGTGGACAGCGGCTGAAAGGAAGGCCTTTTTTGATCCTTTTGAAAAGGAAACAGGTATTAAAATTATTGATACAACTTCCGTCGGAGGAAAATGGGCCCAGATTCGTTCGCAGGTGACAAGTGGTAATATAGAATGGGACCTCGTCTCATCGGTTGCCGGTACTTATGTGGTTCAATATAAAGATTTACTGGAAAAAATTGATTATTCCATTGTAACCGATACGGAAGGTATTATCAAGGAATCGCTTGGTGAATACACTGCTGGTGGCCAATTTGAGTCGGTCAACATTGCATATAATAGAGACAAGTTTCCTGGAGGCAATCATCCCAAAACCTGGGCGGAGTTCTGGGACGTGAAAAAATTTCCAGGCCCGCGAGCTTTTCCCAACTGGGGCGGGGGATGGTTTCAGCCGATAGCGTTTGCCTTGATGGCCGATGGCGTCCCGCCTGATAAGCTGATCCCCTTTGACTACGATAGGGCCTTCAAAAAACTTGATGAACTAAAACCCCATATTACAGTCTGGTGGACAACCGGCTCTCAGTTCCAGCAGGTTCTGCGCGACGAGGAGGTGGTCCTTGCGGCTGGATGGGACGGTCGGATTGTCGATTTGGCAAAGAAGTTTCCGATCGGCATGGAGTGGAATCAAGGACATAAGTTCGGCAGCGGATGGGCCGTCGTTAAAGGTACCAAGAAAAAAGAAATGGCGATGCGCTTCATCAATTCAACTCTCGATGCCAAAAAGCAAGCCGTCTTCACCAAGGCCTTGGGGGCAGCGCCCAGCAACGTTAAGGCATTTGATCATGTAACGGAACAGGTGAAAATGCTAAGGGGTAGTTATCCGGTCAACAGTCAGAAAATGTTCACCATGGATGAGACCTGGCTCGGAGAAAACCTGAAGGAAATGCAGGAAAAGTGGGAAACATGGATTGCTAAATAGTAGCAAGCTTTCAGATGGAAAAAAATGAAAACTGGCGGAGGGAGAATTTCCTGACATGAAAATGAAATTTCTCAAACCGGAATCGATTTCGGAATATTCCTTAATGACGTCTCTGTTTCTCCTTCTGCCTGTCATCTTTCTGTATTTGATATTTTTTATCTACCCTTTGGCAAGACTATTTCCGATCAGTTTGTTTCAGCCTGAATTCACATTAGACAACTATATTCATTTTCTAGATAAGCCCCTATATGCCAAGGTGCTTTTGAGGACTTTACGGGTAAGTGCAATTGTGTCAACCGTCTGCCTATTGATAGGCTACCCGGTAGCCTATTTGCTTGCATACACTAAAGGCCGAAGACGCACGATTTATTTGGGGTGCATCCTCCTGCCATTCTGGACCAGCATTCTCGTCAGAAATTATGCCTGGATTATTTTGCTACAGAGAAAAGGAGTAATAAACACTGTTTTACAATGGGCTGAGTTAATTGATAAGCCTTTGCGCCTATTATACACCGAGCCTGCGGTCCAGATTGGAATGATACATTTTCTGCTGCCCTTTATGATTCTTCCAATCTACTCTGTTCTCAAAAGAATAGACCCCAATCTGGCCCTGGCGGCCAGCAACCTAGGGGCCAAACCATGGTCGGCTTTTTTTCATGTGACATTTCCTTTGAGCTTTCCAGGTGTTGGCGCAGGGCTCTCCATTGTTTTCATTATTGGACTAGGTTTTTTTATCACGCCGGCTTTGCTTGGTGGACCGGGCGATCTTATGATTTCGACTTTGATTGAAAAGCAAATCAATGTTGATGATTGGCCTTTCGCATCCGCCATTGCATTCATTCTGCTATTTATCACTGTTATTCTCATTATGATATTTAATAAAGTAGTTGGGCTGAATAGAATATACAGTCAAGAAGTATAGTATAAGAGTTACGAAAGGATACACTTTTTGCAGATAGACACCAAAATGAACATCGGATCACTGTTCTTAAATGCGTCGGGAATCAGCGTCATGCTGTTTTTGATATTACCGGCCTTTTTAGTAATCCCCATGTCTTTTGGGTCCTCCCAGTATCTAAAATTTCCACCGGTTGACTTCTCGTTAAAGTGGTATGTGGAGTTTATTCGCAGCGCAAGGTGGCTAGGTTCTCTCTGGTTAAGTGCCCAGGTGGCGGTTTTGACCACCTTGGTCGCCACTATAATCGGAACACTCGCTTCATTAGCTTTGGTGAGAGGGAGATTTCCGGCTAAGTCCGTGATAAGTGTGATCATTATTTCGCCCATGATCGTTCCTGTCATTATTTTTGCCATCGCTATTTACGGTCTCTATGCCAAAGTGGGTCTAATCGGTACCCGTGCGGGTCTGGTTGCTTCTCACTCGGTGCTGGCCGTTCCTTTCGTTGTTTTGATTATGACGGCAAATCTTCAAAGATTCGATACCTCTTTAGAATTGGCAGCCATGAGCCTGGGGGCCAACCCTATTAAAACTTTTCTATTCATCACTTTGCCTTTGATCCTGCCAGGAATGTTAACCAGCGCCATGTTTTCGTTCATCGTCTCTTTTGACGAGTTAGTCGTTGCCAACTTCATTTCCGGTATTCGTGGCCGAACTTTACCAAAGCAAATGTTTGATGGTATTCGCCTTGAGGTCAGTCCCATAGTGGCATCAGTTTCTGCCATATTTATTATTCTTTCGATATTTACTATTCTTTTAATGCATTTTCTTCGGAAGAAAGAATAAATAAATCCATAGTCGTGTTTCATATTTGCGGCCTATAACAGACCAAGGTTATATTTCCAACGCAAAACAACCGAGGGGTAAAGGAGAACAAAAATGGGAATTGAGTGTCTGTTTATGCACCCTGATCGCGCAATCTTCGGCCAGGGATGCGCGCAGCAAATTGGGGATTGTGTAAAAGAATTGGATCGAAAAAGAGCATTTGTGGTGACAGATAAGGCGGTTACGAGCCTTGACATCTTTAGAGTTGTGGAAAAAGCGCTTAAAGATAGGGACGTAAGTTATTATATTTATTCCGAAGTGGATGAGAATCCCACCGATCGTCAGGTGGAGAAAGGCGCCGAGATCTACAAAAAGGAGAACGCTGACGTTTTGATCGCTGTCGGCGGAGGAAGCTCCATTGATAGTGCGAAGGCCATCGGCGTGCTGAGCAATAACGGCGGTTCGATACTGGAATATAAAGGGATGGATCTTTTCACCAAGCCAATTCCTCCGTTGGTAGCGATTCCGACCACAGCGGGGACCGGCAGTGAGGTAACGCCATACGCCGTCATAACCGATACCAAAGACAATTACAAAATGGGCATTTGCGGATGGAAGCTTCTGCCTCGAGCCGTGCTGGTCGATCCTGTGATGATGGCAGACATGCCGCCTGCGATAACAGCTGCTACCGGAATGGATGCCCTGAGCCATGCGGTCGAGGCCGTTTATTCGAAAAATGCCATGCCGCAAACCGATGCTTTGGCTTATTCTGCCATCAAGCTGGTTTCAGAAAATCTGGTGCATGCGGTTACCAAAGGTTCCGATATGGAAGCTAGAGAGGGAATGGCCATGGCAAGTCTCATGGGAGGAATGTCCATGTGCGCAGGGTGTGGAGCGGTTCACGCTCTCGGCCACCAACTCAGTAATCGGTTTGGTATGCCGCATGGTATGGCCATGTCGATTATGATGCCGGTTATTCTCAATTTCAATGCATCTGCATGCCCTGATCGGATTGCGAAAATCGCCGTCGCAATGGGCGAAGATGTTGAAGGGTTGGGTAAGACCGAAACGGCGCACAAGGCGGCGCATGCGATCCGCAAATTGGGAAAAGCCGCTGGACTGCCAACGACTTTAGCGGAGTATGGGGCGGACCCGGAGTTGCTAACCATTTGCGCGGAATTTGCAGCAATAGCTGGTGACATGCTGGGCAATCCGATTACTCCGACCATGGAGCAAATACAGGATCTTTACAAACAAGCATTTGAAGGAAACCTTAATTAATTCGCAGAGCGAGGAAATCCAGAAACATAACAATCTTATAAATTTGCTGGAGGTGTACTTATGAGGAGAGGGACGCCCATAAAAATATAACTTTCTAGGCCTCTACAAGCTCTAACTGCCCGGTTTTAGCGATCTTTTCGCCTCGCTTTACCGAAATACTCACCGATGGTTGCGAGACACCCAGTTTTTTAGATAGTTCTGTGGCACTGAACCCCAACTTTC
>SDBV01011064.1_pt1 | contig 11744 bp, 9 predicted proteins | sample 2277081 | NCBI WGS metagenome assembly SDBV01 (sample SAMN10402039, study PRJNA504765) | marine sediment metagenome | isolation source: marine sediment core GS10_PC15, 223 cmbsf | place: Arctic Ocean: Southern Knipovich Ridge | collected 2010
CAGGGCCATGCGCTTCCACTTTGCCAGGCTCTGAACCATCTCAACTGGGTTTTCGGTGTGCTTGACTCGGAAGGCGACGGGCTGCTGGGTGCCGGCCAGGTCATCCTGCAGCCCGGTTCCGGTTTCTAAAAACCGCGGCGCGCTCACTCGTGTCAGGTTCAACTCTTTCGCCAGCTCGTGTTCGAAGGTGTCCTTGATCAGCTTGATTCCCTTTTCCGTATCGATTAAACCGGGCTTGGGCTCATATTGCGGATTTTCTGCCATGGTGCGATTCCTTCCCTTCTTGTGTCTGCGCATCGGCCGCGGGTAACGTTGGGCCGTACAAATACTCCTGAACGCCTGGCCGGCAAGAGAGCTTCGACCGGCGGCGTGATCGGATGTGGTCGGATAAGGGCAAAGCAGCGGTTTTCATTTTGACATGGATGAAAATGAAAACCGCCCTAAGCGCCGATATATGTCCACATTTTCCAAGCGATCCGGCCCATATTAGCTGCCGATCGCAAGAAAATGAGGCACCCTTAAAACCGTACGGTGCAACTGTGATACTTCTGAGGGCAAAGACTAACGGGTTCGCAAGGATTGATCAACCGCGGGCGGGCCGCGATCGACCTTCGGCTCCGAAGACGATTGGGGCCGCTTCTTTCTCCAGCGATACCGCCGCCGCGGCAGCTTTTCGAGCATAACGGCGTAACGCGCAGTAAACGGGATGTTTTTCAGGGCGATCTTGAGGGATGCGGTCATCGGTACGGCCAGCAGGACTCCCGGCGCACCCCAGAGCCAGCCCCAGAAGAACATGGACAGGAAAACGATGAAAAGGCTCAGATTCATTCTGCTGCCCATGAATTTGGGCTCGAGCAGTATGCCCGTCACGAACTGGCAGAACCCCAGGCACAGAAAGATCCAGAGCGGGGTGGTCGTACCGGCGAACTGAAGGACAGAAAAGAGGGACGGCAGAATCACCGCCACGGTGGATCCGATATTGGGAATGAAATTCAGCAGAAAAGTGAGAAAGCCCCAAACTATGGCGAACTCGACTTTGAAGAGCGCCAGCACGATGCCCGACATAGTGCCGATCAAAAGGCTGATTAAGGTCCTGACGCCGATGAAGTTGCGCAGATTCGTGTCGATGTGCTTTAATATGATCGGTATCTTGCTGCGCTTGCGGCCCGCGAACATTTTAACGAGCTTTCTGGGCAGAAAATACTTCTCCACCAGGATGAGGATGGCAAACAGGAACACGAGCAGCGCCAGGGAGCTGTTGGTGGCGATCTGACCGGCTACGCCGGCAACCATCGAGCCTATAGGCAGCTTTCTGATCTCGTCGAACAGATCGAAGTTGATGGATTCTCCCGCCAGGCTCTTGAGGCTGCCGGCGAGGGCGTCCAGCAACGTCAGCATCTGGTTCTTGTATTCCGGGAGCTTGCCGGCGAATGCGACCAGGTTGGAGAGCAGCAGAGTTCCCGCCCCGAACAGCAGTCCGAGAAATACGAGGGCCGTTATTGCAACGGCCAGCCCCAGTGGCAGGCCCAAGCGCTTGAGGCCCATCATCAGTGGATCCATGACATAGGCCAGAAGCAGGGCCAGGAGCATCGGGATTACCACGGGTTGAGCCAGTTTGAGCGTGAGAACGATGACGAAGGCGCCGACCAGCATCAACAGCAGATTGGCGAGTTTCTGTTTGTCCAAGATTTGCCCTTCAGCGCCGGCACTCGAATCTATGCATGTGGCTTTTCCAGCCTCCGGACCGGGACGCTATTTCAGAGGATCCTTCAGCTTGATCCTGACCACATTGCCGGTGTCGTAGCGCTTGATGCACTGCTCGCAGGTGTTGCAGTCGGTTTCATAGCAATTGCGGTGGATGCGCGTGGGATACTGCTTTCGAAAAGAGGCCAGGCACTTGTCGCAGCAGAACAGAAAGCGCTCCTGGAAGGCCCCGAAAGCCACGTGATCCGCCAGCGGTTCTTCGCCTGCCTTGAGATCGCTGAGATTTGTGCCGCACCAGTCGCACACCCCGGTCACTTCGAGATGAAACCGCCGGCGCGCCGTTTCGAGTTTTTCCTCGTCCCACACGTAGTCGATGCGGCGGATCGCGCTCTGAGACACTACGTTGCGCACGACATCGTCCCGCACGAGAAGGACCTGGTCGTGCTTGACGCTGTAGATGCGATCGCATTTCAGCTTCTGGCCGGTGTCCAGGTAGACTACGCAGCTGTTGGCTTCTTCAGAACGCCAGCGGTACCACCCGCAGTTCGTGCAAACCCTGGAAGACACCATCTGCTCGGTACGGTTGCCGCACTCGGGACAGCGGCCGCGCTCGATGAGTGAGATGTCGCGGATTTCCGAAAGCGCGGCATCGCTGGCGGTACGCTCGGCTTCGTTCTTGGCCCGATCGACGTCTCTGGGAAGCTCTGCAGCCGAAAGCTCGCTGAGCTCCTCCTGGAGCTCGAGGTCCTTGCGCCTGTCTTCCGCGCTCTTCTTCGATGCATCGGAAGCGTTTTTGCCGCGTCGTTTGAAGAATAGCATGGGCTACAACCCTCAGGCCGAAGGTAACAGACTTGGCCTGCAAAATCAACTATCGCAGGTTAACGGTTAACACCACAGCGATAGAGTTCGAGCAGAAGCGCCGGACAGGTATGCCCGGGGTGGAGATGTCTCTCCCCTGGCACACCAGCTCTCTTGGACAGCATCTCCTGTGTTATTCCACGACATCTTTTACTCTGTTTTCAATTTCTTCGGCAAGGGATTCATATGAATGGCCGGCAGGGCTCACCGATTGGAGAACTTTCACACTCACAGGAACGGATTTTGGGAATTTGCTTCCGGTTGGCAAAACATCATATGCTCCGCTGATTGCAACAGGTACAACCGGTACATTCATCTCACAGCTTAAAATAGCAAATATTTTTTTAAACTTCCCCACCTTTCCATCTTTGCTTCTGGTACCTTCTGGAAAGAGAATAATATTTTTTCCCTGGCGCAGCACTTCGGCGAGTTGTTGCAGCGAATATTTCAGATCGTGGTATATATCCATTACAATGACATTATTGGTATCAGCCATATACCTGACCCATTTTTTTTTCACATGCGCAGCTTTTGCGTAAAAATAGCTTTTCTTCAGCTTTTCGGTTGTCAAAAGCATGAGCACAAATAAACCATCAAGAAAACTTTGATGGTTTGGAGCAATGATACAGGGAGTGTCGGGAATATTTTCAGTTCCTTTTATTCGGATTTTCAAATATGGTTTAAGCAGCATGCCGGCGATCTTCTGGGCAATGGAATGGGTGAACCGGCTCTTGGGAAGCGCAATGTCTACTTTTTCATTGAGAATTTCATTCCAGTTGACTTCTTCAACATGTATTTTTGTTTTGGCTTTTTTGATGTACTCGCTCAGTTTGATTACAGTAGGATATTCAACAATATCAGCTTCAGATATTTCAACGCCGAATGTCGATCTGAGAAATTCAAGCAGACTGACCATTCCTAGAGAATCAACTCCCAGATCTAATTCCAGATGATCGTCCGGGTAAAATGTATCTCCGATTATTTTGTAAAGATAATCCCTTATAATTGTGTATTCTTCAAAGTCAGGTTCCTTCCCGGATTTTTTGACAACATTGCTGCGACTCTCCATGGACGCAAGCTCAAACCGTTTCAGTTTGCCCATTCGGGTCCTGGGCAATTCATCTTTTGTTATGTGTATTTTTTTCAGTTTCTTATATGGCGAAACCTGCATGTTGTAACGGTCTATTACATCCCCCCGCATCCACTCTTCAATATTTACTATGCCTTGTTCCTTGATTTTTTTGAAATCCGGCACCAGTATTGCCTGGAGGATATCGTCCTTTAGGAAAACACCGATCTCACTTATGCTGTCCGACATATTTAGAATCTTGAATTCAATTTCTTCCGGGTTGATATTCTTGCCGCTGGAGGTAACAATAATCTCTTTTTTTCGTCCAGTAATAAAAAGATGACCGTCACCATCGACATATCCTGTATCACCTGTATGCATCCAGCCATCGCGGATCACATCAGCGGTTTCCACGGGACGGTTATAATACCCTTTCATAACATTGGGCCCTTTTGCGGTTATTTCACCATCCACAATTCGAACCTTGTTTGCATTCATGACCTGCCCTGCTGACCCGCGCCTGTATCCACCCGGCCTGGTAAAGGAAATCATGGGTGAAGTTTCGCTCATCCCGTACCCCGGCAGTACTTCAAAACCCAGGGTCCGAAAATCTTTTACAACATCGTCATCAATGGCCGCTCCCCCGCAAGGCATATATTTTACGCACCCGCCAAACTTCTTCTGGACCTGTTTGAATACTATCCTCGAAAAACGCAAGGAATTAACAGTTTTAGCAATTTTAAAAAGAAGTTTTGCCACGGGACTGCTGTTAATTTTGATTTTTATGCCCTGCCTGATGGCGGTGAAAAGCCGCGGCACTCCAACGACTATTGTCACGCCGTTGTCCTGGAGTGTTTTCATGATATCTTCTGATGCAATGGTTGGTGAAAATACCGAACATGCCCCCATATAGAGCGGCATGATCATAGTCCCGTTGAGCGGAAGGATGTGGTGGAGCGGAAGAAGGACCAGCAACTTGTCTTCAGGGTGATAAATCTCAATATCCTCGGATACAGACCTGATATTTGATAAAAGATTCCCAAAAGTAAGCATGACTCCCTTAGGGCTGCCGGTTGTACCGGAGGTATAGATAATAACAGCCGTGTCATCGTCTTTCATATCAGGAAATATCGCTGTCCGAGCGTTATCTGCCTTAATATCGTCAAGCACAGTAATCTGAATATCGCGGTCAACCTTCTCCATGGTTTTTCGAAGAACCGGCTCTTTTTCTTTTGAACAAAATATCATTTCCGGGGCGCAGTCATTTACGATATATAGAAGCTCCTCAACAGTGACCATGCAGTCGACAGGAACCGGGACGCAATTGTTTTTCCAGATTGCATAAAACGCAAAGACCCATTCAAGACTATTCTCTGAAAAAATAATCACCCTGCTGCCGGCATCAGGATTAAAAAGAGTCGAATAATGATTTACGAATTTCAGCAGCTCTGAATAATGAATTTTTCTGTCCTGCCAAACCAACGCGGTTTTGTCATGTTCTTTTAAAAAGAGTGCCATTTTTTTCTCCAATCAAGCGAGTATTGGGCCCCGGGAACTGATTCGATAGTCTCCGTGGTGTTTGCGAACAATACGCTGAAATTCATAATGTGGCAACAGCCATAGAAATTGAGAGAAAACGCTGTCGAGTCTCTTATCTGCTTTCAGTGCTTCAGAAGCATTCGAAGCGACCTGGGCTGAGGGCCGCGGAACGACTGTAAAGCGATCGAATTCAGCAAGCAATCTTCCCAGGGCCTTCTCCCGCCAATTTTTTATCAGGTTATGCTCAGAACTGCAGCATCGTGCCTGTATCATAGCTATGGAGCAGGGGAGAAGCCTTAACCAGCAAATCCCCGCCCAAGTATCCCAAATATGTGTTGGGCGACACCCGTTTTCGCAATGAGCACTTTTCCGGGAGCAAGAAAAACAGCAACGAGCCCGGATTACGTTGCGGCCCTTCGCAGTATCGGCATCACCGATTCGGGGGGACGGGATTTTCCAAAATGAGATCCCCAAAAAAACATCCGTCATGACAGAGGCCTCTACGAAAACACCTCAGGCCAAAGCATTTCAGACGAAGGTATAGAGCTTCTCGAGCGACTGTACTACGACACGGCCCAGCAGGCCTCGCCATTGCTCAGAGCGGTGCAGGAGCTGGTTTCCCGGGTCTGCGCCCCGGCTGACTTATAGTACGCTCTGCTCGACGCAGATCTGTCGGTAGAAGCCGTCGGTTTGCATGAGCTCTGCGTGGGTGCCCATCTGGGTGATGCGGCCCTCTTCCAGTACGATTATGGAGTCGCACTCCCGAGCGGTGGCGATTCGTTGGGTAATGATCAAGCTGGTCCGGCCTTCGAGAGCCTTGTTGAGAGTGTCCCTGATGCGGGCTTCTGTTTTGGCGTCCAGCGCGCTGGTCGTATCGTCCAGAAGCAGAACTTCCGGATCGGTGAGCACGGCCGTGGCCAGGGCCAGACGCTGCTTCTGACCGCCTGAAAGAGTTACACCGCCTTCGCCCACTTCCGTTTCGTATTTCCCCGGCAGGCTCATAATGAAGCTGTGCAGCTCGGCCTGCGTGGCGGCCTTGATGATCTGCTGCGATGTCGCCTCGAGACGCCCGTACATGATGTTGTCCGCCAGTGTGCCACTGAAAATAACCGGTTCCTGCTGGACCATGCACACGTGCCTGCGGATGGAAGCCGCGTCAGCTTCCAGCAGGTTGACCCCGCCCACGCGGACGACGCCCGAGTCAGGATCGTAGAAGCGCAGCAAAAGGCTGAACACCGTCGTTTTACCCGCCCCCGAGGGACCCATGAGGGCCACCTTGTCCCCCGGCTCGATGTTGAAGCCGACCTCGCGCAGGGCCGGCACGCTCTGCCCCGGGTACGCGTAGGTTACGCTGTCGAACTGGATCTTGCCCCGCATGCCCCGCAGTTGGATGTGGCCCGGTACGACCTCCACCCTGGTGTCGAGTATGTAGAACATCCTGCGCAGCACGACCATCACGGACTGAAGGGCGGTAATGAGGGTGGTAAGAGCGTTGATCGGCATGAAGAGCGGGCTCAGGGCGCCTATATACGCCATGGCCGAGCCTATGGTCATGGACTGCGATTTGACCTGCAGCATGAGCAGCAAGATTATGGCGCCCGTGGTCAGCGAGGCGACAATGCCTGCCATAACGCTGAGAAGGTGCGAGTAGAGGGTTTGCCGCACCTGCAGGCGAACGCTGTTGTGGATCAGCCTGGCAAAAGTGCGCAGCTCGCCCACTTCTTTGGCAAAGGCTTTCACGAGCCGTATCGCCGATATACGCTCCGAGGAGAGGCCGTACAGATTGGAGTTGGTGCGACGCAGCGCTATGCTGGCCCGGCGGATTTTGGGCTTCAGGTTGTAAAACACGTAGGCATAGAGCGGCAGGGTGAACAGCACCAGGAGCGTTATCTGCCAGTTCAGGTAGAAGAGCACGGCCATGCCCATGACGAGCCGGATGGACTGGGCCATCAGGTTGACGGCCTGCGCCGTGCTCCACAGCTCGACGATGCGCACGTCGCTCATTACGCGGCTGGTTATCTTTCCCGACGGCATACGCTCGTAGAACCCAAGGTGCAGGACCTGCAGCTTTTCGTGCAGGTCCTTACGCAGCTTGTAGATCAATTTCCGCCCCGCGCCCACTATCAGCCAGCTGCGCAGCCAGTGGCACACGATAAAGACCAGCCAGATCCCGATGATAACGAGCAGCCAGTCCCAGAACAGCTCCATCTGCCCGGGCATCTCTTCCGGGGCTATGCCGGTGCCGAGCTTGAGCACATCGTCCACCAGAAAGCGCGTTGCTATGGTCCGCGCAAATGGCTGTGCGCTCCACACGATCGTGATCAGGAACGCTGTGAAGATACGGCCTTTCGTATCCGTAAGATAGCTCCGCCAGAGCCGCTTCAGATCCTTGCCCGGCGCGGTGCCGTAGTCTTCCTGCTCCTCCAGGAGATGTGTGATGAGCTCGTCGACACGGTCGCGCTTCTTGCTCTGGGCCGATCGGTCCCTCATGAGTCTTCCTCCATGGCGCCTCCCAACAACTCGTTATAGAGCCTTTGGTATAAGCCCTCGTCAAGACCCATGAGCTCTTCGTGGGTTCCCTTCTCTACGATGGAGCCCTGATCCATGACGACGATCATATCGGCCGATGTGATCGTGGAGAGACGGTGGGCCACCACGAAGCTGGTCCTGTTCTTCAACACCCTGGTCAGGGCGCGCTGGATCAGGACTTCAGAGCGGCTGTCGAGCGAGGAGGTGGCCTCGTCCATTATAAGCACAGCCGGGTCTTTGAGAATGGCCCTGGCAATGCTGACGCGCTGCTTCTCACCCATGGACAGCTTGAGGCCCTCCATGCCTATGACGGTGTCGAAGCCCTCCGGCAACCCCACGGCCAGCTCGTAGATCTCCGCCGCCCGGGCGGCCTGCTCGACTTTTTCTCTGGAAGCCCAGGGCCGGCCGTAGGCGATGTTTTCCGCCAGGGTTCCGTCGAACACCACAGGATCCTGGAGAACGACGCCGAACTGGCGCCTAAGGCTCTTTAACTCCACATCGCGTATGTCCAGGCCGTCGACGAGGATCGACCCCTTTTGGATGTCCCAGTAGCGCATGAGCAGAGCCGTCAGGGTGGTCTTGCCGCAGCCGGTCGGCCCCACGAGGGCTACCGTCATGCCGGGCGCGATGCTCAGGGACAGGCCTCGATAGAGCGGGTTGTTGGCTTCATAGGCAAAATAGACGTCCCGGAATTCCACTCGGCCGGAGATGGCCGGCATAGGGGGAGCATCTGTTTTGGAGGTGATGTCTTCCTTCTCGTTCAAGACTTCCGCGATGCGGTCCACCGAGACCCAGGTTTCCGACAGCTGGGCGGCGATGGTCGTTATGCGGATTATGGGCGTTATGGACATCCACACGTAGGAGTTGATCGCCAGATAGTCGCCAAACGATATCCGGCCCGTGAGCACGTAGTAAGCGGCCAGCCCCGCGATTCCGGCGGAACCGAAACCGGCGATGGCCGTGCAGACGGTGCTTAGGTTGACGGAGCTCATGCGCGTGGAAAGCTGTTTCGTGAGGCTGTCGGACGTCCGGCCCAGGAACTGTGTGTTTTCCCAGTTTTCGCGGTTATATATCCTGACCAGGCGCACCCCCGCTACGGTCTCCTGCAGCCGCCCGGTGATCTGGTCGTAGATCGCACGGTACTCTTCGGTGGACGAGCGGATGCGCTTGGAAAAAACATGGTAGGCCACCACGTAGAGGACGAGCAGGCCGAGGAAAATCCCGCCGTTGGCCGGCGAGAGTGTAAACATGACCGAGATCGAGAAGGCGAAGACGATTACGTCCACCACCAGGCGCACGGTGTCGCCGGTCAGCATCATGAGCAGCATGTTGGTGTCATCCATGATGCGGCCGACCATGGCGCCGGCCGTGTTCTCCCCATGATACCGCAGGCTCAACCGCAGCACCTTGCGGTACAGAGCCAGCCTGATGTCGGCGATGAAACGCCTCGAGGTGTAGATGACCAGGCGCATGTTGACGAAACGCAGGAGCTCTCCCGCGATGGGGATGGCGACCATAAGAACGACGGCTCCCGTCAGCAGGTGCCAGGCCTGGACCGCCACGACGCCGTCGAGCAGGTACCGGAGAAGGAGCGGCGGCGTCACACTGATGAACGTGAAGATGCCCATGCCGATGAGGGCGATGGTAAATCGCAGCCGATAGGGCCTGAGGTAACTCAAAACGGTTCTCATAACCGTCATACAGCGACGTCCTTGTTCGCGGTGTCCGGGGTAGGCCTCTCAGGGCATGCCGGCGGGCTGTGAAGCATTACGGCTCCCCGAGAATGACGCCGATGCCTTCGAGGATATAGTGAGGAGTATAGGCAAAACGGCTCAGGTCCTCTCGGGCGGTCACCCCGCTCAACACGAGAACCGTTTCGATTTCGGCCTCGATGCCCGCGATTATATCGGTATCCATGCGGTCTCCGATGATGACCGTGTCCTCGCGCCTGGTTTCGAGCTTTTTCAGGGCGTTGCGCATCATGAGGGGGTTGGGCTTACCCGCGAAGTAGGCCTTTTGGCCGGTGGCCAGCTCGATGGGCGCGATCAAGGCTCCGGTAGACGGCACGATACCGTGCTCGCTCGGGCCCGTAAGATCGGGGTTCGTGCCGATCAGGTTGGCACCCCGGCGCGCCAACTTTTGTGCCAACTCTCTGGGCGACCGCTCGCTGCTGTTCGTGAGAAACAGAAAGCGCTTCCGTTCATGCTTCAACCAGGTGACGAACTCCTTGGCACCGGGCGGCAGGCGGTTGCCGTGGTATACCACCCCGTCCATATCGCAGATAAAGGCCGCCCTTTTTTTCAGTTTCTCCATTGAGCCGTCCTGATGTCCGGATCGGCGCGAACTCAATTCCGGCCGCCGCCCCGAAACCTGGTTTGCCGGGCCGAAGGATAGGCTATCTTAGAAGAGCCCACTGCGCGTGTCAACAAACCGGCGCCGGTTTGGGTGTCGTTCACACGATGTGGCGCGCGAGATGACTCACCGCCGGCGATACGCCCAACACGGCCCGCCGATCAAGTCGGGTGCCCCGTGCGCGGCTATGCACGCCGTGCCGTGAGAATGGCCGGGAAGGAATCCGGGCCGAAGGGCTCTCCGGCGAAGCTGCCGTAGAGGGCGATTTCAACGAAGCCGGCCTGCGACGTGAGCTCTGCCAGGTTCGCGCTGGTCAGTATCAGCAGGGCAATGCTGTTCCCGATCGTCCTGTTGCCGCTCTCTTCCTCCACGGTCAATTCCGAGTTGAACGTGACATGGCTGTCGCCGGGCTGGTAATCGTACGTGCGCAGGAAAAGCAAACCCCTGGGCCCGGGTCCGGAAGCGGCGCCGAGCTCGGTTCGTATCGGCGGCAGCTGCATAACCCTCTCGCGCAGGATCCTGTCGTAGTTGACGATCTGCAGCGCCAGCCGGCCGTCGGGGCTCGTCAGCGCGTGCATGTCCTGCAAGACCCGGCTGATCTGCGCTTTGTCGCCCAGGTGGACCAGGGAGTTGCCCAAACAGTAGACGAGATCGAAGCCGGCGGCCGTAAGGGAGAGATCCCCGAGGCTCAGCATATTCCCGACCAGAAACTCCACATTCCCGGGGGCGCCCTTTTGTTTGGCTTTGGCGATCATGGCCTCGTCGATATCCAGGCCGGTTACCCGGTGTCCGCGCTGGGCCAGGCCCAGCGCGTGCCCGCCCGTACCACAGGCCAGGTCGAGCATCCGCCCCTCGGGTTTTGTCAGGCTGTCGAGAAATATGACGGCCGTTTCCGAAGCGGGAAAAATGTCGTCGTAATACGCGCTGATCGATTCGTAAAAACCCATGAGTATCTCCTGGTTTTCCGCCGCGGCGATTATAGCACAGAAACGCCCGGCCACATCAACGGTCGCATTGACAAGGTAGGCGGGGTGAGGGCTTGAAGAGACCCGGGTAAAACGCGCCCGGGGAGAATCACGCCAGGGCCCAGTCGACGGCTTTGCGCGCGTGCAGAGCGAGCGTGTCGAAGAGAGGCAGAGGGCTGTCTTCCTGCCGGATCAGCATTGGGATTTCGGTGCAGCCGAGCACGATGCCCTGGGCGCCTCCCAACCGGCGGCGCACGGTGTCGTTGATGGTCCTGTAGTACTCCACCGTGGACTCCGGGCTCATGCCCCCCAACAGGCCGATCGTTTTCATAGGGGCCTTCCTCTCAATTGGCGCTGAGGGCTTGCAGCGTGGACTGCATCGAAGCCCGCAGGTTTTCTTCGCCCACCCACACGTACTCCCAGGCTTCGGGCTCGGGCCCCTGATCGTCGGCCCCTTCGGGATAACTCGGAATCAAGCCGAACCGTTTGGCATTCAGATAGTTGCAGGCCGAAATCCACTGAAAACCGCGCGTGGAGGCGAATTCGGTGAAAGGCTTGCCCGATGCCGCATCCGTAATGTCTATGGTATAGCCCGTGTGGTGTTTGGAATATCCCGGCACAGAACTCTCCCTGAGGATGACGTCAATAGCCGCATCCGCCACGCCGGAAGCGATTTCCTGTGCGGAATAACGGCGGGAAAGCCTTTTCTGTCCCTCGATGCGCAGCAG
>SDBV01011065.1_pt1 | contig 11743 bp, 12 predicted proteins | sample 2277081 | NCBI WGS metagenome assembly SDBV01 (sample SAMN10402039, study PRJNA504765) | marine sediment metagenome | isolation source: marine sediment core GS10_PC15, 223 cmbsf | place: Arctic Ocean: Southern Knipovich Ridge | collected 2010
TCAATGCATTGAATTGCACAGAAGGAGGATTTGGTTTTAAAGGTGTAGAAAATCGTGAATTAGAGGATGTCTTTCAATCGATGCCTTTAATTACAAAAAAGATTTTATTGCCCAAACCCACATCTATTCCAAAGGATAAAATCAAGGCAATGTTTAAAGATTTAATTCAACAATTAGAAGAAAATGACGAAGATATTAAAAAACTTATGTTAGAGCCTCTCTTTCTAGCCAAAGCTCCTCTATTTTATTCTTTTGAAGAGCTGTTTACAGATGTGCCTGTCGATTTAGACTTTTATAAAGAAACCTATTGCGATTTAGCAAAACAAAAAGTGCTTAATATGTTAAAAGAAAATTATGAGGCTCCTGCATAATGCAAAAAACGGATTGTTTTTGTGCAAAAACTTTTAAACTTCAGGAGATAAGACGGTATCAAGTTTTATGCAAAATTTGCATTATGCAGGAGTTTCATTATGCGTTTTTCTGACCAACTTTTACTTCTAGAAGAAAAAAATCCATTGCTGTGTTTTTTGCTCCGAACACAGAAAACAAAAAAAAGAGCAAAAAAGGCTTATCCTTTTCCCAAAAAAGATATGGAAGTACTCTACATCCATGGCCTGCAAACATTATCAAAAACGTTTTTCCATTGGTTGAATAAGTCCACGCTACACAAGATCGTGTTTTTAGAGGATAAGCTTGAAAATGCAAAAGCTTTTTTAGAGAAAAATGTAAAACACATCCTCACACATCCACAAATTGAGATTGTATATTTACAAAATAGTCAAGACGTCAGCTATATTTTTAAGCAAGGGCAGAAAAAGCCTTTTGTTTTAACAACGAATGCAGCACTAGAGCGCCATATTTATTCCAATACGTTTTTATTTTTGGCCTATTGCCAAGATCTTTTAGAACCCAAATACAGTTATAAAAATTTTTACAACAATTTGACCTATGCACAATCTGCCTACTCAGTAGAAGCTTTAAAACAGGCATTTAAAAATAAGCCTGGCTTTTTGCTAGGATCAGGTCCTACGCTTCAAACTTCGCAATTAAAAACTATGAGGGATAAAGGACTATTTTTGGGGTGCGGTTCAAGCTTAAAGTTGGTGCCAGATGTAGATTTTGGGCTTGTTGTGGATCCCACAGAGCGCCAAAAACAGGCACTCAAAAACCATCATGCCAAAAAAGTACCTTTATTTTTTACACTCCGCTCTCAAAGCGATGTGGTGAAAAGCTTTGATGAGCGCATTTTACTCCATCACCTAAATGATGAAAAAAACATTCAATTTTTTGAAAAAGCACTTGGACTTGAAGATGAAAATCTTATAGAACCTTTGGAATCGCTCTATTCTTCTGTGACCACTGTAGGTTTACAATTGCTGCTTTATTTAGGATGCAATCCAATCATTTTATGTGGTGTGGATTTAGCTTTTGTAGGTAAGCAATTTTATGCAAAAGGCTTACAAAAACATACACTCGATCCTCTTCAAGATCAAACCGTACACCTTGCTGGAAAAGTGACGACGGAAAAGTGGGTGCTTGAAAAACAGGTCATCGAAGAAATCATTGAAAAAAATCCCAAAACTACATTTTATCGCCACAAGCCCGTTCTACCTATCAAAGGAGCGAAAAAAATTGCTCTTTCTACAGTGGAAAAAAAATACCGCGCAATGGATAAACGCTGGAAAAAAGTGGCATTGAAAAAACAAAAAGCATGCACGCAGATCAAACAAAAAATCCAAAAGAATTTAAAAAAACTCCAAGCACTTTTTGAAAAAAAGCCCCACTCATTAATGTTGGATTTAGAATTACAGACAAATCCACTCTACACAGCGTTTTTTGAAAAACCCATTGCGTATTACACATTTTTACTCACACAAGATGGACTTTATGATGAGACAAAAAAAGCGCACATCGTCAAAAGACTCATCAAAGAGTATTCCAAGTTATCATCTGACTAAAGCTTTATTTGATCTTAATCAAAAAGTATATGACAATTTAGCTTATTTTTTCTACAATGCGTAGAAAAAAGAGAAGGATGCCAGACAAAAAAACTTTAGATCTTTTATTCACCGAAGCTAGAACACACACGCATTGGCAAGATAAAGATGTTCCTGAGGCGCTTTTAAAGCAGCTCTATGATCTTGCAAAAATGGGACCTACAAGTGCCAATTGTCAACCCATGCGTATTGTGTTTGTCAAATCTAAAGAGCAAAAAGTTGTTTTAGAACCCCTGCTTGTCGAATCCAATCGCAGAAAGATGATGGAAGCTCCCGTATGTGCGATTGTTGCATTTGATCTATTATTTACAGAGCATATTGAGAGTTTATATCCTAAAAAAGGTATCCGTGCATATTTTGAAGGGGATCCAGACTTGCAAGCATTTGAAGCATTTCGAAGTGGGACGCTGCAAGGTGGATATTTTATTTTAGCAGCACGTTTACTTGGGTTGGACTGTGGTCCTATGGCGGGGTTTGATAAAGGTGCCGTCGATCAAACCTTTTTTAAAGACGAGCGTTTTAAAACCAATTTTTTATGTAATCTAGGGTATGGGGATTTTTCAAAACTCCACCCACGTAATCCGAGGTTAAATTTTAATGAAGCATGTCAAATTATTTAGTTTAGCGATCTGTTTTTTCCTTTTGTCAGGATTTTCTACAACGTTGAAGATAGGATGGATCACAGCTCCCAAGTTTGATCAAAATGCCAAAGCATATGAGCATTTAATTCGAGAGATCAAAGAGGAAAAAGTGGCTTTTTTGATTATTGGTGGCAATATTGGAGATCATCATTGTACAAAAAAGTGGGTCGAAAAATTACAGAAAGATGCCAAATGTGATATCTATTTTATATTGGGACATCGCGATTTTTATAAAGGTTCGATTGCGGGCGTTCGAAAAGAGATTGCAGATTTTGCCAACAAAAACGAAGCGCTTTATTACTTACCTTCTCATGAGACTATAGAACTGACAGAAAAAACAGCTCTTGTGGGAATGGATGGTCTTGCAGATACCTACACAGGATCTTTGTCTTGGATCAAACCCAAACTCAATCAAATTACGGAATTTGCAAGTTTGGATGGAAAAAAAACCCTTGCATTTTTGAAAGACAATGGCAAACAAGAGGCTCAAAAGTTAAAGAGAAAGCTTCGCACTGCGTTTAAAACACATCAAAGCGTCATCCTTGTTTTAGAAACGCTTCCCTTTATTGTGGAGACAAAGCAGGAACCTTTTTTCCAATGTAAAGAAATTGGCGCAATGTTGATGAAAATGATGGAAGAGCATCCCAAAAAAAAGTTGTTGGTTTTGTGTTCCCATCCACTCAAATCTCAAGAATTTTTTCCCTTGGAAAATTTAAGAGTGAAAGTACATTTACAAAAACCCAAACAGAGTGTGTTATTCATTGAGTAGTCCTATGTTTGTAATGCAAGTGGTGACTTCTAAAGATCTCATAGAAAAAATCACACTTATAGCTTCAAACAAAACCTATGTTGACACGCATCATCCAGAAATTAAAAAAAAGCTTGAGGCATGGCTTGACTGCTATTCAACTAAAAAACAGCCCAAAATTGCTTTGCCTTTGGATCTTTCAAAACTTAGCCCATTTTCAAAAAAGGTTCTAGAGGCTTTACAAATGATTTCTTTTGGACAGACTAAGACATATGCACAAATTGCACAAAAAATAGGATGTAGGGCTTTTCGTGCCGTTGGAAATGCATGTCATGACAATCCTTTCCCTATCATCATTCCCTGCCATCGCGTGGTTGCCAAAACACATCTTGGTGGTTTTGCCTACGGAAAGGAGTTCAAACGTGCCTTACTTAAATTTGAAACCTGAGTTTCTAAGTTTATTTCACTCATTCTCAGGGAGATAACTCTGTCTTCTCTTGGCTTTACCTTGAGAATAGCCTTTTGACCATTCCTTGCGGTAAAAATCCCAAGAATTTAAGAGAATCTCCTCGTGACACTGAATAAACTAAACTTAGAAACTCAGGTTTGAAGGATGTGTTTAAGAGCAGAGGATAAATTTGGATAGGCAAATGTAAATCCAAGATCTTGGAGTTTTTTGGGTATAATTGTGGTTTTGCATAGCACCGTCACTTCGGCAAATTCTTTGAACATGGCTTTAAAAATCCACGCAGGATAGCGCAACCACAAGGGACGTTTTAATGTTTGAGCTAAGCTTTTTGAAAATTCATAGTTTGTGATGTGTTCTTTCGAAACAATATTGACAGGTCCTTGGATTTTGGTTTGATAAAGACAAAAATAGATGCTGTATAAAACATCATCTAAAGCAATCCAATTAAACATAGAGCGTCCATTGCCAATTTTTCCACCCAAGCCCAACTTAAAAGGTCGTAGCATCGATTTTAAAAGCGCGCTGTTTTTTGCTAAAACCGCTCCGATTCTTAAATTGATGACGCGCGTCTTTGCCCTTAGCGCAATCCCTTCCCATTGTTGACAAAATTCAGGCCAAAACCCACGGCCTTTTTCATCAGATTCTGTGACCGATTTATCCATGCTACCATAAAATCCACCGCCACTTGCACATAGAAATGTTTTTGGCGGTTTTTTTAGCTGGTTGATTGTATCGACAAGAAGTTTAGTGCTTTTGATCCTAGAGTTCTGGATTTTTTCCATTTCTTTTTTATTCAATTTTCGAACAGGGCTATATCCACCAAGGTGGATAAGAGCATCTAAATGCTCGCATTTTTCTTTTTCAATATTACCTTCTTCAGGATCATAAAAAATTCCCTCGTCTATTTTATTGCGCACAATAGGAATGACAGTATGTCCTTGCGCTTTTAAAAAATGCGTAAGAGCGCTTCCAATCATGCCGTTAGAGCCAGACACCGCAATTCTTTGAGGTTTTAGAGGATATTTTTCTTTGATAGAAAGATCATTGAGCAAAACTCTTTTTTGAAATTCAAAAAGGTTTAAAAAAGTGTTTCTGACATGTCGATTGCGTACCTTTAAAAAAAGGGGCAGCTCAAAAGAGACGCGATGTTCGATGTGTGTTTTTTTCGAATCTGTGGAAAAAAAAAGGTATTCATACTGGAAATGAGAAAAGGCACCCTTTGCTTGCTGTAAAACAATTTTTTTATTTTCTATGAGTTCTATAATTTGCATTTTTTGAACGCATTTCAAAGATTTAGGATAGAGACGCTCAAAAGCACAAGGGGAGCAAAACCATTGAAAAACAGTTTTAATGGAAAAAGGAATTTCAAGTGAGTAAATCAGTTGAGTTTTCATTGATATTACTTTATAATAGCGTCGAATATTTTAGTAGCATATGTATATTTCAGATTTAGAAGCCACATTAGTGTTATGTAAAGAATTCTGTGATTTTCCTGAGAAAATCAAAGAATTATGCTATTTGCACACCCTTTTGCCATCCAAAAGACTTGAGTTTTTACAACAACAAGAGCCTTTAAAAGTGCATCTGTCTTTAATTCAATTTGCAAGTGATCTGATCCTAGAAAAATACCCAGAAGATTTAGTGGCTTATAACAAAGAACTTTTTGACTCAGCTCAAAAAGTAGACAATGCTGTCAAAAACTTTTTTTCAAAGAAAACCACGCCACAAGAATTTTGTGTTCTTTACGCAGAATTTTTAGAAGAATTGATTGCAGAAATGGGGCAAAAAGTATTGATATGTGACCAAGAAAATGCCGAAGACAGGACTCGAACCTGCACTTAATTGCTTAAAGTAGATTTTGAGTCTACCGCGTCTACCATTCCGCCACTTCGGCATGATGAATAGCGCCAGTATAGCCAATACAGTTCTTTTTTCAAGTCAAATACCAGCAATCAAAATTAAAATGACAAATTGGATTCAAAATTTTCAGGCCAGAATGAAGTCAAGGGTGCTGCTTAACCAGCACCTATGAGGTCGCAGCTAACCATTGAAGGGGCTGTTTGCACAGCCCCTTCAATGGTTAGCAAGATTGAAAGCGATATCTTGCTGACGCTTAAGCGTCAGTCTGACTGAAAAGGGATCCATTTGCAAAATTAATTTTGATTGCTGGTATTAGAAATGCTTGAGGCTTTTGTAGGCGGTTTTGTAGTCGTAAGAAATATTTTTGTTTGTTGCGAGATCTTTTCTTACCTGAATGGAAATGTAGGGGTAGGGGTGTTGGTTATCCTCGTTGCGTCCTTCGTCTTGATTGTAGAGTTTGATATAAATTTCCTCATTGTACCAAGGCAGCGTGGAGACATTGGTTTCTTTTTGGTAGCGCATGAATTTTTTTTCATAAAATGCAAAAATAAGATCTAAGATTTTTTGGGGCTGATATTCATATCCTTTCACGTAGAAGGCCACTTTGGCTCCAATCTGGTGCTTATTGTATAGATCCGTGTTATTGGTGCAGTAGCGATGGTGTTGAGGGCATCTGTGCCCAGATGTGATGATGACATCGCGCTCAGTTGTTTCTTGGATGGTATTGAGCAGCGTGAGCAAAATAGGAGCGATCCATTCCTCATCGTTGATGACGGGCAGACTATGAGAGCGCTTTCCATTGCAATCAAACAACGTCTCACCATTGTCGAGTTTTTTTGAAGGGTTGAGAAAAGAGCCTTTACATTCAAAATGCGCTTGTGTGATTTTTGAAAATTGCGTGCTCCAAGCATATGTGGGGGCAGGGGTTTGTTTTAGCTGTGATACAAAGATGCTTTTGTCATGAGATTTTCTTAAAATCGTCTCTTTTTTTTCATGCTGTTTTTTAAGCTCTGATAGAGATGTTTTAGATGTACAAGAAACAAGGCTCAAAAAAATCAACACATATGCTAACATAACCTAAATTATGAGAGTTTGTATGGATTTTGTAAAAGATTTTGACCTTTTTTTGTTTGATTTTGATGGTTTATTGATTGATAGCGAGCCTTTGCATTTTGAAGCATATATCCAAACATTAGCAGAAAACAGTTATGAGGTTCCATGGAGTTTTTCTCAGTATCTCAACTATGCACTTTCTGAATCCGAAGGGGTGAAAAAAGCCACACTTAATCTTTTTCCTTCGATTAGCAAAGAAGAATGGTACCGAATGTATGCGCAAAAAAAGAATACATTTGCTGGTCTCTTAGAGAAAAAAATCACACTTCATCCAGGAGTAGAGGATTTTTTGTATCAATTGAATAAAGAAAATAAAACATGTGTTGTTGTGACAAACTCTCCAAGGGCGCATATTGAGATTGTCAAAAAGAAGCTACCGGTTTTACAAACCATTCCTGTGTGGATTACACGTGAAGATTATCAAAAGCCTAAACCCCATCCTGAAGGGTATTTAAAAGCGATTGAAATGTTTCCTAATAAAAGAGCTGTGGGATTCGAAGATTCACCCAAAGGAATCCAGTCCCTTTTGCAAACGCCAGCAAAGCCTATATTGATTTCTCAGCAAGACGCTTTTGTCAAAGTGTTTGAAAATAATGAAAAAGTATCCATCTTTAGCTCGTTTGAAGATATCTTAGTTGGAATCTCATCATAAAAGACCTGTTTCAAAAAAAGCCCTTTTGCATTTGCTGGCATAGGCGCATGCGTGCGGTCTTTTTTTTCAAAGAGCTGAGGGATGTCCTCAACAGTGAGTTTACCTTGTTGAATAGCAAGCAATGTACCTGTAATATTGCGCACCATTTTGTATAAAAAGCCGTTGCCTAAAAAATGTAGAGAAACGAGAGAGTTTTGTTGCACAACATCGAGAGCATAAAGCGTGCGTGTATGATCTTTGTTTTTGCATGGTTTGTTAGTAAACGTGGTAAAATCGTGTGTGCCGATAAAATATTTCGCGCTTTTTTCTAAAAGGGGAATGTCTAATTTGGGCACGCTGTAGACAAAAGGCTCTAAAAAAGGAAGCGGTGATCCAAGATGCAGATGGTACACATACATTTTGGCGCAAGCGCTCTTTAGAGCGTGGAACGTATCATCGACAAGACAGATGTCTGTGATGCGAATCTCTTTGGGGAGTAGTGAATTGAGCGCCTTTTTACATGTGTAGATATCGAGCTTCTGTTCTGTGTTAAAATGCGCCACTTGGGCGATCGCATGTACGCCGGCATCCGTTCTTCCAGAACCAATCACTTTTGTCGATGTTTTAAGTAAAATTTTTAATGCGTCTTGAAGTTTTTCTTGGATGGTAGGGCTGTTTGGTTGGATTTGCCATCCACAAAACGCCGTTCCAATATAGGATAGGGTGAGTTTATAGGTATACATTGGCCACCTAGTTTACCAGATGGCCAATGAAAAGACAAATTAAGATAAGTGGTTATTAACAAGTTTTGTCATTTCAAACATGTTAACAGCTTTTTTTGTTCCAAATACTTTGGCGAGTTTTTCATCAGGCTTGATGTTACGTCTATTTTTTGGATCTTGAAGATCATGTTTTTTGATGTAAGCCCAAAGTTGTTTCACAACTTTTGTTCTTGGCATAGGGCCTTTTCCAATTACTGCTTGCAGATCAGAGCTAAGCTCTAATGGTGCCATAAATTTAGATTCTTTTTTCTTTGCCATCTTTAAACTCCTGTTTTTGGCGAAAGTTTCGCCTTTTGGTTTAAGTGAATATAGAATTTTTAGCGTAAAAATTCCTTTGATGTCAAAAAAAATCGTCATTTAGCCCATTTTTTTTACATTTTTGTGTAAACTTGGCCAAAAATTGGAAAAATGGATGAGACTGGATTTATACAAAGAACGCCAAATTAAACGTCTAAAAAAGGTTCAAGCCTACTTCAAAAGGTACACAGATTACAAAAAAAGACTTAGTTTTTTTGACAAAAACGTGCCCGGTAATCTCACAGATAAAGAAAAGTATTACTATCTTGTTTTAGATGCATTGGATCAAAAGCACTTACTTGAGCTCTTTTCCAGAAAAAAAACCAAAGAAAAACTTGTCAAAATACTCAATCCCATCGAGCGATTTTTTGCATTTTCTCAAGGACTTGTGGGCTATCAGCTCTCTGTATTGGAATTGTTAGAACACAAGGAAAAAGATGGCGCAATAAAACTGCACTATCCGCATACCTTCAATCTTCAAGAGAAAAAAGCCAAACCTTTTTATGCCGGGCTAAAAGCGCAAGCACAACTTGCAGAGGTTTATGTTGTAGGAGGCGCTGGAGATCGCCTTGGATTTGTCGATGCAAAAACCCAAAAACCCAAACCTGTTGCACTGTTGCATTTTTTAGATCGTTCGCTTTTAGAACATCTGGTAAGAAACTTAGAGGGTAGAGAATATCTCTATTACAAATTGTTTCATAAATCGCTATTGCGTCCGCTTGTTTTAATGACATCAGATGAAAAAAAGAACCATCAACAGATCATCAAACATTTAGAAGACAAAAAGTTTTTTTCGCGCCCAAAATCGAGCTTCCATTTTTTACATCAGCCAAGAGTGCCTATGATTGACAAACGAGGGCGCTGGCAATTTGAAAACTCGCATCTTTTTTTAAAGCCAGGTGGCCACGGAATGATTTGGCAGCTCTTAAAAGAGCAAAAAGGGTTTGAGTTTTTAAAAAAAATGCATGCAAGATACCTCCTTCTTCGACAGATCAACAATCCCATTGGAGGCATTGATGATTCTCACCTTTCTTTTATTGGATATGGAACTTTTCACAAAAAAGCCTTTGGCTTTATGACAACAGATCGCATCGTCAATGCACAAGAAGGCATGGTGGTTGTTAAACAAAACACCCATTCGACTGTACTGACTAACATAGAATACACAGAATTTTCCAAATATGGCATTAAAGATGAGCCCAAGCCCAAATCTAATTTTTCCTATTTTCCTGCCAATACCAATATTCTTTTTGCCAATATCGCTTCTATGAAAAGGGTGGTACAAAAAGATCCTCTTTGTGGACAGATTCTTAATTTCAAAGATAAAAAATACGCGCGCTTAGAATCCACCATGCAAAATGTTGCCGATGATTTAACAAGCAAAGGACATGTTAAACGTTTTGATAGACTCTTGTCTTTTGCGGCATACGATGTACGATCAAAGACATTATCTGTATGCAAAAAGAAAATAAAGAACAATGTGATCGACGATACACTCTTAGGTGTTATTTTTGACTATTTTAAAGCTCATGAAGCGCTTTTTGACATGTGTGGCATGAGTTATGTCAAACAAAACAAAAAAACCTTTCTAAAGGCCCCTAATTTTGTTTTTGAGTATCATCCAGCATTAGGTCAACTCTTTTCCATTATCAGTCAAAAAATCCAGCGTTGCGTTTTGAAAAAAGGCGCAGAGCTTTTTTTAAATATTGCAGAGCTTTCTATGGATCGAGTACACATTGATGGAAGTTTGATGATTGAGGCGAAAAAACCTGTAGGAACACATACAAACAGAGAAACGTTAGGACGCTGCATTTTAAGCACTGTGCGCGTGAAAAATAAAGGATTGAAATTTCCCTCCAAGTTGTGGTCAAAAGGAGAGTATGAAAGACACCAAAGCGCTAAGATTATTTTGGAGGGCAACAGCGCATTTTATGCAGAAGATGTCACGCTGACAAATCAAAAAATTGTGGTCAAAGACGGGTATTTTTGTGTTGCAACGATGCAAAGTGGAAAATTGCAACTCATTCACAAACCTCTCAAAGATTCAGCCTGGTATTGGAAATACCAACTTGAAAAAAATGGAATGATTAAATTAAAAAGGAAATAAAAAAGCCCTCTTCTTAGAGGGCTTTTTGCATTAGTTGCTAATATTTATTTAGCGGGTTTGTAAAATCCCCAAGTTGCAGCTGTTGCTGCGAGTGTAGCAATAGCTACACCGAATGCAATCTTACTTGCAGTTGCTTTATTGAGCATATCTGTTCCAAATTTAGGGAATCGAATAGCGATATGATTGAATTCTTCTGCATTGCCATCGGATTTGGTGAATGAATCACCAACTCTAACCCATTCCTTGCTTCCTGCAAGTTTTAGAACGATTAAAGCGATGGGAAGAAGAGAGACGGCTACTGGATGTCTTTGAACATTGCTACCTAAAAAGTGCAAGAGCTTTGGGACATTTGTTGTTAAAACGCTTGGTATACCTACCATTGTGTTACCTCCTGATGTTTGTTTATAGCTAAGTCAGCATCTCGCCATTTTAAAAGATCTGGGTAAATAAATTCAAAAAAAAAGTTTATAATTTTTCAAAGTGTGTTGCTTTTACTTTAATTCTACATGGAGTATAGTGGGTCTAAAACCTGAGTTTTTAAGTGTATTTCACTCATTATCAGGGAGATTGCTTTTTCTTTTTATGCTTTTTACCTTGGAAATGTTTCTGAACATTCCCTGCGATAAAAACCCCAAAAATTTAAAAGAAATCTCCTCAGATCCTGAATAAACTAAACTTAAAACCCAGGTTAGGAAGGCAAAAATGGAAAGAATTGTTCAGTGTCAAAAGAGAATTGAAGAGTTAAGGGGGTATCTTTGAGTTAGAAAAAAAGCAAAAGGCGCTTAAAAAACTCGAAGATCAAATCAACCAGCCTCAATTTTGGGATGATCAAAATCAAGCAAAAAAAATCTTAAAAGAGCGCAATCAACTGCGTTTATGGGTCGATCCTGTCCTGCATTTAGAAACTCAACTAAAAGATTTAGGCCCCATGCTTCAAGAAGCCATAGAACTTAATGAAGAAGAACTTGTCGAGTCCCTTTATGTAGATCTAGATCAACTTGAAAAAAAACTTTCTGATCTTGAACTCAAACGCATGCTTTCTTTAGAATTTGATCAAAATGCCTGTTTTTTATCGATTAACTCAGGAGCTGGTGGCAC
>SDBV01011066.1_pt1 | contig 11743 bp, 42 predicted proteins | sample 2277081 | NCBI WGS metagenome assembly SDBV01 (sample SAMN10402039, study PRJNA504765) | marine sediment metagenome | isolation source: marine sediment core GS10_PC15, 223 cmbsf | place: Arctic Ocean: Southern Knipovich Ridge | collected 2010
GCAGGAGAAAAATTAAGATGAGTTTATGTGGAATTTGTTATGGTAAAATAGAGGATGGAAGTCCTTGTGATGAACAGCATCTAAGTTATGATGGTTGTGAAGATGATGAGAACTTCTACGAAAATAGATAAAATGGTCACAACAATACAAATATCAGATGAATTATGGAAAGAACTTAATGACAAGAAAAAGAGAGGGGAAACCTTTGAAGATGTTATTTGGAGGGAAATTAAAAATGAACAGACTTGAATCTTGTAGGAAGTATGAAAGAGAGTGTTATCACTTCTTGAAGGATTTATTTGAAGAAGTTCATTGGAAATCATTTGAAGATTATATGGCTCCATTTGATTTTTTATGTTATAATAATGGGATGGTGTTTCATGTTGATGCTAAAAGAATTTATAATAATGGAATTAATTTGTCTACAACTCAATTGAGATGTGCATTATTTGTAATAAAGGAAAAAGGAAAATTTATATTATGTAGTTTAAGAACTCTCAATAAAAGACTTGGATATTCCATTTATTTGAGAGATGGAAAAGAAAAATCAAGAAGATTAGAATTGGATGAAATTAAAATAGAAAAAGCATCAGACTCCAGCACCAACTCTCTTTTTTTGTCAGATCAAGAATTAGCTGGTGCTGGGGATGATATTAAGGAGGAAGAAGAATGAAACTAAAATATGTTTTTTCTGATTTCTTTTATTTATTTGCGATGGTTTGTTTTAATCTAGCATTTTATTATGAAGGTTCAACTTGGATTCATTATGTTGCTTTGAATATTTTGTTTATTACATTAATGTTAGACATTGGAAGATTTCAATATAAATTAAAGGAGGCCTTAGAATGACCAAGATGAAATATGCAAACACTTTAATCATACTTCAAGTAGTAAACATGACAGCAGTATATCTAAGCACCAGATTAAATTCTATTATCTATCCTCTAATCTCAGTTTTAATTTCTTTAGGCACAGGAATAATAATCATCTGCCTAGCAGTAGATAAGGAGGAAGAGAAATGAAAGAAACAACTACTCAAGCACTCGTTCAGGCGATAACCTTAATTGCAGGAGCAATAATAATATCTGGTTCACCAAAAGAATATATAGGAATCATAGCAATAATTCTGGTTTTAATACAAACACTAATATTTTATGGTACAAAAATCCTAATGGCTATGGAAATTCATTCAGATATAAATACAACTTTATTATTAAACCAAAAACGAGGTAAGAAAAAATGAACTGGCTTTTATTAATCAGACTCTTTGAATTTGGTATTTTAGGTTTTATGTTAGCAGTAATGGGATTCTCAGCTTTCACTCCAGAGTTCTGGATGATATTATCAATTGTTTGTGTTATAATGATTACAATAATTGCCGAGGAGGAGTTACAATGAACCTTCTTACCTGGCTATTAAACAATGCAGTAAATATTATAATAATAGGAGTTTTAATCTGGGTTGGATTTCTTTTATATCCTAGATTAATGGATTATGTTAGAAGACATAAACCTATTAAAAATCCTTTAGATAATAATCACACCCCCAAAGAATCTTCCATAGAAGAGAAGGGAAAGGAACTCGTTGAAGAAAAAGAGGTATCTGGGGGTGTTGATAATTAAAATGAAAGTGGAAAAATATCTTTGCTTAGTTCTAATCTTATCAGCTTTTGCAGTAGGAATAATAGTAGGAATGTTAATCCAGTTAATCCAACAAGCAGTAGTTACAGAACACCTGGAAAACATGATTGAGATATTAAACATAGAAGAATTTAATATCAATTTTAATGAAACAAGATTTGCTGATAGATTAGATGAAACTTTTAGAATAGTATTTAATGAATCTGAAGGAGAAAGAAGATTAAAATGGAAATAACAGATGAAAAGGAAGTTGAAAAGTCTTGGAGAAAAGCAACTTTAAAAGAACTTAAAGACGTTGTAACCATAACTCTTGGTAGAATAAGAACCAAAAGAGAGTTAGGATTTTTTTTGAGAGATTATAGTGAAAGTATATTAAGGAGATTAAAGTGAACTGGCCTACATTTCTTATTGGAATACTTTTGATTATATTAAGTTTAGCTCCTGCTTTAATCGTATCACTCTCTGAAACTCATATTGAAGAAGTAGAGTGTTATGATAAATATGGAAATGAAATCTTAGATGTTACCTGTGAAGAGAAAGTTTACAATAATGAGTTTGTTCAGGAAGGTATAGACTTCTTTACTGTAATGGGATTCTTCTTAATTGTCTCAGGAGTCTTGATGATTTTGTTTTCGTTTATGCCTTCTGGAGGTAGAGATTAAAATGGGAATCATACCATCAACAGAAAAAAAATGCTCAAGATGTAATGTAATAATTCCATTGAGTCAGAAAATTTGTAGAAGATGCGAAGAAGAATTAAGAGAACTCGAAGAAAACAGAATTAAAAACAGTCAGAGGTTATTATGATAGAAAGAAAATATTCAAAAGGAATGGCTGTTGTTTTTTTTATCCAGCACAAGATATTTGAAATAGGATTAGTAGTTTTAGGAGTTATTGGGGTATATTATTTAGGTTTCATCGAGAAATGGCTTACTTTGAAATATTTCTCTAAATCAATGGTGCTTTGTAAAGGATATTTTAGTTGTTTTATGGCAGGATTTTTTGTGTTACTTGGAATACTTGGAATATTACTAACGATAGCCATCATTTTGCTTTTCTTAGCAGGTATAATTTTTCCATTATTTAATTACAATTGGGAAAAAGCAAAGAGGAGGGCTAGTTTAAAATGAAAAAGAAACTAACTAAACAACAAAGAGATATTGGTAAGGTAGTTTATTTTATGGCTTTAGAGATAAATGATGCGATATATTATAATTCCAAATCCATTAAAAATACAAAAGGATTAAATTGTTTTTTTGAATTACTTGAAAAGGACTTAGAGTCTATTAGAGAAGAATATTTTAAAGGTTTTCAACTAATGGAACTCAAAAGGAAAAAGAAAAAATGAAAGAAGAAGGATTAAGTAAGGAAAAGCATAAAGCAAGACATAAATTATTACATGAATGTTTTGATGAACTACTCGCTGATTTCATAAAGGATACAAGAAAATTAATATCTGAAACTACTTTATTTGAATTAATGGAATGGAGTAATAAACAAACTAAAAAAGCAAAATGAAACCAAAAGATAAAGAACTAAATTGGATCAGACAGAAAATCCAAGAATGTGAGGAAGAATTAAAGAAGTCAAAAATAAGTATGGCAACATCTGATGGATATATTCATCTTTTTGAAATCCATACAGAACTCTGGAAGTTATTATATTTTAAATTAAATCAAGAGGAAACTTTTTTGTTAAAATGAAAGAAGAAAAATTTGAAAAGGTTGTTGAATGGAGTTATCCATTTAAAGAGAGTGGAGAAAGGATAGATGATAAAAGGTTTTTGTGGTATGGTATAATTTCTATGATACCTATACTTGGACAGTTCTTTTGGTTATGTTATTTAGTATCGGCATTATATTATAGAAAAGTTTATTGGAGGAAAATTAAATGAAACCTAAAACTCGAATAATTAAACCAATCAAGGAGGATAAAATGAAAATAACATACACTTTTAAAGACAAAGAAAAAATAAACTGGAAGGAATTAAAGAAGAAAGTTGAAGAAGATGAAAAATAAGAGACTAAAAGTGAAAGAAAGAATAAAGAAATATTTTACTGAGAAACCTAAACAGAGTTTTTGGTTTCATGCTTTCATCATTGTGTTAATTTTTAGATATGTTACTCCATTAACTCTCATATTTTTAATGTTTTTCCAAGTGGGGTTGATTGCTCCAGAAGCAGATATGTCTGTAGCAATAGAAACTGCTTCAGGAAATATTGCTAATACTCTTGTAAAACCAATGGAAACTTTATTTGATGCAGGAGCAAACATTGCAATCAAGAATCCAATTATTTCTAAGGTTATATTTTATGCTCTTAGTTATTTTGTTTATATTATTTATTTTGCAATGATTGTATTAATAGTAAATCTATCAAGATATTTTATATCTTGGATTATTAGAAAGAAATCATATTTAATTAAATCAAACTGGAGGAAATAAAAAAATGGTAACAATAAAAGAAGAAGCACAGAACTACGAGTCAGAGCAAACCAAAAACATTGCAGATTTAGATAAAGTCTCAGTTGATTTGAACATAGAACCAGAATTAAGAAAAGGAACAAATAACGATGGCAAGGAGTTCAAATACAAAGTAACAATCGTAGACGGAGAAGAATATAGAGTTCCAAACTCAGTATTAAAAAATCTAAAAGTGATCCTTAAAGCAAAACCAGACTTAAAGACTTTCAAAGTTGTAAAGACTGGAGAAGGTATGAACACAAGTTATACTGTCGTGCCAATAGATTAAAAATTTATATTTGAGCAGGTTTTTACTTGTCATCCTGCTCGGAGGGAAGAGTTTGGATTTACCTCCTCTCTTCCCTTTAATATTCATGGCAGAGAAATGAAGGCGCCAACTATAGCAGTTTCGAGGAACTGCCTCTGCTAATTGGTAGATTTGACGCTACCATGCCTTAGGCTGACGATGCAAAGCATGACCCAGTGAAAGACTGGGAATAATATTAAAATGGAAAAAGAATTTAAAACTTTAAAGAAGATTAATAAAAAAGAAATAAAAGAATTATCTCAAGAAGAAGCAGATAAAATTGTTGATAATATGGATGAAGAGATGGATATTTTATTTAACGAAAAAGAAGGAATGAATGTTAAACTTCCTTATAATGAGAGTTATAATAAACACTGGGCTAATAAAATTAAAGGACAATTATTATTTTTTTATGAATTAGGAGTTGAAAATGAAAAAAGAATTTAAACCAAGCAGAGAACTAAAAAAAGCTGCAAATATAATAGGGAAAAGCACTGTCAGAAGCAAGAGATAAAGAATTTAAAACTTTAAGCGAGAAGATTGAAGAAAGGATAAACAAAAGAAAAAAAAGAATTACAGAAACAATTAAATAAAAATAAACTAAGATGATATACCAAAAATATGATTACACATTAGAATTAAATTGTGATGGATGTGGAAAGTTTAAGAGGTGGAGAAATAAAGGAGAATACCCTCAAAATAATATGAAAGGGAATGTATTAAAGGCAAAATCTGAGGGATGGAGTATAATAAAAACCACTTGTAAATGTCCTGAATGTAAATTAAACAAAAGGAGTAAAGGATAAAATGATAAATTATTGGATAAGATACGGAGTGTATGCCCTTCTCTTAACTTTCGGCGGAATTTTTTGGCATATAAATGCTCTTGTAGTCATGGCAACTCTTTTTTTAATTGCAGAAATGAATTATCTATTTAGTGCATTAAATCAAAGGAGAGAAAAGTGAAATATAAAATAGGAGTAATACTTGGAATTTTGCTATTTCTAAACTTAGTCTCTGCGATTAATGGAACTCTTAAAACAAATTTAACACAGGGAGAATTTGAAGACTTGGTAGATTTAAATATTTCAGGAAATTTATTTATAAACCAAAATATAAACACTCTTGGATTTATTATATTTAAACCCTCTAAAGTAATTTATGGAAATTTTACAATAAGAACCCTAACAATTGGAACAGAAAGAAATGTGTCAGGGGTTTTAGAAGATGCTATCCAGATGACAAGTTATGGTGGAAATTTTTATATGCATCCTGAACTCAATTTATCAAGTGAATTATTTGGTACATTTAATTATGCTAAACTTATTGCTTCTGAAAGATTTGTAAATGAAAGTGAATGTGTAAAGATTTGGCTAGGAACAAGAGCAGAAGTAGTTGAAATAGAAAAGAGCTGGTGGCAGTTTTGGAAAAGTAAAACTAAAATAGTATATAATCCAATTATTGCTTATGCTTGTGAAGAAAATTTAAAGGAGGTTAATTATTATAGTTAATTTTAACGAAGAAAGAAAAAATGGCAAATTTTAAAAGAGCAATTGAGTGGCTAAAATCTGGAGGAAAAGTCAGAAGACCTTCATGGGCTGAAGATTCTTATTGGATATTAGGAGTTGATGAATCTATTCAATGGGCAAATCAAACACATGCACATATTCATTTAAATCAAATTGAAGCAACTGACTGGGAAGTTTATGAATATAAGAAAGATGAAGAGAAATGGGTGAAGGACAAACTAAAAAAAATAAAAGCAATTTTGGAGGAAGATTAAATCTTAATCAGAAAAGATGAAAGACAAAAAAGAAATTGAAAAGCAATATGGATTTTGGATAATTGAGGGAAAACATTACAAATCAGCTCCATTATCTAAAGATGGAAAAGCAGTATTGGTAGAAGTTAGTGAAAAAGAAGTCAAGAAAAAAATTAAGAAACTTAAAGAGTTAGCAGAAAGATTAAAGGAAAATTTAGATGGTGAAGCAGTTATGATAGAAGCCTTATCTAAACTTGAAGATGAAGCCTTAGAACAAATACATAATGTTGTGTTTAATATCAAAAGGAAAACCAAAATTAAAACAAGAAAGCATTATTGTGTTGATATGAAAATTGGGAGGTTTGTAGTTCCGATTGTTGATTAAACCTTAACCGAGAAAGATAATGATATTCATGGCAGAGAAAGAGTTGATGGTTTGACTCAATCGATATCGTGAGCAGGTTAAAATCCCGCCTCTGCTAATTGGCTCCGAAGCACATCAAGTGTGGAAAAATAGGATGGAGCCCTGACCCAGTGAAAGACTGGGAATAATATTAAAATGAAAAAAGAATTTAAAATAGTTTTTTGTAATAGTGAAAGAGAATTAAAGAAACATATTAAGAATTGTGAAGGCAAACATATCCAGCAAGTTGTTTATAGTTCTTATCATGATATTTTAACCCAGATTTGCTTTAAATGTAAAAAAATTAGAACAACTATGAGGGAAGATTTAATATGAAAGAATTTGAAACTTTAAGCGATTGGATAACTCCTAAAGGATTTGTTCATGGAATTAAAATAAAAGAATTTATCAAGAAGTTGAAAGATAAAAAGATTGCAGTTGATATTGAAGGTATAAATGAAAGGGTTATTGTAATTCCTTTAATAGAATTAGATGAACTTGCAGGAAAGGATTTAATATGAATAAAGAATTTAAAACTTTGTTTGATAAATGCCCTTATTGTGGAAAGATCCTTAAATGGAAGTCTAACCATATTACAAGAGCTCACATTAATAAAGGATCTAAATATAATGATAAAAAAGAGCAGGAAAGGATTTAATATGAAAACTTTAAGTGAGAATAGAATTTCAGAAATATTTACTCATAAGGTTATACTTAAAGAGAAAGATGTCAAAGAATTTATCAAGATAATTTTAGAAGAAGAATTTGAAGAATGGATAAAAGGATGTGTTTGTAAAGATGGAGTTTGGACAATCTATAATGCAGATTTCACAGCATTTAAAGAAAGAATTAAAAAAAGAGCAGGAAAGGATTTAATATGAAAATTCAATTAACGGAACAAGAAATGCAAAATATTGTTGCATCATTAAGTCAAGAAAATATAAAGATTTATCATAATGGAGATTATATAAAATGGACTATCACAAAGAATGAAGATGGTTATTTATTAGATTACCGATTTGATGAACAGGGGAATCTAAAACAAAAACTCAAAGGAGAAGGAAAATGAGCAGAAAGAAGATGGATGCAAATGAGTATCTTGAAGTACTGAAAGGGATTAGAAGACTTGGAAAAGAAATGAATATGCCTCCTGAAGTTATTGATTGTGCTATGTTTAGTTATGATAGAAGATTAGGTAATGTGGAATTGGTTATAAAGAAGGAGAAGAAATGAAAAACTATAAAACAAAAGTAAGTTTTTGGGCAACTAAGCGTGGAGAATCTTTTGAAGATAAAGAAGCTGAGAAGATTTACAATAAGCTTATGAAGATGGAAGATGAATTAGCAAAGATTAGAGAAAAGATTTGGGAAGTTTATACAAAGTCAAGAAAAGTTGTTTTTTATAAAAGAAAATCTAAAAGGAAAACTAAGAAATCAAAAATGGAGAAGAAGAAATGGTAGAAATAAATTGGCATGGGTTTTTAGAATTTGCAAGAGAACAAACACCTAAAGAAGCTTGTGGCTTTGTTTTTGCAGATAATATGTATACCAAAAATGAGATGTGGCATGTAATGATTTTAACAAATACATCTGAAGACCCTAAAAATAGTTGGTTAGTAGATAGTAAGGAAGTAGCAAAAATAAAGAAATTAGCAATTAAAAACAAATGGATAAAAATAGGAAATGTTCATTCTCATCCATTAATCGAAGATTATGAAGAATTATTATTAGAACCATCAGATTTAGATTTGAAATTTGCAAGAAAGTTTAGAGATATTGCTAGAGGAATAATTGTTTGTAATAGTGAAAAGATATTTGGGATTAGATGGCATGATATGTTTGGTAAGGAATTATTTTTAAAGGAGAAGAAATGTTAAATAAACAAAAAGGAAATATGTATGGATTTGTAACTCATACTTGGAATCCTATTAAAGGCAGATGTTCTCATGCTTGTGAATATTGTTATATGAAACCTTTTTGGAAATCTGATGTTCACTTGGATGAGAAAGAATTAAAAACAAATTTAGGTGAAGGAAATTTTATATTTGTTGGAAGTTCAACTGATATGTTTGCAAAGGATGTAAAGTTTGATTGGATTTGTGATGTTTTAGATTATATTCATAAGTTTCCAGATAATACTTATTTATTCCAAACAAAAAATCCTAAAAGATTTAAAGAGTTTTGGAATCGTTTTCCAGAGAGCTGTATTTATGGAACAACATTAGAAACAAACAAATCATCAGATATATCAAAAGCCCCAGATAGATTTCTGAGAGTTAGAGCAATGAAAGGGATATATGGAAGAAAGATGATTACTATAGAACCAATAATTGATTTTGATTTGGAAGAATTTGTAGCTACAATAGAAACAATAAAACCAGAGTTTGTAAATATTGGAGCAGATTCAAAAGGACATAACTTACCAGAACCTTCAGCAGAAAAGATAGGAAAATTAATCAAAGAACTAAAAAAATTCACAAAAGTAAATTTAAAAGAGAATCTTAAAAGGATTTATCCTAACGAATGAAAGATGAAATTAATAGATGAGAAGTTTAAAATAGAATTTGGAAAGTATGAAATAAATGACTTTCAACTAATGTCAGCCCTAGTTAGGTGGAGTGATAGTTATACAAGACAAGGTAGATTATCTTTTCATTTATTAAAAGAGTTTTTATCTTTTTCTGTTTTTATAGAGATGAATAAGGAAATACAATATTATGTTAAAAGTATTGGACTTTACTTTAGAAAACCACTTCATAGAATAAAGATGGAAGAACAAGCTATTCAAGAGTTTAAGGATTTTATTTTTAAAAAGTTTAAAAAGGCAAGACCAAAGATTGTAAAGTGGGAGATTAAAGTTGATTAAATCTAAATTATAAAATGGGACATCAAGGATATGAAAGTAGAGCTAGAACAAGGAAAAGGAATCGAGATAAACATAAGAAATTAGGGCTTTGTGTTTATTGCAGTAATGAAGCTGTTCCAAATAGGGCTGCATGTAAATATCATTTAGAACGTGATAGAGAGAAAAGTAAAAAATGTAGGGAGAAGATTAAATCTTTAAAATAAAAGATGTTAGAATTTTTAATTAAATGGGTGGAATCAATAGGAGAAACAGGACTTATAATAATTTGGTTATGTCTTGCAGTTTATATTTGTTGTATGTTAATCCAAATGGTTAGAACTAAGATTGGATCAAAGAGGTGAAAGAAAGAATGGAATCAAATATAAAAACAATAATGACATTATTGAATTATGGAATACTTATTTGGGCTGTAATTTCAAATAGTATAGCAAGAGCAATAGTTGGGATTGGTTTAATGATTCTACTTGCTCTTGACAAAGGAGATTAAATCTTTGAAATAAACTAATAAATAAGATGGAGGTTAAAAATGAGTGAAACATATTTGGAAAGAATAAAGTGTCCTAATTGTGGATTTGATGAAGATTTTAATATTCCAAAAGGAACAACTATAATCATGTTCAAGATGAATCAGAAGTGTGGAAAATGTGGATGTGGTTTGTATGGTTGGAATTAAACAGTTGAGGTAAATTATAATATGGATAAATATAAGATAGTTGAAGTAGAATGGTTTGATGCACAAACAGGATTTTCAAGTCCAATGAGCATAGAAGAAGTGAAAGAAGAACAAGCATTTCATACTTTTTCTACAGGTTATTTGATCCATGAAGATAAAGAAAAAGTTATTTTAGGATTCATGATGTTTAGTGAAGATATGTGTAAACATTGGCAATTAATTCCAAGAGGAATGATTAAAAATATTAAGGTTGTAAAACAAAAGAGGTAGATTGTAAAATGAAGTTTGAAATAAATGGAAAAGATATTTTAAAAGAATCTTGGAGTAAAAGGTTTTTTTATTTTTTAATTTCTCCAGCACTTATGATTTATTTTATGGTAATGGTTATTGTCCTTGCTTTAATGGGGGTAGTATTATGTCTAACAATCCCTTTTCATTTGTTAATTTCCTTATTTAAAAATCAATCAAAGAGGTGAAAGAAAGAATGATATATCAATTTGTACAATGCGAAAATCCAACAAAAGTGTGTGAATTATTAAAAGAATTAAGTGAAACCTATAAAACCTTTGAGATAGTTTCTATAACTGCTTCAATGCATTATTGGTGGGTTTTTTATAGAGTTGGTAAGAGGATTAAATCTAATGGTTAGAGGGTGAAATGAAAAAAGATAAAATATTAGAAATGATAGAAGAATTAAGAAAAGAGAATTGTAGATGCCAGAATAATTTAGTATGTACAACTTGTGCTATTTTAAATGAATTAATAGAAAGGATTGAGAATGAAAAATGAAAATATTAGAATTATTTAGTGGGACAGAATCTTTCTCAAAGGTAGCGAGAGAAAGAGGACATCAATGTTTTACTATTGACATTAATCCAGATTTCCATCCAAATTTAGTAAGAGATATTTTAAATGTTACAGTAGATGATATTCCATTCAAGCCAGATATTATCTGGGCTTCTCCTCCATGTACTTGTTTCAGTGTAGCTAGTATCTCAACTCATTGGACTGGGGGATTAAGAAAATACATCCCAAAAACAGAATCAGCAGAGAAATCAATAGAGATGGTTAAGAAAACATTTAGAATAATAAAAGCTCTGAATCCAAAGTTCTGGTTCATAGAAAATCCAAGAGGTGTTTTAAGAAAGATGAAGTTTATGGAAGGATTAAGTAGAAAGACAGTAACTTATTGTCAATATGGGGATGATAGAATGAAACCAACAGACATATGGACTAATCTTAAATCTTGGAAACCTAAACCTATGTGTAAGAATGGAGATTCTTGTCATATCTCTGCCCCAAGAGGAAGTAAGACAGGAACACAAGGAAGAAAGGATAGTGCAGATCGATCCAAGATACCTAAAGAATTATGTTTAGAAATAATTAGATGTTGTGAGAAAGAATGGGAACAAAAGTAAAACCTGAACCTAAAAAAGTATTGTTATTACAAGTGTTTGTAGAGAAGCATGAAGAAACTGAAAAGCCAATAATAACTTGGGAGTATGGAAAAAAGATAAACAGGAGGTTCTCATCCAGTCTAATGGTTAAATTAAAATGAGATATAAAATAATAATAGGTTTAGTATTTTTGTTTTGTTTAATTGTAATAGGATTACTGGCAAGTTACATAACT
>SDBV01011067.1_pt1 | contig 11742 bp, 6 predicted proteins | sample 2277081 | NCBI WGS metagenome assembly SDBV01 (sample SAMN10402039, study PRJNA504765) | marine sediment metagenome | isolation source: marine sediment core GS10_PC15, 223 cmbsf | place: Arctic Ocean: Southern Knipovich Ridge | collected 2010
GCCAACTTCCGCAGGATGGGCCCGGCGACCGGCGTCTCGGGCGGTAGGTTGGCTAGCCAAGATTCGATCGCGATCAGCTTGGCCGGCTCGACCGGCCCAAACCAACCGTCGTCGTCGCGTCGGAACAACCCGGCCACGACCTCGCCGCGTTGGGCATCGACCGCCACGGAAACGCTCGTCTGCGACTCGGGCACGCCGGCGGCGATGGTTTCCAGCGTATCGACCCCCAAAATGTGGCATCCGGTGGCATAGGCAAAAGTCTTAGCGGCCGTCACGCCGATCCGCAGGCCGGTGAACGATCCGGGCCCCTGGGTAACGGCCACGAGTTGCACGTCAGCCGGCTGCCATGCGACCGCATCGAGCATTTGCCCCATGGCGGGCACAAGCGACTGGGCCGTGCGGGTTGAATGGCTTAACTCCTTCTCCATCAATAAGTTACCACAATCCATGGCGGCGAGGCTGCCAAGGCGTTCGGTCGTTTCAATGGCCAGAATTCGCAAGGTGTTTCCCCTGAGTTGGGTAGAGAGGCTCGAATTGGCCGCCGAGACGCTTGCCGGCCGAGAGTTTTGAGCCCTCCCAACAGCTTGTCGCGTGAAGGCCCAACGCACAAGTGGTTTACGAGGCCGGAACAGGCCTTTCTCGGGCTTGACCGGCCCGAGAACGGCCCATAGACTGAGATAGACTTGCATTGAAAAGCCCTTGGTCAAAGCCCTTCGACTGCGTCGATGGGATCCCCCGGATGCAATTCGGGGGCTTATGATGTCGTTGAAGTACTGCACTGCCACATCCTCATTGACCCACTTGAAAGTTCGAAAGCGTGAAACGAGCCCTGATTAGCGATATTCACAGTAACCTGGAGGCGTTTCAGGCGGTTCTGGCCGACATCCAAGAGCAGGGAATCGAGGAGATCTTCTGCCTGGGTGACATCGTCGGCTACGGCCCGAACCCTCGCGAGTGCATCGATCTGGCCATGAAATGCCGGGGGTGCCTGTTGGGTAATCACGACCAGGGGGCCCTGTTCGATCCGGAAGGGTTCAACTCAGGCGCGGAACGGGCCATCTTCTGGACCCGTGTCCAGTTGGAGAGTTCCAACGGCGATCAGGCGGCCGAGGACGGACGCTGGGACTTCCTGGGCGAACTGCCGCGGAACCATCAGGACGGAGACCTGCTGTTTGTCCACGGCTCGGCACGGAATCCGCTGAACGAATACGTCTTTCCCGAGGATATCTACAACAAGCGAAAGCTGGAGAAGATCTTCGCGTTGATTCGCAAACACGCGTTCCAAGGCCACACGCACGTCCCCGGCGTGTTTACCGAGGATTTCAACTTCCTCAGCCCGGACGAGATCGAATACCGCTACGAACTGCCGGACCAAAAAGTGATGATCAACATCGGTTCGGTCGGCCAGCCGCGCGACGGCGATTCCCGTTCGTGCTACGTGGTGTTGGACGAGGGCGACCAGACGGTCCACTTTCGCCGGGTCGAGTATCCGTTGGAAAAGACGATCGAGAAGATCTACGCCATCCCCGAGTTGGACAACTTCCTGGGCGATCGGCTCCGCGACGGTCGCTAAGCGGTCCAGTCGATCCGCTCGGCAATCGCCAAATCTCTTGGACCTGCCACCTTACAACGGGCGGTAAATGACTACCTGGTGGTGGCAGCAAGTTGCCATTGCAAGAAAGCCGGCGACTGCGAGAATACACTCCTTTACAGACTGCCACGAAGCACTGCCCCTTCTGGGGTGCTCGCTTTATAGGAATTCCCTTTAGAAAGTTGCTCGCGAATGGAAGAACGCTCCAAGCCGATGGCCGGCAATTTCGTCTTTTTCTTGCTGCTGTCGTTCGGCCTCTTGCTGGGCTACGCGGAGTTGATGCGGCGTTATGCGCCCAAACCGCCGCCGGGCAAGGAGAAGGCGGAGCTGGCCGAGCGACCCGAGGCAGAGATTCCCCAGCCCCAAGACGACACCCCCGAGCCTCGACCGGAACCGGAACAACCGCCGCAGCCGCAGGAAGACGCGGAAGCAATCGAGGCGCCCGTCGAGCCCGCGGGGCCGGCTCTTCCGCGGAAGTGGATCACGCTGGGCTCGTTGGATCCCGCTTCGCCCTATCGAATGCTGGCCACGTTTGACACTCGGGGCGCCACCGTTACGCGCATCGAGTTGAACGATCCCCGCTATGGTGATCGGGAAGACCGTAGCGGATACCTGGGCCATCTAGTGATCGATCCGGCGGCAACCGAAGAAGACGCTCGCGGCACGGGCGCCTTGGTCCAAGTGGTCGGGCCGGGTACGCCCGCGGCCGAAGCCGGGATTGAACCGGGAGATCTGATCGTGGCCATCGGGTCACAGGAGATCAACTCGGCCAAGGAACTCGACGCAGCGCTCCGCAAGACCAGACCGAAAAGGGAAGTCGTGCTGACGGTCCTTACTAGCGATGGCAGGCAAGAGAAGTTGACTATCAAGCTGAAACGGCGGCCGCTGGAAGTGATTCGTCCCGAGAGTGACGATCCCCTGTCGTTCCTGATGACGATGTCGCAGTTGGACGGCGCCGAACTCGACGACCAGCGGACCCGCGATCGGAGTATCGCGCAACTGTCTGCCGAGATGAAACTGCCGGCACGCGAACTGGCCGCGTTGGACTTTGCCGACGTGAACATGGCGCAAGGCGAGATCCATGTCCGGCAGACGGCCGCCGAGCAGAAGCGCTGGGTTGCCTTGCCGACGGCGTCGAAGAAGAGGCTTGGAGCCTGGCTGACTGTTCGCGGCGACCATGCCGGACCGCTGTTCGGGCCGCTGGGAACGAAATCCGACAGAATCTCCGAGGCCATTGCCGAGAAGATTATCGCCGGCGTGGGCGGGGAGGACGATCGCGACGAAATCCTCTTCAGCGAACTCGACGGGCTGGATTTGAGGACCGGCAATTGGGAGTTGGTCACGGCCGACGAGTCGCAAGTGGCCTTTCGCCGCAAGTTACCCGGTGGTTTGGAAATCACCAAGACTTATTGGTTGGCCCGCCTTCCCGGAGAGCAGGCCGAAGGCGAACCGGCCGAAGCCTATCACCTCGTGCTGAGCGTCGAGATCCGCAACGACGGCGAGACGGTTCGCGAGGTGGCCTATCAGTTGGACGGTCCGACCGGTTTGCCGTTGGAGGGCGTCTGGTATGCGAACAAGGTCGCTCGGGCATGGTCGGCCGGGTTGCGCGACGTGGTCGTGCGGTTCAACGGAATGGATCCGAGCATGATCGGGTGCCCCGATATCGCGGAAGGCGATTTTTCCGTCTGGGGGAAACAGGCGATCGACTACATGGGCGTCGACTCGAAGTACTTCGTCTGCGTGATGGTGCCGCAAGACGAGGATCCGGATGACCCCTGGTTTGCCCAGTCGCAACCGCTACGGGTGGGAAAGGTCGATCCGCAAATCACGAAGGCCACCAACACGTCCTTCCGCCTGGTGAGCGAGCGATACGAGCTGGCGCCGGGCAATTCGCTGACCCATCAGTTCGAAGTGTTTGCCGGCCCGAAGAAGAAAGATGTGCTCGCGCCGTACGAACTGGACGAGCTGATCTATTACGGCTGGTTCGGCTGGTTCGCCAAGCCGATGGCCGGGATCCTGCACTTCTTCTATTACGTGGTCGGCAACTACGGCGTGGCCATCCTGATGCTGACCGTGCTTGTGCGAGGCTGCATGTTCCCCTTGAGCAGGAAGCAAGCCTTGGGCGCACGCAAGATGCAAGAGTTGCAACCGGAGATCAAGAAGCTCCAGGAAAAGTACAAGAAGGACATGGAGGGTCGGACCAAGGCCCAGCAGGAACTGTTCCGCAAGCACAAATACAACCCCTTAAGCGGCTGCCTGGTGCTGTTCTTCCAACTCCCGATCTTCATTGCCCTATACCGCACCTTGATGGTCGACATCGAGCTGCGGCAGGCGCCGTTGATCTCCTCGAGCATCCGCTGGTGTTCCGATCTGGCGGCCCCCGACATGCTCTTCCGGTGGAATTTCATGCCGGAGTTCGTCACCAGCGGCGTGGGGATCCTGGGGCTGGGACCTTACTTCAACCTCCTGCCGATCCTGACCATCTTCCTGTTTATCGCGCAACAAAAAATGTTCATGCCGCCGCCGACCGACGATCAGACGGCCATGCAGCAGAAGATCATGAAGTACATGATGGTCTTCATGGGCTTGATCTTCTTCAAGGTGGCCAGCGGTCTGTGCATCTACTTCATCGCGTCGAGCTTATGGGGCCTGGCCGAGCGACAGTTTCTACCCAAAGCCACCCCCGCCGGCAAGACACCCGCGATGCCACGTTCCCGCGCCGACGCCAAAGCAGAGAACCGAGCCATCAAACGCGAAGCCGAAGCAGCCGCAAAACGAAAAAAGAAAGGCGGCGGAAAGAAGTAGGCGAATACCGCCGCGGCGACTCCACGCGATCCCCGATTAGCGTAAGCATTCACAATACGATTACGCCGCACCCGCCGATATTTCAGGAGTATCCCGATGATCTCACAAAAGGATCGGACCACGATCCGCGAACTGGCCAAGAAGTGGATGGGACTGGCGTCGTTGCCCGTGATGCAGCAACGGAAACGGCTTTGGAAGGCCGTCCATGACCTGAAGGCCGAGCGGCCGGTGATCCTCTTCGAGGCGGCCTGGATCGACGGGTTCGTTTCGTCTGAGGAACTTGTCTGCGAGGACCCGATGCTTCGCGCGGTCGAGCAACAGATGCGAGCCACCTGGCGGCAGGCCGAGGAGTTGGACGACGATCTGGTCGTCGAGCCGTATTATCGGATCCCCTGGCGGATCAACTACTCGGATTACGGCGTTCCGGTCGAGATCAACTCGGCCAAGCATCAGGAGGAGACCGCTCTGGCCTACAGTTTCAGTTTCCCCATCGCCACGCCGGAGGATATCGACAAACTCAAGAAGCGGACCATTGCCGTCGATCGCGCGGCGACACAAAAGGTCAAGGAAACGCTCGAAGACGTCATGGGCGATATCCTGCCGGTCCGAGTGGGGAACATCGATACGTTCGCCCATGAGTTCGAACTCGACGAGCATGCAAATTCCGGGTTCAGCGGGATCTTCTTCTTCGGGCTGACCTGGCAGGTCTACCGGTTCCTGGGCAACGACCGCCTGCTGTTCTGGCCGTACGACGCGCCGGACGCCCTACACCGGCTGATGCAATACATGCTCGACGACCGGATCGCGATGTTCGAGTATCTCGAACAGCAAGGCCTTCTCGACGCGAACACCGACAGCCAAATGGCCGGCCCGCGGGCCTACGGTTACGTCTCCGATCTGCCCGAGGTTAATGGCAAACAGTCCTACGGTCTGAAAGATCTTTGGGGTTGGGCCGAATCGCAGGAGGCGGCCCCCATCTCGCCGGCCATGTACAAGGAGTTCGTGCTTCCTTACTTGGCCGAGTTGAGTAAGAAGTTCGGGCTGGTCTACTACGGCTGTTGCGAACGGGTGGACGACCGGCTCGAGATGATCCTCGAAGCGATCCCCAATCTCCGCTCGGTCTCCGTTTCCGGCTGGACCGACTTGAACAAGGCAGCCGAGATGCTCGGCGGCAACTACGTCTATTCCCGCAAGCCGACGCCGGCGTATATCAGCAGCCCCAACGCCGATTGGGACCTCTTGGAAAAGGACATGAAAGACACCTACGCCGCCACGAGCGACTGCAACGTCGAGATCCTCTTCCGCGACGTCTACACCCTCCAAGGCGACTTCCCCCGAATGCGCAAGTGGGTCGACATGACGAAGTCGATCTTTCAGATGTAGCGGGAGCAGTGGATAGTCGGGAGTTATGAGTTATGAGTTGTGAGTTGTGAGTACAGAAACATCGAACCGAGAGAAGACGCACGCTTCCAAGAACTTATAACTCACAACTTACAACTCACAACTCCTTCACTGCTCCATCGGCTGCAGGGCGATCGAGGCTTTGATTAGGTAGCTGCAGGTGCAGCGGTCGGTGGCGTCGGGCATTAGGACTAGACCGCCGGCCGGAATGGCGTTGATCCAACAGCCGGGTCGGATCCCGCCGTAGTTTCGAGTGCCCGAGTTGTCTAACAGATCGGTGTAGCCGAGCGTGGCCGAGCGGTAGACCAACAGGTTGCGGGATCCGGCCAGGATGCCGCAGCCGTAGGACCGCTCGAACTTGAAATCCTTCTGCTGGCCGCTGACCAAATCCCAAGCTCCCGGTTGGGCGTAGATCGTCTGGTCGTTGATGATCGGCCGCGAACCGTACTGGGCTTCGATATCCCATAATGGCTTGCCGTCGGAAGCCCGAAATGCCGCCATTCGGCCGCCGATCTCCGAGTCGAGTTTGAATCGCGTGTTTTGGTAGGCTACCAGCAGCACATCGTGCTTTTCGCTCAGCGCCAACAGCGTGCCGTAGATGCGCTGGTCGACCTTCCATTGCGGCTGGCCCGTTTCCATGTCCAGGGCAATCAGCGCGCCCGGCTCGTGTTCCGCCTCGGGATCGCCGCGTCGGGCGTCGTCTTTTCGGGCCAACGGCCGATCGATCAGGTAGACGCGTCCGTTGCCGGCGGCGATGGCGTTGTTGCGGATCGAATGCTCGGGTCGGTAGGTCCACTTAAGCCGGCCAGTCTTCGCATCCATCGCGAAAAGAAGCATCGACTCGGTAAACTGGGTGCGCATATCGCTTCGGCCGTATCGGTATTTGACCAGATGCTCGGTGTTAGCCAACGTCCCCAGCAGTGTCCCGTCGACGCAGGCAAGGTAGGCCCAAAGGCCGTCGCTTCCGTCGGGCATTTTTGGGGCCGGGAATCCGGCCAGCAGTTTTCCGTCGGCCGGATCGATCCGCAGACACCTGCTACCGCCGGGAACGTTGCCTCCACGAAGGTAAACGCCATCCGCCCTCACACAGCAATTGCTGCCCGTACCGGCCGTACCCATCAGGTGCTCCTGATCGTAGGCCTTGAGGATTCCTGGTAGCGGAAACTCCCACAGCGTGCGTCCGTTATAAGCATCGACACCGCGCAGCGCGTCGCGTCCCTCGACAAACATTCGCCCATCGAGAAACATCGGCGCCGGACCGCGGCCGTGACGGCTGGGCATCTGGAAATTCAGATCGGTGAACCAGAGCATCCCCAATCGGCCTTGGGCCAAGGTATCGGTCGAGCAATTCGTATTGGCCGGATCGCAATACTGATGGGTCCACGTGCCCGCGCCCTGAAGCGGCCCACGAACCGTCACTTGCATCGCTGTCGGCCTGCCGATGCAGGCTGCGCCACCGAACGGCCGCTGCAATCGATGCATCTCTTTGCTGTCGACCACTTCCGGACCCTCGGTCACCGATCGGCCCGAGACGACCAGATTGGCGAAGTAGTTCGGATAAGTCGTGGCCGCCGGATCGGCTTGATGGACGGTCACGCGCACGCCATACAGCCCGGCCGCATCAAGCTTCCGTCGCGCGGCGGCCACCTTCTCGGGATCCGGGTCGACGGCGTAGATGTGGAGCTTGGTCCGTTTGGCCAAGGCATAGGCCAAGGCCCCGTCACCGCAGTTCAGATCGAGGCAGTAGCCGTCGGTTACGCCCGTTTGTTGGATAATCTCTTCGGCCGCCGTGTCAAACGGCCTATTATCGCCGTAAGGGGCCGCGTCGGTGCTCGGCTCAACAGGTTTCTCTTCGACGGCCGTCTCCCCGCCTAAGCAGTAGATCGTTCCCTGGTCGGTACTGATAAAGAGCCGGCCCTCGGCAACCGCCAGCCCGTAGGGTATTTCGTCGGGCAGATGAACGGGCGTCAAGGTTTCCCCGGCCGTTCTATCGACAAAGCCAAAACCACCTTTGCTTCCAACGATGATCATCTTGTCGGCCACGATCAGCGATTGGACGGGCTGCTCCCCAAGCTCTGCCACTACGGACGACTCGCCCGTCAGTCTCTTGGTCGATACGTTGCCCTTGCGATCGACGGCTTCCGCCTCGACAAAGGGGCTCCACATAATCGATTTGCCTTGGGCATGAACGACACCATCGGGCGTGACGGCGACTGTGGAACTGCCGAGGTTTTTTGTCCGTCGTCGGCCCGTGTCGGCCTCGAAGACGTGTCCGCCGTTGAAAAACAGCGAGTCGGTCGCCGCCACGCTTGCACCACCGTTGGCATGGTTGGCCTGCAAGTGAAAATACCGCAGCTTGCCATCTGCACGACTCAACACGGCCGGAGCCGCTCGACCGGTCGGCACCAGCAGAAACTCGCCACAGATAGCCAAGTATCCCTGGGCCGAAATGCCGCTGTCGGCATTGGCGCCGCCGTGAGGCTGAGGCATGTAAATCGCGCCCGACGTGTCGTTGCACCAAAGCACGTTGCCGGTGGCCGCATCGACCGCGTAGACATAGATCCCCTCGGAAGGCCAGATCCCGGCGGCGAAATATACCACGTCGTCGGCAATCACCGGTCCACCGCGGGCCGGCCAACGGGAGATCATCCGGTCGTTACCCAACAGCATGTCGTCGCGTGGTCCGCCGCGGAGCTTCCAGGCGAGCTTTCCATCGGCCGCCGAGAGACAATACAAATACCCGTCGTCGCTCGTGACCAGCACGCGGTCTTGCCACACGGCCGGGGCGAAGCGAATCGGGCCGTCGGTGAAGAACGTCCATCGCTCACTGCCGGTGGCCGCATCCAGGGCATAGACCTTGCAATCGGCGGAGCTGCCGAAGAAGACGGTTCCCCCGGCGATGACCGGATGGTACGCCCGATCGAACGGCATTCGCGTATCCGGCGACATCCAGGCCGGCTGCGGCGCGTGACTCGTTCGATAGACCCATTGCGTCGCAAGGTTCGCCGGCAACGTCTCGGCCGTGTAGCCGCTGCGCTGGCTGTCGCCCCGATACGTCGGCCAATCGGCGGCCGTCACCTTCAGGTTTAGGCCCAGGGAGGCCGATACAACGAGCAGAAATCGCAGATGATCATAGCGTGTCATTCCCACTTCCACCTCTCGCGGATCTCGGGATTGGCAATTCGGCCGTTCTCGGGCCATTGGCCTTGGTGCAGTTCGACGATGTTCTTGGCGGCCAACTCGGCCATACCGGCCAGCGACTCTTCGTCCAGGCCGCCCATGTGAGGGCAAACCAACACGCTGTCCAACTGGGCCAAGGGACTATCGGCCGGCAGCGGTTCGGTCTTGAAGACGTCCAACGCCGCCGCACGCAGATGACCGTTTTGCAGCGACTCGGCCAACGCCTCTTCGTCGACCAGACCGCCGCGACCCGTGTTGACCAGGATCGCACCGGGCTTCATTTGGGCCAGGGTCTTGGCGTTGATGATGTCGGTCGTCTCGGCCGTGCAGGGCAGATGCAAGCTGACCACGTCCGATTGGGCCAACAGTTCATCGAGCGAGCAGAGCGGGATGCCGTGCTGCTGGGCGAAGGCCTCGTCGGGATACGGGTCGTGGGCGATGATCTTCAGGCCTAGCCCCAAGGCCTTGGGGACGACCGCCTTGCCGATCGCGCCCAGTCCGACCAGCCCCAGTGTCTTGCCGGCCAATCGCGGCAGGACTTTTCGTTGCCACTTGCCACTGCGGGCTTCCGCCTGTCGGGCCGGATAGCCGTGGGCGGCGGCCAGCATCAGGGCCATGGTGTGCTCGGCCACGGAGTGCTGGTTGATGCCCGGCGTAATCGCCACGGCAATCCCCAGTTCGCTGGCGGTGGCCACGTCGACCGAGTCGTAACCCACGCCGTTCCGCGCCACCACCTTCAAGTTGCTCGCTTGGAGCACCTGGCGATTGTACGGCTCGACGCTGGCGATCACGGCATCGATCCCCTGCAGATTCTCGATCAGCACGTCGGGCTGCTTCAGCGACAAGGGATCGTCCGGATAGACGACCTCGAACCCGCCGTCCAGCAGGACCTGGCGATAGGGGCCATCGACGTTTTTCAGCATAATGGGCGTAATCAGGGCTTTGGGCATGGTTCTCTCGGGGGGGAAGCGTTGAGGTTTGCCGTTTCGGGCTGCTACATGTTTTGTACACAATACGCTGCGGCCCTGCAAGCTGCTGCGCTGGGGCTCGGGTTGCCTTGGGGTACGTTGGTGATCTACAATCGGGCACGGTTCTGTCTTATTGTCCACGTGCTCGGAGGGTTTGGTCTATTGGCTGCTAACGAAAAGGTTTACATCATCGGGATCGATGAACAGGGTCTCGACGGGCTGACCGCCTCGGCTCGCCGTCTGATCGAAGGGGCCGAACTGCTGGTGGGCGAAGAGCAGACCCTGGTCTTGGTCTCGGAGGTCGACGCCGAGCAATTCGTGATCGGCGCCGGCCTGGACGAGGCCGTCCAACGGATCGATTCGGCCAAACAGAAGAAGATCGTCGTGCTGGCCATCGGCGATCCGCTCTTCTACGGCGTGGCCCGATATCTTTGCGATAGGCTGGGCAAAGAACGTTTCGAGGTCGTCCCGCATGTCAGCAGCATGCAGTTGGCGTTTGCCCGGGTCAAGGAGAGCTGGGAAGAAGCCTTTCTGACCAATCTGGCCACGCACGATCTGGAAAGCGTACTGGAGCAAGTCCGCACAGCCGAGAAGGTGGGCCTGTTCACTAGCAAAACCATTCCGCCGTCGATCGTTGCCAGCACGTTGCTGGACGCGGGGCTCGATTACTTCACGGCCTATGTCTGCGAGAACCTCAACTCACCCGACGAACGGGTCACGCACGGCGAACTGAGCGATCTGGTCGACCAGCAGTTCGATCCGCTGAACGTGATGATCCTGGTCCACAAGCCGGAGGCGCCGGACCGGCCGGCCGAATCGATCGGTCGTCGGTTGTTCGGCAATCCCGAATCGGCCTTCCATCAGTCGAAGCCGAAGAGCGAGTTGGTCACGCCGTCGGAGATCCGCGCCATCGCCTTGGCCGAATTGGACTTAGGACCAAAGAGCGTGGTTTGGGACGTGGGAGCCGGTTGTGGGTCCGTGTCGATCGAGGCGGCCCAAATCGCGCGCGACGGCACGGTCTATGCCATTGAACAGAACCTCGAAGACCACCAATTGATCGTCGACAATGCGAAGCATTTCGGCGTGAAGAACCTCACACCCGTGCTGGGTCGCGCCCCGGACGCCTGGGCCGACTTGCCCGAGCCGGACGCCATCTTCGTCGACGGCAGCGGTCGGGAGATCAGCAAGCTGGTCGAGGCCGCCTATCAGCAATTGCGACCCGGCGGCCGGTTGGCAGCCACCATGGGCAGCATCGACAATCTGGCCGAGACCCACCAAACGCTCGCCCGACACACGCACGACGTAAAGGTTTGGCTGGTCAACATCGCGCGAGGCAACTACCAACTAGAACGCATCCGCTTCGACGCCGCCAATCCGACGTTCCTGGTGGCGGTCGTCAAGCCGGAGAAGTGATCGCAGAACGGTTGTTTCGTTAACCCGGCAACGTTTTGTATGACGACCGATCCTGATAGACGAACAAGTTCCCCGTCACGCCTGCACCGGTGGCGTTTTTGGCTATTCGTCGTTCTTGGACTGGCCGTTGCCGTGACAGCCAACCTTTGGTCTCGCAAAGAACTTCGTGTTTTCGAGGGAACACGCGAGGATTCCGTCTTTTTCGGCAATATGATCTCGTGCATGGCCCTTTGTGTGGCCGTTTTCTTGCTGGCCTCCGTACGTAAGCGCCCATCAGAGCCATCCCCGATTTCTTTGAGTGGGGCTGGGGGTAGTTAACGGGATTGTTTGCGGGTGTGCTTACTTGGCTCGGCGCCCGGCGCGGCGGAGTTGCTTGCGGTCGGC
>SDBV01011068.1_pt1 | contig 11741 bp, 9 predicted proteins | sample 2277081 | NCBI WGS metagenome assembly SDBV01 (sample SAMN10402039, study PRJNA504765) | marine sediment metagenome | isolation source: marine sediment core GS10_PC15, 223 cmbsf | place: Arctic Ocean: Southern Knipovich Ridge | collected 2010
TATGATCTGCCTCAATGCCTGTAATGACCCATTCATCACCAAAATCTAATACCAAATTGAAAAAATCCTTTGTAAAATCCATACCCAAAATTATAACTTTCCACTAAATTCGCAGTAGAACCAAATAAATAGAATCAAAATGTCCATTGTGGTCATATACATTATTTGTTTTGACATAATCTTCCCAACCTACAAGAAGCTGTTTTTTGATCTCCTGATACGTGTCTGACAAATCAGTCGTTTCTCCAGGGTCGTCTGTAAGATTATATAGCTCCCAGTTGCCATCGTCAAAAGGAGGAGGAAGCCTGAGTATTTTCCACTCTCCCCTTATGTATGCTTTCATTTCAAATAATTCCCAACCCTGGCCATGATCAGCGCTATGAACAGCATCGGCTTTCCCAAGTACATACGCAATTCCTGAGTTTCCACATGGCTGTATGACTGGTTTACCATTAAATGTTTCCGGATAAGTAGCTTCAGCTACTTTCAGGATGGTCGGGTAGATATCCGAGACGTGCATGAAACTGTTTTTTACCTGACCTGCGGTTTCCATCTTACCTGGTGTTTTAATGATGCAGGGTGAATGTATGCCACCCTGTGTGGTAAAACTTTTAAATAATCGGCTCGGTGTAGATGCAGCCTGAGCCCATCCAGGTCCCATATCAATGAAAGAATTGGGCAAGCCTCTATTTTCCAGGGAATTGTCAAATGATCCCAAATACGTGCCATCGCCATTACCCGGATAAGCCGAAGATGGAACACCATTGGCTCCATTATCAGAGAAGAAAATGATCAGGGTATTGTCATACTCACCTATCTCTTTCAGGTAGTCGAAAACCCGGCCGATGGACATATCCATATAATCGACCATGGCAGCATATACTTCCATATCGCGCGCGAAGATTGTTTTTTGCTCTTCGGAGAGGGTTTCCCAGTCATGGACAGCAGGAATTCCAGGAAAAGTTGACACGTCTTGATCATATATTCCAAGCTCCTTCAATCTTTCGAGCCGGACTTCCTGTAGATTCCCCCAACCTCCGTCATACATGCCTTTATATTTGGCAATATATTCATCTGGAGCGTGAAGAGGATCATGCGGGGCTGTATAGGACAAATAGCCGAAAAACGGCATATTATCTTCCCTGCTCCGGTCAATAAAACTGATGAGGGAATCTGTGTAATTTTTTGTTGAGTAGAAATCCTCCGGTAAGTTCTCCACAACCCGGCCGTTTCTGTGATAAGTCATATGACTAAAAGGGGATACACCTCGGTGATCTGCCCAGTGACTTCCTCCACCCTGTGCAAGAATAAAGGTTTCAGTAAAGCCTTTTGCAGATGGTAGATTTTCTTCCTCATCTCCCAGGTGCCATTTCCCTGACATATAGGTATGATACCCATCTTTCCGTAAAACTTCAGGAATGGTAACGATCCTTTCATTCAGGTGGCCCTCATAGCCATCTCGGCCCACAAGTTGAGGGTAAATGAGTTCTCCCATTACACCCATGCCCGCTACATGGTTATCACTCCCCGAAAGTAATACTGATCGGGTAGGCGAGCAGGTGGGAAGTACATAAAAGCCGGACAGGCGAACTCCCTGTTCAGCCAGCTTGTCAAGCACCGGGGTATTAATCTCACTCCCAAATGGCCCAATATCACTATACCCCAGGTCATCTGCCACAATTAATAAGATGTTTGGTTTACCTGTTTCAGAATTTCCATTGCTCTCTCTGGATTTATTTTGATTGCATCCGGTCATGAGAACTGAAATGAGAATCAGGCTATGCATGAGAGCGATCAGGTAGTTTTTCGGATTCATTTTTTAATTTTTTGAATGGTGTTAGATTTATTACATCAATCCCCTATGCGGAGGTTATGCTCCACTTCGGACATGATTCGTTTTTTTAAACTGGTATTCCCATTTTTATCCGGAACTGTTTGGGTGGTCCTATTCCCAATGGTGACTTCAATGGTTGGGGTTTTACACAGAACCGTTATGGCTCCTTCTAAGAAGTTATATTCTGTGCTGCCAAGTAGCTCTTCGATGAACTTCCGGTTATTACCATTCAACAGAAGAGAGAATCGATCCTTATCATGAGGATCCTGGTTGAAGTCAATTCCGATACATCCCTCTAATTTTCGAAGTTCAATAATAATAGATCCTATTGATTGCATAAACTCCAGATTCATGCCCGGTTTGATTTTAAAGTGTAAAGTAATGCTGACCATTTTCGCTTATATTGAAGACCAGGTAAATTCGGGTTGTAAAATGATAAGCCAATATTGTGCCATTCTAAAGACAGACTTATTAAGGTCGGAATAAACGGTCTGAATACTGCATTTCATAAGGGTTTCTTTGATTCTTGTAATTTTCTGGTGAAAAGGATATCTGTAAAAGAAATGTCAAAATATTGACATGGCGTCAAAATATTGACATTAAATTTGAACACAAATTTCAAATCTCAATTGACTTTCACTTTACATTATTGGGAATACCACTGAACCTACCAGACCCAACCATCTTTTACTAATTTTAATTTAAATATATGCCCATTAACATCGAAATCTTCTATCTCATTGCTTCGGGATCTTTGGAGCATAAATTCTAATTCCACAGTCCAGGTATCATTTAGCTTATGGCCTAGTCCAAAATACCCTCGCATCCTATCCCTCAATAATTCAACATCTTCCCCTCCAAAATTCACAAATGCTTCCCCGAATTGTGAAAGGTAAAATTTACGAGACTCATTGAAAGGAATTCTTCCTCCCAATTTATATCTGAACCTTAAAGCCAGGTCAAAATCCCATACTTCCGTTTCCCACAATAATCTCTCTTCCAATTTTAAATAGTGTTTGATACCGATAGGCCTGAAGGTCGGCCAATGGATCCGAACACCCTGCCAGGGTCTTTGTTCCAACTGGTTTCTGCTGTTTTCTACAATTGTATAGAAAAACCCAAGTCCTCCCCGTAATTCTACTATTGGATTTAAATGGTAAAAGACAGAAGGTCTGGCTACCATTGTATAGGTTTTATTTTCTTCGAAAATGACTCTTAGACTGGCATCCCCATAATATTCAAGTCTTTGATTGATTTCAAAATGTGGTATAATATCAACCCATAGTTGTTTGGATGATATTTTGCTTTCCATCAGGTAACAACAACTTCAGATCATAGATGAAATAAAAATCCGATTTGAGGTCCGTAGAAAAGCACATCAAGTTTATTTTCCACGCTTGCATTATTATTTTCGAAATCAAAACCGGCGGTTCTGAATCCGAGGGAAAGTTCGAACCAGTTTGAGAACTGATAACCTGCATATGGATATACCATATAGGTAAATTTGGAACCGACACCAAACCCACCAAGGTCACCGTGTAATCCGAGTTTCCACTTTTCATTGTTCAGGGGCGCCGTAAAACGATACACAATTAAGGGATCAAACCAGGTATCATCAGACTTCTCATCAATCTCTGGAAGTATCGCACCGGCTTCCACTTTCATTTCCATATTGTAAAAATTTACTCTTCCACCTATCCCCAGTTCAAACCATGTGGCAAACCGTCTCATCCCGGAAAAGCCTATACTGGTTACATTCACACCTACAGTTCCTTCCCTTTGGGTTTCCTCCTTCAAAGTTATATCCTTCCCAGATTTAAGGTAAAGTGCATCCATAATAAATGACCATTCGGGATTGGAGGCTTCAAGATATAGCATCACAGCAAAATCAAGCGTCTTTATAAGCTCATCAGGTCCTTTATTGAAATCAGCCGAGTAATCTTTTACTCCTATTTCTCCACTTATGAATGGGACAAATAAATAAGGCGCAATTGTAAAATTCCAACCTTCTTCATTACTGCCTTCCTTTTCCTGACCCAATGAAGGATGAACAAGCATAAAGGTCATCAGTAGGACGATCACAAATGTAAAATTCATTTTTGTTCTAACAGATGCTGCCAATCGAACTACTATCGATAAAAAAGTTTTCATAATCAATGTCATTAATTTAATGTGAGTTCGATAAATAAATACTTTCTAATCACTTGTAAATTATTCATCATAAAAATTGTTGTCTCCCGAGTCTTTGAAGTAAATTAGTAAACGAACTGAATTTTTTACATTATCAATTTTACCTACCTTGATTTTTTCAATTCCTGAAATACCATATCTTTTGTTAAGGTCCTGGAATAACTCATGACGTTTTTCGGGATGAATTAATTTCAGGTTATTATAAACCATGATTTTAATACTGAGTTTTTCTCGAAATAGAAAATATTCAAGAAGTCCGGCCAGTAACAGAAGTGAAACATCACTTGCCAGAATTTTATAAAATTCCATGTCTTGTGGAGCCAGCGTATTCTTTGCAGCGATACCGGCACTTAAAAAAATATACGTCATTTCACGGGGTGAGATGGGGGTTGTTCTGTAACGAATTATCCCAAAAAGTGCAAAGATCCCAATGGCAAATCCTAAACTTAACTCTACCCGGCTTACCAATATACAGATTAAAGAGATCATAGCAGATAAAAGAATACAGGTGAACAAGTACTCTTTTTTTCCTTTGTTTGCATAATACAAAAACCGACTCATAATAAAAACAATGGCAACAGTATACCAGAATTTGATTAAAGAAAATATGTCCAGTTCCATCATGTTCCTAATTTTAATATGATCCCTAAAAAATTGTTGTAGCATACATACTACAGGAATTGAAATCCCAAACCTCCTAGAAAAGTATGTAAAATACCTTCTTTGTAATAGGAATTTTGCAACCATTTCATATTGTATGCCACTGTAACATAAACTTTTTCTGAAAGGAACTTATGAATTCCAACTCCACCCCCAAGAACAATTCCATAGTCCCAATTCTGATAGGTTCTAAAAGTTCCATCCCGCTCAATTGTTGAGTGGTGACCTCCTTATTTTCATCTTTCTTGTTGTTGTTTTGATTTTTCATTTATTCCAAGGGATCGATTATTTCAATATGACTTGCGTGATTTGTACCGAAATTCATGGTTTTGAAATCTATTGAGCTGGTAAAACCTTTTCCATCAATTACAGTGGAGATTTATGCTGACCATATTTTCTATTATATTGATGAACAGGTAAGTTCGGGTTGTAACATGGTAAGCTAATACTGTGCCATTCTAAAGACAGGCTTATTGAAGTCAGTATAAACAGCCTGAATACTGCATTTCATAAAGGTTTCTTTGAGTGTTATGATTCTTTTGGTGAAAAGGAAATCAGTAAAAAAAATGTCAACATATTGACATGGCGTCAAAATATTGACATTAGAATTGAATCCTATTCTCAATTCACAAATGCTTCCCCCGTAAAGTGAATTCTTAGTGTATAATACTGCTTTTAGAAGAATTTATTTTTACCGTTCAATCTCAAGACTTTTTATTTTCTCATGCAGGGTGGTTCTTTTCAAACCGAGCAGTTCAGCAGCACCTCCTATTCCACCAAGTCGCCAGTTAGTTGATTCCAGCACTTGAATAATATGATTCCGTTCAACATCCTTAAGCTTCATCCCGCCTTTTTCTGATAAAATGGAGGATTCGGGGATTTCGATCAATAATATTCCATTTTCCGAGATGATCACAGCACGTTCCATTACGTTTTCCAGCTCCCTTATATTACCAGGCCAGGAATAATTCATAAGATTTCGTAAGCTTGTTTTGGGAATGGTTTTGATCTTTTTACGATGCTTCTTCCCATATTTATTAAGAAAATATTTTGCCAGTAGAGGAATATCATCCTTGCGTTCACGCAGGGGAGGAATAGTGAGAATAAAGGTCGTCAAGCGATAATATAGATCCTTGCGGAAGTTTCCTTTGGCAATTTCTTCTTCCAGGTTACGGTTTGTAGCCGCAATAACCCGTACATCAACATGGATCGTTTTGGAACTACCCAGGCGTTCAAATTCACCTTCCTGCAAAACTCTTAGCAGCTTGCTCTGAAGTTCTATAGATAACTCACTGATTTCATCAAGAAAAATTGTACCCTTGTCTGCCAGTTCAAAGCGTCCTATCCGTTGTTTATCCGCCCCGGTAAAGGCGCCTTTCTCGTGACCGAAAAACTCACTTTCGATGAGGTTTGAAGAAAGGGAAGCACATCCAACCTTTATCAGAGGCTTATGTTTACGTCGGCTTGCGCGATGCAGGGCACTGGCAAATAGTTCCTTGCCTGTGCCTGTTTCACTTTGAAAGAGAACGGTAGCATCTGTAGGAGCCACCTGTTCCAGCCGTTTCATTACATAAGTTAACGAAGTGCTCTGACCAATGATCTCACTTAAATTTTTCTGTTTTTCTATTTCTTCCTGAAAATAGACGTTTTCCTGTTCCAGGTGCTCTTTTAACAGACTAATTATGTCCAAGCTGTCCTGGAGTTTGATTTCAGCTTCCCTTCGGCGCATTGTGCTGAGTAAGACCTTTCCAATAGCATTGGATTGCTCGATAATTTCCTTGGGCCAATCATGTTCTGAAAGAACATTATCCATTGCAAATATATCCACTCCTGAGCTATCAACTTCTATTGGAACTCCTACACCAGCCCTGGTTCCAAAGAATTCCAGGATTTTGCGCAGTTTAGGCCATGGAGGAATATCATCGAGTTTGTTAAATAAAATCGTTTTCCCTTTTGAATAATGATCGGCTAGTTCGGGATATTTCATTTTTCCAATTTCGGATAGTTCACTTGGGGGAGCAAGGCGTTCATTCCGCCATGAAAGCCTGAATTTAATCACCTCTCCCTCTAAGGATAGTCGATAAAGCCTGACTGTATCAACTTTAAAATATAACCCTATCTCAGCAAGAATATCCTGTATGGCATTTTCGAATTCATCTCCGAATAGACCGGTAAATTTTGAGGAGATTTTAGAGATGAGTTCCTGAAAAAGCAGATCCTCTTTCATAGTGTATTGACTGTTTCCCTCGATTTTATTTGATTCAGTATTCTTCTTATGAAATGTTTCCAATTCACTTAGCGATTGTTTTTTGTTTTTTGTTCTGACATGACAAATATTTATGTCGTGATTTCATATAAAATTACTCAATTTTCAGCTCAACATCAAACTGGTAAATTGAGTTTTTTATTCTGGTGCAAATTCCGACGTAATTGGATCTTCGTCAAATTTGGGGATGTGTTATCTGTTGATAAACATAATGCAATAAATTTTGTTTAAATTATTAATTGCATTTTCATTGACTCTTCTCAGCAGAGCTACGAGGAACCGAGCCTGCGAACTCGGCGAAACCAACCGAGCCTGCGAGCTCAGCTAATGCCTGAGCAGGATTAGAAACTTTTTCAACTTGCATTATACCCGCATCGGCAATATTACATGTGATGCGGGTTTTTCCATTTTATTCAGGTATTTTTGTGTGACATTTAAGTTTCATGAGGACCGAGAAGGATTTTATTGGAGAAGTCTCTATACCTGTTGATGCATTGTATGGCATCCACTCATACCGTGCACGCGAGAATTTCCCATCCGATATACCTTTTCCCATTGAATGGTTCAGGGCCACCGGTTTGGTGAAACAGGCCTGTTACAGGACTGTAAGAAAGTTTCTGGAGGCCCTCCGCAAGGAGCATCCGGATCTTATTTCCCATCTCCGGTTACCCGATGAGAAGATGCTGGATGCACTGGAGTCGGCAGCTTCAGAAGTGGCCGGCGGATCCCATTTCAACCACTTCATTGTACCGGGTGTACAGGGTGGTGCGGGAACCAGCATCAATCTGAATATCAATGAGATCATTACTAACGTGGCGCTGAAATCACTGGATAGAAACCCTGGAGAATACAGTTTTTTGGATCCCATTGAGACAGCCAATATTTTCCAGTCCACCAACGATGTGATCCCAACGGCACTTACCGTTGCAACCATGCAATTGTTGAACCAGCTTGAAGAAGCCATCAACCTGACACGTTCCTCCTTTGAACAGTTGGAAACCAAATACAGGAATGCGCTCAGGCTGGCTTATACCCAGATGCAGGAGGCTGTTCCATCTACCTTCGGACAATTATTCAGCACCTACAGTGAAGCCCTGTCACGTGACTGGTGGCGGGTATCCAAGGGATTTGAACGGATCAAGGTGGTCAACCTGGGCGGCGGGGCCATTGGTACAGGCATTTCCATTCCACGGTTCTTTATCATGGAGGTTGTACCTGCCCTAAAGAGATTAACCGCGCTGCCTGTGACCCAGGGGGAGAACCTGCCTGATGCCACCTGCAACATGGACAAATGGGTGGAGGTGCATGCCATCCTGAAAGCCCATGCCGTTAACCTGGAAAAGATCGTTTCCGACCTCAGGCTCCTGTCTTCCGGTGTTACTGGTACCCGGGAAGTGGCATTGCCTGCCAGGCAGGTGGGCAGTTCGATCATGCCGGGGAAGGTAAATCCGGTGATCCCCGAATATGTGGTCTCATCATCGCACCGGATCTATGCCAACGACCAGCTGATCACCTCACTGGCTGCGCAGGGGTGTCTGGACCTGAATGCTTACCTGCCGGAGATCGGATGTGCCATGCTGGATAGCCTGAAACTCATGGTATCAATGAACAGGGCGATTACAGAACAGATGCTTGAGGGATTCCAGGTCAATGAAAAGGTGGCCAGGGAAAAACTTTTTCGGAGTCCGGCGGTTACCACTGCACTCTCCCCCATCCTGGGATATCACAGGGCGGCCGAACTGGCTAAAGAGATGAAAGAAACCGGGAGGGATATTTTTACGGTGAATGCTACCTTGAAGATCATCGAAAATCAGAAGCTGGAGCAATTGATGGAACCGGACAACCTGCTGAAGATGGGATTTACCATGAATGATATCAGGGAAGTATTATGAAGGGAAGGGATGCCAAACCACATATAGGGATATTCGGAAGAAGGAACAACGGGAAATCCTCGCTGATCAATTGCCTGGCAGGCCAGGAAGTAGCCATTGTTTCGGCCGAACCAGGGACCACCACCGATCCGGTGAAAAAATCCATGGAGATCCCGGGAATAGGACCGGTGGTCATGATCGACACCGCCGGGACGGATGATAGCGGTGAGCTGGGTGAAAAAAGGGTCGGAAAAACCCGGGAAATAATCCGCAACATTGACCTTGGGATCCTGGTGCTGGCCGGGAATATTTTTGATGCAGAAGAAGAGACCATCATCCGGGGGTTTGAGAAATGGGAAGTTCCTTTCATTGTGGTCCATACCAAGTCGGACCTGGTTTCCCTGGGTGAAGTGTTGAAAGCAAAGATCCTGGCGACATACGGGAAAGAAGTCATTGAATTTTCAGCCCTCCATCCCGTGAATAAGGAGCACCTGGTCGGACAGCTCCGGACAACCATACCCGAAACAGCCTACCTCTCCAAATCGCTGGTGGGCGATATCATTGGCCAGGGCGACCTGGTATTGCTGATCACCCCCATCGACGACGAGGCCCCCGAGGGCAGACTGATCCTTCCCCAGGTACAGGTCATCAGGGACATCCTGGATAACGATGCCGTTGCCATTGTGGCCAAGGAGCGGGAGATAGACACCTTGCTGAAACGGCTGTCACCCAGGCCTGCCCTTGTCATTACCGACAGCCAGGTATTCAAAAAAGCCGATGCATCCATTCCCGATGACATTCCCCTGACCAGTTTCAGTACGGTGCTGGCCAGGTACAAAGGCGATTTTGAGAGCTACCTGAAGGGAACACCCCACCTGTCGAAACTGAACAACGGGGATAAGGTACTGATCCTGGAATCGTGTACCCACCACGTATCCTGCGATGACATCGGGAGGATCAAGATCCCCAGGTGGCTTTCAAACTTTTCCGGGAAACAACTGGAATACCAGGTGGTTGCCGGACTGAACAGGGTGCCCGGAGAGATCACCGATTACAACATGGTGATCCAGTGCGGGGGGTGCATGATCACACGAAAGCAATTGATCAACCGTATAAAACCAGCCGTGGATGCAGGTATCCCGGTCACCAATTACGGCATGGCCATAGCCTATATGCACGGGATCTATAAACGGGCCGTGGCTCCCTTTGTGAAACTGGAACCTGATTCAATGACCTATTTATAGTTATGGGTGTAAAAGAGATACTTGAGAAAGAAATAGTTGAGAAGGAGACACTGGAGCAGGGTGACCTGATAGAGCTCTTGTCGGCCGGGGGTACAGAAAAACAGTTGCTGTTCAAAAAGGCAGAAGAGGTGAAACTTCGGGAGATCGGCAATAAGGTGTATTTCCGGGGACTGGTCGAGTTCTCAAACATCTGCGGGAAGGATTGCTACTACTGTGGCATCAGGCGATCCAACACAAAAGCACACAGGTACAATGTGACCGATGCTCAGATCCTGGATGCAGCGCGGTTTGCCCATGAGAATGATTACGGCTCATTGGTCTTGCAGGCAGGAGAGCTGGAATCAGCTGAATTCACCAGCAGGATTGAAAACCTGCTGGAAGAGATCAAAAAACTTTCGGATGGCAGGCTGGGGATCACCCTTTCCCTGGGAGAACAAAGCAGGGAAGTTTATGAGCGATGGTATGATGCAGGCGCACATCGCTACCTTTTGAGGATCGAGACCTCCGATCCGGAGCTTTACAGGAAATACCATCCCAACGATGCACTTCATGATTTTGAAAGACGCCTGGACTGCCTCTATTCCCTTAAGTCGATTGGCTACCAGACCGGCACCGGTGTGATGATCGGACTTCCCTTCCAGGATACAGGGCACCTGGCCGAAGATCTCCTGTTCATGAAGGCCTTTGATGTGGACATGGTGGGTATGGGACCCTATATCGAACACCAGGATACTCCCCTTTTCCAATACCGGCATGAATTGCTCCCCATCCGGGAGCGGTTTGACCTGGCCCTGAAGATGATAGCCACCCTGAGGATCCTCATGAAGGATATCAACATTGCCGCAGCTACTGCCCTGCAGGCCATCGATCCCCTGGGACGGGAAAAGGCAGTCAAGGTGGGTGCCAACATCATCATGCCAAACATCACTCCCGGAAAATACCGGAACGACTATGCCCTGTATGAAAACAAACCCTGTGTGGATGAAGAACCCGAAGAGTGCAGGCACTGCCTGGATGTGCGCATTAAGCTGGTCGACGGTGAGATCGGTTATGGTGATTGGGGCGACTCTAAACATTTTCAAAGTAGAAATGAAAAGAAACTCATTAATCAATAATCAAAAATTTCGAAGATGACAACTAAATCTCTCTGTGCACTGCTGTTTGCCGCAATATTATCAGGTTGCGGACCAACCCAAAAAATTACAACCGCCTGGATCAATCCCGAGGCACATTCCAAAGATCCATACAAATCAATTTTCATAATGGCACTATCCCAGAGTAAGGAATCAAGTTATAATGTTGAAGACCAGATGGCATTGACGATTACTTCAAGGGGTCCGAAAGCAGTAAGAAGCAGTGACGTATTTCCACCAAACATTGCAATCTCCGAGAATTTCACCCGTGAACAACTGGCCGATGCCATTAAAAAAACCGGGTGTGATGCTGTATTTATCATCGCATTACTCGATGTAAACACTGTAGAGCACTATCAACCCGGAGTTTCGTATTATTCCATGAATTATGGCATGCATGGTAGTTATTATGGATATTATAACCATTATTATCCCCATGTTTATTCTCCCGGTTACTACTCCATCGACAAAACCTATTATATTGAGAGCAATTTTTATGATCTTGAGTTGGATCAGCTCTTATGGTCAGTCCAGTCAGAAGCC
>SDBV01011069.1_pt1 | contig 11740 bp, 13 predicted proteins | sample 2277081 | NCBI WGS metagenome assembly SDBV01 (sample SAMN10402039, study PRJNA504765) | marine sediment metagenome | isolation source: marine sediment core GS10_PC15, 223 cmbsf | place: Arctic Ocean: Southern Knipovich Ridge | collected 2010
TAAGTTAAAGATGCGTAAATTAAATTGTACAAGATTATAGATTCCATCGTTAAACTTGCCTTCGTTGTAAATACTTAATTCTGTGCCTGAAAGATCTTCAGTGCGTGCAAGGTATTGTCCTTTTCCATCAAACTTTAGAGATGTTCTCATTATATAAACGCAGAGTTAATATTATATATCAACTAAGTCCTGTCTTGTTTATTGTGTCCATGTATTTATGACAAGCTTTCTATCTTCTATGGACAAATCTTCTAGTAATTTAAGAGCACCCTCTGTAAAATCCCCATTATCTTTTTTGGTAGCTAAGTATGCTTGTATTACGTCTGATAAACGTTGATCTAACATATCTAATGTAACTTTATCAAATTTTGGTAACATTTCTTTCTCTCCCTAGATAATTTGTTGGACGTATAAGAATGGTGCCACTTACATTATATTTAGGTATCTTCACAGAAAACATATAGTGTGGCATCCGAACCAGTTGGGCTAAAACCAGTGGTTACTGTTTGGGCACTAACTGTCGCCCCGGCAGGGTATGCGATAGGAGGACTAATTTCAACAAAATTTGAAGTGGTATTAGTTGCATCAATATCCGTAGTTTCTCCAGCCCCTGTTTGGGCCGTCCCACTAATAAGAGTTTGAGCTTGGCAAGTTCCTGCTGTGCGGGCCTCGTTCATTCCTATAGATAGGCCAATAATTTGTCCTGTTCTAATCATCGGCCCCGGCGCGACCGCGACGAAATGTCCATGAGACATCACCTTTGTGGAATTTGCTCCTACAGCAGGGACGCCGCCATTAATAAGCCAGGTTCCTCTGGCATCATTAGTAATATTCAGAGTTCCAGAAAATGAAGGTTGTAAGAGACCAACAGAAGAGGAACTATCTTTACGTATATTAATGGTGGTATCAGCGACACCTTTAAGTGTATTATTAGCAAGCTGGCTGTGCGTAAGATTAATAGTAAGAGTGGTGCCAGAATCAATAATATTAAATACGGAACCGACCACCGTCTGCGCAATAGTATTTTCCAAATCAAAACGGGCATCCACACCGCTCTCGACTATGAATACATCTCCAAAAAACCCAGTCGCCACGCAATTAGAAAGGGACATAGGAGAAACAGCGGTAGTTTCTTGACTATCAATAGTCCAATTAAAAAGTGGGCCTATAGAACCAATACTAAGCCCTTGAATTCTTACTGGAACAGGATTTATCCCTCCGGGCCCCGCTAATGCCACACCGCTTTGTCGATTAGGCCTGATATTTAATAGAGTAACTTCCTGCAAATCAAAAATTCCTGATTCAGCACCAAAATGGTTATCCTCAACGTGTACTCGTTTAGGCCCAGTAGTTCTGGTAAGGGCTTCTGATAGGTCAAACATATTATTAAACTGATTAAGATCGGGGTTTTGAGTTGTTCCGGTTGCCACCAATATAAAATCTCTAGTGTGGGTGAGAACTGGAAGTCCAGAAACCGTAAGATTAGTAGAGAAACTTCCTGTTTGTGCACTTACTGTTTCTCCAACTTGAACATTAGTTCCAGTTACGGTGGTTGCTATCAAAGTTTCTACATTAGTAATATTCAGAGTTCCAGAAAATGCAGTTTGTGTGGTACCAATAGTAGAAGAACCGTCTCTATTTACATTAATGGTAGAGCCGGCGGGACCTTTAAGTGTATCATTAGCAAGCGTGGTGTTACTAAGATTAAGAGTAAGAAGGGTGCCAGAATCAATAATATTAAATACGGAACCAAGTGTTGCTGTGCAAGTGACATTTTCCAGACTGAATACAGCATTTCCGCCATCCTGAATTACGAATACATTTCCAATAAGGCCATTAAGTGACGCATCAGAAATAAAAATAGGGGAGAAATTATCAGTATCAATAATCCACTCAGCAAGAGTGCCAAAAACACCAAGTCCAACTCCTTCACTTCTTATTGGAGGACGGTTCACACTTGCGGGAGATATAAGAGTAATAACATTCTCACTGGCTTCAGGATCGAAACTTAACAGAGTAACCTCAGAAAGATCTCCGGTTAAGCCAAGAGCAACATTACCATTTACATGTAACCGTTTAGGTCCAATAATTCCGCTGAGCGCTTCTGACAGGCCCGGGAGACTACTAAAAAAATTAATATCAGGATTGAATCCTGCGCCCACTACAAAATCTCTATCACGAATAAGCACCGGAAGTCCCGAAACTGTAAGGCTATTGGAAAAATTGCCTGCTGCCGCAGATACAATTCCCCCCGATTGAATATTAGTTCCAGTTACAGTGGTGGCAATAACATCTCCACTAAAAGTACCTGTTGCTGCAGTTAAGTTTCCTGCCCCCGTAATATCAAAATTTTGGGCATCAAGATTTCCCCCAAGTTGAGGGGTGGTATCTTCTACGACATTTTGAAGTCTAGTATCTATATCAGTTTGGAGAGTTCCACTTGCGTTGACAAACTCAGTTCTAAATCCTGCAACATCGATAGTACTTGTACCAGAGACAATAGTGATGCCGTCGGAACCTGTTATAGCATCTTCCGCTAAGTGTGCGTCGATAGTAGTTGTGCTGGTACCAGAGGTGACTACAATTCCTACTCCGCCAATTATTGCATCAGAAACGGTATCAGTGTCGGTGTCTGTAGCGTGGTCAGTTCCTGAGACCACGATGTTTTGACCTTCAACAGTAACCGCAACTTCGCCTTTACCGATAACATCAATAGCGCCAGTGAGAGAGTTGACTGAATCTACATCAGAAGCTTCTACCGCATCTATCTCTGACTGTAAGTGTCCGGATACAGAAACAATATTCGCATCCGTCGATATCCCGGAAGCTGCAAGAGCACTAGTGTCCGTATCTACGTAAAGTTTGGTAGTTAGGTCTGCATCAGCAACTGGTGTGACTCCTCCAATTGTTCCTGTGAATGCTCTTGTACCATCAACCAGCGAGTACTGAGTATGGTCGTCGTCAGCCAAGCCAGAGAGATTACCATGGTCTGTTGCTAATGAGCCAGCGAAGGCTCTTTCGAAAGAAATTTCTACCAACTCTGCTATTGTGTCATTCTTTTGAAAGATTAATCTACCTATCAAAGTACCTTGAGCAGCTATTACATCAGGAACACTAGGTTCTCCTTCTCCCTCGGCAGCTCCTTCACTTGTGTACTGGGCTGTACCGTAAACCATATCTAAATCGCCGTCTACTTTCAGATAGAACCAGAGTACAGCGTGTCGATTATTAGTCATAGTGACTAAACCAGAAGTTATATCATTGAATTGAGTATTAGGCCAGGTAGTTCTACCAAATTCAGTTTGGAAGGTTCCTCCATCAAAATAGAAAGCATCGAAAGTATCGCTCGCGCTGGTATCTACTGCACTAATTACAAATCTGGTTAATCTGTCCCATAGTGCCCCAGCACTTACAGCCATATTCCTATTATTGTCTGCAGATTCTGATAAAATTAATCCACCAGCAAAGTCATCACGGTCCTTAGGATGAGTTCTAAAAAATCTTTCTAGAATTTGTCCTGGAGCATCGGCTACGTCTTGACTAGCATTTTCTATATGAAGTACTCCACTAACTGAAACTACGTTTCCTAGTGGAAATTCATTGCGGAAGTTCCAATCATAAGTTGTTCTTGTTACTGCTTGGGGATTGCCAGAATTAAACTCTATACCGACATAATTAATAGCCGTAGTACTTAAAGCCAACCCTGTTAAAACAGTCCAACCAAACCGCAATACTGGGCTGGTAGTATCATTATCCTTTCTAATACAGCCTCCACCAGCAGAGATATCAATTGTGTTGTCAGAAGTACCTGAGGTTATAACTCCTCCTGAAGTATGACCAGCCGAAAGAACACTACTTAAAGTTCTTAGTGCTGTCCCTACATCAGCAGCAGTTAAAGTAGGCCACCCTATAAGGGATATTCCTGATGTTCCTGAGGCTGTACTATCTAAATCACCAGCCGTTCTAACATTAGAACCAGTTACTGTAAGATTAGTAGAGAAATCCCAAACTCCAGAAGCCGATTCGGCGTCTGCTAATTGTCCATATTGTGGATGGTCGTCATCTCCAAGTCCTCCAATAGAACCATGGTCTATTTCCGAGTCCACCGCAGATACTGTAATGGTCTGTCCAACAGTTGCGGTATTTACTCCGTTGGTCCCAGTAATTACTACAGCGCCTGTAACAGCATTGACCGAATCAACATCACTTCCTTCTACATCGTCAATAGCACTCTGTAGGTGGCCAGAGACAGAAACTAGATTAGCTTCATCTGTTACCCCACTGGCAACTAGAGCATTGGTCGTAGGGACTAAAGCAGTGATAGCTTCAGCGTCGGTGTATTTGTCGTGGTGCGCATTCGCTATAGCAGCGTGTGTGGAGATGTCAGAATCTATCTCTGCGGCCAATCCACCAGATACCGTATCGACGTATCCCTTAGTAGCTAGGTCTGCATCTACTACGGGGGTTATACCACCGACTGCTCCGGTAAAGTCTCTAGTACCATCTACAAGTGAGTATTGAGGATGGTCGTCGTCCCCTAATCCTCCGAGGGAGCCGTGGTCAATCTCTGAATCTACTGCGGAAAGGGTAATGGTTTGTCCAACCGTCTGGCTATTTACCCCATTAGTTCCTGTTACTAATACTGCCCCTATTACCGCATTGACAGAATCAACGTCGCTTCCCTCAACCGCATCAATCTGGGTCTGAAGAGAACCCGACGCGGCAACAAACTCTGTTCTAAATCCTGCAACATCTACAGTGCTTGTTCCAGAAGTGATAGTAATCCCATCTGAGCCAGTAATTGCATCTTCGGCTAGGTGAGCATTGAGGGTAGTTGTGCTAACCCCAGAGGTAACAGTGATTCCAACCCCGCCTATAATCGCATCAGAAACAGTATCTTTATCAGCGGGATGAGGAGTGCCTGAAACTACGATATTCTGACCTTCAACTGTTACGTTGACCTCTCCTTGGCCTGTTACAACAACGGCGCCTGTGAGAGCATTCACTGAATCTACATCACTGGCTTCTACCGCATCAATAGAAGACTGGAGACTTCCACTTGCATTCACGAATTCGGTTCTGAATCCGGTAATGGTATCTTCACTAACCCCTGAGGTAACAGTTATTCCATCCGCCCCAACTAAAGCATTAGAACTGTCTGCAGTTGTGCTACCGCTGATGGTTAAATTTCCTGCACCATCATCAGTAACAGTTACTGTTCCTTTCCCAGTTGTGTTGGCTGTTAATACAGCATCATCAAGAATGTCTGTAGTCTCATTTAGCCTGAAACCCCAATCGGTTTCTACGTTAACGGCTGGTTTTTTGAGACCGAGCTTCGGCGTTAACGTTGCCATCTATTACTCCATAGAGGCGGCTAGCGTTAATCCATTGGCAACCGCGTGAAGCGGATCACTGGCCTGTCTTACCTCTCTGATATTTACGGGCATTTCTACCGCATTTAAAGCTTGTTCAAACTTCTGGACAAAACCCTTGGGGAGAGAAGTTCCGCCTGCAACTACCAAAGGAACCGGATCCTTAAACTTAGGTAAGGACGGGGAACGAGATAGGTCATAGGCAATTTGTTCCAGGGTATAAACAATAAGGTTTCCATAATAAACAGCAATGGCTTGGTGTACCTGATTGCTAGAGTCCGGAGACATTAAGTCGAGGTCTGCCCCCTCCTTCTCCTGCTGGACAATACTATGAGTTAGGTTCGTAGCGATGGCAGCCTGCTTATCTATCCAGTCTCCCGACTTGGAAGTACTAAAAGTAACTACTGGATCACCGGCAGATAAAACCGCTACATTCATCATACCGGCCCCACAAGAGATAGCAACCCCTGTTAATCCCTCTTCTAACAGCTCAGAATACCCCAGGGCCTCACCTTCGTTCATAGGCTGGGCATCGTATCCAAGACTCTTAATAAAAGAGCGTAGAACGTCTTGGTGGAAGAGTTGATCAAATTCAGCATCTATCGGCTTACCAGGTACCGAAAAGACCAATCTTTCATTTTCTGATCTGGGTTTGCCCACCAATCTCTTAATGAGTTCTCGTAGAATTGGCATGGCTTCTTTTTCTTTAGGAGAAAGAACCCCTCGGTGCATTGGCCGTCTGGTGTTTACATGTCGTTCATTGGCCATAAGAAATGCTTCTTCTCCTAAGACAAAGAACTTTCCGTCCCTTTCTACATACGGGGCTTTGCGATCATCCAGCCCTTTTTTAATAAACTTCCTATTAATATCGGTTTTGGGTTCAAGTTCTAAGAAACAATCTCTAAAAGTTTTGAAGTTAACTTTACCATCGTTTCCAAACTTGCCTGTCACCAGAAAGGAAGTTCCAATATCCAGGCCTACGCCTTGTGGAACTTGCTCATCAGTCATTATGAACTCCTTTTCAAACTGCCTATTTAGTAGTTCCCGTTGTTTCATTGCAAGAGAGAGCAGTCTTTTCTTTTCAGTCTCTGCTTGGGGTTCTGTTTCCGGGGGCGGAGGAGTTGACTCCTTGCCCACCTGTTTTCTTGGATCTGGTGTATAGTTTTGCCTGAACCTGACGGGCCCCTCCAATCGTGATGCGTCGATTGTTCGTAATCCCTGCCGGTTTGTGCAAACTATACCTTTGTCGATAAGCTCTCGCAGCTTTTTCTCATCGACCATTATTAAGTCCTTTTAAGTTTTCTCAGCTTCTCCAGTTTATCAGTTGAATCTTCTGTTCCAACTTGTTCTTCTCCAAGATCGTCGCTGTGACTAATTGTAATATCGTCGTCGCCTTGAACTAAATCTCCCAAAGAGGTATGTCCCATTTTAGGCCTATTAGGATCTGCCGCTGGAGAGACGGCCGCTCCTACAGGGAGACTTGCTACTGCTTCGTTTACCGCCTGTTTGATGGCTTGGATGATTTCTTGGTTATCTACATTCACAGAAATATTTGCAGTTCCTATTTCTCCGAATGAGTTTTTTAGTTCAGCAATCATTCGTATTGTTTCTAACTGACGTTCGTCGGCTTCGTGGAGGCGACCTTCTGTTATCATCTGGGCAATTTCATTCATGTCTTGCTTCCGCCGCTTTTGGTCTTGTGTGAGTTGTGTACGTCTTACTTGATCTGCTACGCCAGGCATTTTATCTCTCCTCCAAAATATTACGTAACTTGTCAACCACTTCAGCATTCTCCACAATTTCTTCATCAGCGTCTCCATTACCGTTTTTCAATTTTACAATCTCATTTCTCAATTCTTGTTTCTCCTCCGCTACTCTCTTGGCCTTCTTCTTTGTCCCGTGTCCAAGATCGTAAACCTTACTGGCTGCAAGCCAGGTTGCAAAACTGGTAATGATTAGATCTATTCCGAATCGAAACTTTGCTATAAAACCTACTGAGATTTCCTGAAGGGCCTCTGGGGTTATATTATAAAGCTCCCATGCACTGCAAACAACTATAGCTAATAAGAGCGCCATAAAGTCAGACCCACGATTGAATTTAAAATTCTTTTTTAGGAGCTGCGTTAAGAAGATAATGATAGGAACAGCTGCCGCATTTCCTAAAACGGTCAGGTCTTCCACTTATACGGCCACCTCCTAATAGATTCCGCCGAGTACCTCGTCTCTAATTGACTGAGCGTGCATCTGATCTCGAATCACATAACTATGTTCTGCAACATACTCTAGCAGCTCGTCAAAATCAGGAAAGATGCGAGTAGTCTCGCCGATCAGCCATGTCGGGACTCTTTCCATCGGGAAGTCAGTAACCAGATATACTGGTACCCCTTCACGGAAAGCTTCCCAGGCTTCTGATATAGTGCCTGCCCCCTTTTGTACAGACTCATCGTAATATACAATGAGGGCATCTGCTAGTTGGATTGCAAACATATCTTTTCGAAACAGAACCTTTCTCACTAGGCGCCGGACTTCGTCCAGCTTCCCATCTATCTTGAGTTGAGTAAGTCTAGTTTGGATAGGAATGCCCTCTGTTTCTTCTTCACAGATCTCCAACTTCACAGGGTTGATCGCGTCATGGTGACGTTTCTCTAATTCCTGCGTTAACCAGTCTCTCCAGGCCATCCCTAGCTTCTTCTTGTATTCCATTCCTCCACTTAGGTAAAACTTCATTGCAAAAATTCCTCCGTTGCGTGTAACATTTCGTGCCAATTAGTGGCGCGTTTGACCTGCCCCTTTTGTTCAAAATGGTCTAAGATCCCATTACTATTCCAGGGCTGATCTCTGACAACCACGCGTATGCCAGTTTGAACAATTGAAAGTATATGTCCTAGTTCGTCCTCCATCATCACATCAATACCCATAGCTTTGCATAAGTTTGCTTTATCGTCAGTGAAAAATATATCGGTAAACACAAACCCGTTAGTGTGTAGCCAATACATTGTGTCTTCTACAATTATATCGGTAGGAGTTCGCGCCGTAATCATGTATATATTAATTTTTTCTCCTAATGCCTGGATGCTGTGGGTCAATTCTCCAATTCCGGCATCTAAAGGAGGCAAATGACGAAACAAATTTTTCTTCTCCAAGAGGTCTTTAATCATCCCCGCAGGGCGCTTATCAGGATTTATCCCAAATGCTTCTTCTATTCTATAAACAGGCTTACTAAAGTCTGGTTCCAGGCCATAGTATTCTTTGATTAGAGGCGTAGCAACAGTAAAAAAATCTGCTACGGTATTATCCAGATCAATCCCAATTTTCTGGATCTGATTCTGGCGCATCATGGTTTTCCTTTATTATTTCACTTACAAATTTCTTAAGATGAAAAACTTCTTCAGCGGGCATTATGTCTTCGAACCTCGTTATAACTTTATTCGTATCTTTATTTATAAACACGTTGACAATTTCCCCACACCAAACAAACATCCAGCTCTCAAACGGGTAGGTGTCATTTATTACAAGAGTTTCTCTTGCAATATATTCTGTAGTCGTCTTTGGCATTTAAGCCGCTACCCATTGACGGGCGAGATCTCTCTTATCTTCTAGAGTAACTCCAGGTTTAAAGGCATCTGCAGCGTTAGGTGGAAGTCTATTATGTCTCTTGAGGTATCTCAAGACAGCATAATCTAAAGACGTTTCAATTTCTTTCTCGTCTAGAGCCCCTGCGCCGTCTCTATTGCCCTGTTGCCTGAGTTTAACTGTTCTATAGTTTGCTTCAGCAGTTACAAACATAAGACCAAAAGATGTCAGATGCTGCAGGTCAGATCCTCTGGTTTTTAGAAAATATCGAGCTTTAGTAATATCATTCATCTTCATTCACCCTTTCTAAAGTATAGCCAAGTATATTACGTTGTGATAAAGTCCATTGGTCTTCAAACATGAACTTCATTTCTTGTTCAGCTTTATACAGCGCATCTTCCTTATCTTCTGCAAACACATAAATTTCAGTGGTTGCAATTGCCTCAGCTTCTACTTTATATTCCTTCATGGCTGTACCTCATATGCAAAGCTTAATTAAGGTCATCTGTATTAACATCTTCTCGTCGTACTGCCATGTACGGAGAAGGCTGTCCAAACGCCCCAAGCTGTCTAGTGCTTTCGTTATATCTTGTGTAGTCCATTCTCTGTTGGCTACCATAGCTTTCTTGATCCGAAACTGATGTTGTTTTAATTCGCGAGCAATCTCTTCTGGAGTTTTTCCTTCGTGCGCTTTAATTTTACGTAAAAGTACAAAGTGACCAAACACCAGCGAGAAGATAGCTAACGGATTATAATCTGCCTCGAATAGTCTATTACTGCAATTTAAAATTCTGGCTAGGTTCTTAGTATTCAATGAGTCCAAGAGGTCAAAAGGCTTGATCTCTGGCTTTGCTAACTCTCTTACTACAAAATGTTTCTTTACCAGCTTCCCGAATCGAGTTGTCTTGTTCCAAGACTTAGATAACAAAATTAGAGCGTTCTCTCCCAAGGGGTTAGCAGTTAGCTCCTCAATCAGTTCCGCTACCTGAGCATGCTTATGGTCAGCATTACGTATAAACAAAACCTTTCCGTTGCCGAAAAGATTATTGGCATAGTACTCAGTAGTTAGTGTAGAAACACTAATATCATCTATAGTTGCGTCTAGTCTGGTCCAAGACTGAGACTCATAGCGAGAGGATACATCAGGCAACCATTTCCTCTCGATCATATCGCTGTCGTCGCCGTAAACGAAATAGAAACCCTTTAGAGGCACCCTATATCCTTTCAGATAAGTGTCTAACTAAACGAAGACCTGTGTTTTCAAACTTACCGAGCGTGCGCCAATTTCTAAAACGAGCATTCTCGAAAAGAGTATATAGATCTCGCATAAAACTTTTTCTATAGAACTCAAGTTTTACTATTAGAAGTTCTTCTCGTTTCTCCGGAGGCAATAGGAGACTTTCCTCAAGATCAGTAGCGTACGCGGTGAGGCACCCTCCCATATGCTTAACTCTCAGATTGAAGAAATCTGCCCTGAGTTTCTTGATATCCCCAGTTTTTTCGTAAGACTTGGTTAGCTGATCTTGGGTTCTGATAAGATCTTTTCCTAACTCTACCGAAACCTTTCTAAAAGACTCATTTGTTACAGACATAATTTGATAACTCCCATATCGAGCACCACTTTGCTATTCGGTGTTGCGGTGAAACTTCGCTCTACATCTAAGCAGTGGTCGAAAAGCTTTTGTAAGTGTGTTAGATCAAAAACTAGTTCTTGTTCCCCAAAATATTCTCGGACCGGCGTTCGCATCCCAAAAGTTTCCATCGAGCACCAATAGAACCATTTCTCTAAAGTCTGAATGATAACTCGAGCATCTTCTGCTTTTCGAAGTCCAGAGACAATATCTAAAGCGGTAGTTACGTCTTGGCTATAGATGGCTCCCACCAAGTTAAAATACGTCTTTGAATTGTCAGGAGTCATTTCCCCGGACAAAGCCTTCTGCAGAAGGGATAAACCATCTCGTACGCTTCCCTCAGCTTTAAGACTGATCCCACGTACCAGGTCTCTAGAAATTGTGTCTTCTAGATTTTCTCCCTGAACAACAGTGTTGTAATAGTCTTCTAATGTTTCTCTGTCCACTTCTGTGAACTCATATTTCTGACAACGTGAAACGACTGTTGCAATAAGCTTGTGAGGTTCTGTGGTCACAAGAATAAACATTACGCCGGGAGGGGGCTCTTCCAATGTTTTGAGTAAAGCATTGAAAGCATTCTTCGTCATCATGTGCGCTTCATCAAGAATAACGACCTTATGTCCTCGGGTGTTATATCTGATGTTCTCAATGATCTCCCGAACGTTATCCACTCCTGTGTTAGAAGCCGCATCGATCTCGTTAACATTCATCGCAAGTTCTGCATTTGTCAGGCCAGGATTTAACTCTCTAGCAATAATGCGAGCGGTCGTGGTTTTGCCAGTGCCTCGGGGCCCACAAAAAAGAAGGGCATGTCCTAAGGTATTTGTTTCTAAAGCCGCCCGAAGCTGTTTAACTATATTGTCTTGCCCAATAACTTCATCAAAAGTCTTAGGCCTGTACTTCAAAGCTAATACGTCAGACATGTAAAATCTCCTGTGTTACTACTGTTGGACAGGTGGAAGACCGAAGTGCTCTCTGACCTTAGTACTCTTATCTAGATCATAAGGATCTACCAACCACTTGGCCTTCATCCTATGATAACCTAAATGGGATTCACATGTGTCACACCAGAACCAACGAGTGTCTGGGTTATGTCGAGCATACATATACTCCTTAGGAGCATTTTTAAGCACATTTGCACAGAGAGGACATACCGGGACATTC
>SDBV01011070.1_pt1 | contig 11740 bp, 9 predicted proteins | sample 2277081 | NCBI WGS metagenome assembly SDBV01 (sample SAMN10402039, study PRJNA504765) | marine sediment metagenome | isolation source: marine sediment core GS10_PC15, 223 cmbsf | place: Arctic Ocean: Southern Knipovich Ridge | collected 2010
GGCTAACAAATGCATCAGCTAGAGGCATAGTGGGATTAAAAAATAAATCGTTAAGACAAATATACCTTGAAAGAAGTCACCTCTATCCTAAATACGCTGGCATCACGGTGAATTGTCGAGGTAAATCAGGGGAGCAAATAGTTAACGAAATACTAAACTGTTTATTGGACTCAAGAAAATAAGAATTGTTATAAGAGGGGAATGCTTGTACGTGCGGGATGTAGTTGCGAGTTTGAACAGCAATGCAGTCTTAATGAAATCTTTTAGTAAAGGATTCTCTTTTAGCCACTAAACCAGACGGTTAATCTTTATGTTCTTCTTTTGATTTCACAGCATGCTGGGTGACTTCAGGATTGGAGTCACCATTATGCTCTTCGCACCAATCCTCACATTTTTCTGCCCATTCTTCATGTGAGTATGCCGCTCTACAGATAGCACACACATAAAGTGTTGTATCTACTTGTTCTAACTTCTTAACCATATCGTGTCACCTCTAAATACTATCATACCACAAATCTGAAAAACTCAAACTTGAGCTAAGTAGAGCGCTGGCCTGAGACTACCTCAGGTAGTTCAGTCAGTCGTCCTGCAACATGGACTTTCGTTTTACGTAGTTTTGGAGAGATGAGTATTATCGATTGCTTATTGCATAATTTGGCTAATTTTTAATTACTTGACCCTTGACATTGGCAATTAAGCCACCTAAAGTGTTTACAAATAGAGTCGGGTATCAATCGGCTAAGGAACTCTGTAACATATATTTCATGTAAATGCGGGAGAATATGGAAGATTTTTTCGGCAACTGGTATATCTTGCTCTCGAATCTCGATATTGAGGAACCATTTTCCCAATTAGGGTCTGGAGTTTCTATTCGGTGTCTCGATTGTCATATATCGGTTTTTGACCTAGCTGCTACAGGGGCAATGGGATTTAGAGAATGGGCCATGTTAGAGCCATTTCTTCCAAAATGTGTCTCTGAGATAGAGACAGCTCAAGATGCGGCAATAAAGCCAGGATATGATACATTGAATCGTGCATGGCTCGCATCAGCATTACTTAAATTAAAAGGATATAATGCTCATTTGCCGCTTGCGTGTAGTTCCTATTCATGGAATGTCGTTGCAGGACATCAAGAACGAACAAAGTGGATTTTTGAAGAAGAACTAAAAGAGAAAGGGGTAGCCTCGGCTGTAAATTCGCCTAGACGCGATTTACCACCTTTTAAAGGGCAACTTTTGGAGCTCCATACTAAATTCTTGGTTCCTGACAATGCAAAAACCATATTAGTTAAAGAAGATGCATATTGGATTCGTAATAATTATGAAACATTTAATTCTCTAGCGGCAGAATCAGAAAGCTTTCGATTTGCTCTTGCAGCTGCAGTAAATTGGCAGTATTCATCTGATCCACGTATAGCCATAGCCCAATTGTGGAGTGGGATAGAGGCTGTTTTTGGCATTAACTCTGAACTTGTTTACAGAATATCACTTCTCATAGCTTCCTTGTTGGAACCTAGAGGAGTCGCCCGCCAAGCTAGATTTGCTCAAGTGCGAAAACTATATGGGGTCAGGTCAAAAGCGGTTCACGGAGAAGAATTATCAGACGTTAGATTAACTAAAGCGATGCTTGAATCTTCCGATATCCTCAGTAAACTTCTCTTGCTCAATGTAGAAAAGGGACGCCTCTTTACCCAAGAAGATTTTGAAGAAGCAATTTTCTATTGAAGTGAATACGAATTCATCGGGTCACTTTATTTGTGATATTTACTGCTAGAAAGTACACGTTTTGACGAATTGCGCAACTGATGGAAGTGATATTTGTTTACAGATTCTTAGCCCACTTGACGGCGTTCAGGAAAATCTGGAAACCATCCCCGTGCTTTTTGGCTCCGAGCCTTGTCCATTGGGGGTGCTGGGTACCGCGAATATGGCGTTCGGGGTGGGGCATTAAGGAAAAGATGCGTCCTGAGGCATCACAAATGCCAGCGATATTCCCTACCGAACCGTTAGGGTTATGGGGATAGCCAGCTTTGGTATCTCCAGACTCATCAGCATAGTATAGCGCTACATTTAACTCTGGTAAGATCTTGGGGTCAGCTACCACCTTTCCCTCGGCATGGGCGACAGGCAGATAGAGGCTATCTATCCCCGTGGTGAATACGCATGGGCTTTGCTTGTTCACACGCAGATGTACCCAGTGACACTCAAATTTACCTGAATCATTGGTTGCCAGGGTTAGTTGTGGTGAACCGCCATTCGATAGCTGGGGCAGAATGCCAGCTTTCGCCAGCACTTGAAAGCCATTACAAATGCCTAAGATTAGCTTGCCATCTTCAATAAACTTCAGGATATCCTCACCCAGCTTTAGCCTTAGCTCATTAGCAAGTACTTTGCCCGCAGCAATATCATCGCCATAGGTAAAGCCGCCGGGAATAACCATTATTTGGTAGTCGGAGAGGTGCTTCCCCCCGTAAATTAGTTGATTAATATGAACAGAGGATACTATTGCTCCAGCCTGCTGGAAAGCGAAAGCAGTTTCAGCATCACAATTTGTCCCCGGTGCCCGCAGTATTAATGCTCTTACTTCGTTCATTAGTTTCTTACCATCTGATTGGCTTTTGCCATGCCTCTTTCAATTCACTGAGGGGCGTGGCAAGGATTATTCCACCATCTACCCCGTATATCTCCAGCACTTCGGAACTGGTAACCTGACCGATGTGGGCTATGTTTATTCCCCCCATTATTTCTTCAAACTTATCTTTGCTCTCTGGGGTTACCTCAACCAGGAACCGGCTATTTGATTCGGAGAAGAGTATAAAGTCATCCCGTTCCATAGGTTCACCTAACGGGACAGATTGCAGGCGAATTGTTGCCCCAAGCCCCCCAGCGAATGCCATCTCGGCAATAGCAACGCCAATGCCACCCTCACTACAGTCATGACATGCTCTAACCAAGCCCTTCTCTGTAGTAACGCTTAACTTATCCATCAGCTCTTTGCCGCGCTGTGAGTTCACCTTGGGCACACTATTTCCGGTAAAACCGTGAATTCTAAAGTATTCAGACCCTCCCAGTTCATTCTGGGTTGTGCCCACAATGTAAATCAGGTTGTCATTTTTTTTGAAATCCATTGACACTGCTCGGTTCACATTTTCCATAACACTGATGGCGGAGATGAGCAGGGTGTGGGGAATGGAGATGGTCTTGCCTTCCCATTGGAATTCATTGTTGAGGCTGTCCTTGCCAGAAATAAAGGGGGTCTCATAACCCATTGCCATATCGTAACAAGCTTGGGCGGCTCGAACTAAAGCGCCCAGCATATCTGGCCGATTAGTATTACCCCAGCTAAAATTATCAAGTAAGGCTACCTTCCGTAAATTACCACCAACGGCTATAATCTGCCTTAACGCCTCGTCAACAGCCGATGCTGCCATCCAGTAAGGGTCTATCTCTCCATATTTAGGGTTTATGCCGTTGGAGACGATTACCCCCATTTCCGAGTCTAAGACTGGCTTGATAATGGCGGCATCGCCCGGTCCGTCACTATTTATCCCTACCAGTGGCTTGAGAACACTTCCCCCCTGTACCTCATGGTCATACTGGCGTATCACCCATTCCTTGCTGCATACATTCCACGAGCCAAGAATAGTTAGTAAAGCGTTACTTAAATCCGGGGGGGTGGTAAAGTCAGGCTCAACATGCTGTGGTTGTTCCCACACTGCCTCTTGCTCTAGTTGTGGCAGACCCTTATGTAAAAATTCCATGCTCAGGTCACCGACCGGGTTCTCGTGATAAAAAAGCTGAAGCCTTCGGTCATCGGTAAACTCACCGATGACTGTCGCCTCTACATATTCACTGGCAAAGAGGTTGAGTAGTCCCCCAATGCAGTCTGGCGGTACCGCCAGTATCATTCGCTCCTGAGATTCAGACACCCATATTTCTGCATAAGATAGCCCGGCATATTTCAGCGGGACTCTATCCAGGTAAACACATACTCCGGTCTCCTCAGCCATCTCGCCTACAGCTGATGAAAGACCACCACCTCCACAGTCGGTTATCCGTGAGTAAAGTCGGCGGTCTCTGGCTTGGAGGAGAGTATCAATAAGCTTCTTCTCCACAATGGGATTACCAATCTGAACTGAGCTATAAGAAACAGCGTTTGATTCTTCAGTGAGCTGTGTCGAAGCAAATGTTACGCCGTGTATTCCATCGCGCCCCGTTCTGCCCCCGATTAATACCACCAAGTCGCCGGGGCTTTGTTGACCTCTCTGAGAAAGTTCCTTAGGTAGCAGTCCTAATGTTCCACAAAAGACAAGGGGGTTAGCCACATATCGTTCGTCAAAGAGCAGGGCACCGTTAAGGGTAGGTATCCCCAGCCGATTGGCATAGTCAGCCACCCCGGCTCGAACCCCTTTAAAAATGCGACGCGGGTGTAAAACCCCGGGGGGTAACTTTTCGTATGAAAAATCAGGGGGAGCAAAGCAGAATACATCTGTGTTCAGAATTGGTTTGGCACCTAGCCCGGTGCCGAGTGGGTCACGAACGACGCCACCGATCCCTGTTGAAGCCCCTCCATAGGGCTCAACCGCCGACGGGTGATTGTGAGTCTCAACCTTGAAACACAGTCCGTAACGACCGTCAAAATCTATTACCCCTGCATTATCCACAAAAACAGAAAGGCACCACGGCTTGTTTAACTCCTTGGTGGCCTTCATGATAGTGCTCTTGAGCAAGTCGTCTATAATTATCCCATCGAATTTGATTTTGCCTTTAAATGTTTTGTGGACACAATGCTCAGACCAGGTTTGGGCTAAAGTCTCCAGTTCTGCATCGGTGGGATTTCGTCCTTGCTTTTGGAAGTAGGTAGTGATGACACGGAGTTCATCATCGGTGAAATCAAATTGTTGGCTGATTTGTGGAATATCTATCGTATTTAACTTAAATTTATACTGAGGATTTTCGAGAAACTTGAATTGATCCAGCTTGACCACGTGCTGGATAATTGGATTTACCAGCAGTTTGTTACAGATAGCCTCTAGCTGATGCCTATCCAGGCGTCCTTGAAGTAAGTATCGTTTTGCTGTCTTAACTGCTGTGACGTCACCCACGCCCAAATCTCGGGTCGCTTTTATAATGGTGTCTTCAACCGGGTCAGTAACCCCAGCATTGTAAGTAATCTCGACAGTGTAACATTTGGTGCCAGTTTTGCTTTCGTCTCGAAAGCTTTGGTTACAGCGGTATTCATGAGTGACCGGGTCAGCCAGAAGACTGTGACAAACTAAATCCAGCTCATCAGGTGTCAGTTCCGCATCCAGCCAGTATATATCTATCACCCTGACCTTTGAGACTGTCGATATTCCCAGGTCATATATATCCCTAACCAGACTAAGTCCTCTGGCATCGGGTAAATGGCTCTTCAGCCGAACTTCCACTCTATGCATTGGGTGATACTTTTATACCATTCAGGAAATACTAAAGGGGCACCAGTCCCCTCTTTCTCAAAAAGGAAGCAAAATTACGGAGCCAGCAATTCGGTTACTGCAGCGTTTATTTCTCGCCCATCCGCTTTCCCTTTAAGTTGGGCGATGAGCTTGGGCATAACCTTTCTCTTATCGCTAGGTCCTTGCGCATCTACTTCCTCAATAACCTGACGGGCAGCTAGTATAATCTCCTCCCGGGTCATCTGCTCAGGCAAGTATTCGTTTAGAATAGCTAGCTCCGCTTCTTCTTGAGCCACCAGGTCCTGGCGGTTTCCCAGCCTGAAGGCTTCAATACTCTCACCACGCTGCCTGGCTTCCTTGGAGATAATGCCAAGGATATCGGCATTATCCAGAGTTGCCTGCCGGGCAATTTCAGCATTTTTAATAACTGCCATCACCAGCCGAATAACGGAGCGCCTTACCTTATCCTCACTCCTCAATGCCTGTTTAAGGTCATCTATTAGCCTTTGTTTTAAAGGGGGTTCTAAAAGCTCTTGATTTTTGGAATAATTTTCTGCTTCCACTTTAACCTGCGACTTTAATAATTTAGATGGTGCTTAGAGAAGGTTGATAAGTAATCTTTAATTTTACTATCTTCTTAGTGCTCTATCACTCTTGCGTTTCTTAGTTGCTTCTTTTCGCTTCTCTTACATCATATTCTAGTCAGTACAAGCCATTCTGTCAAGGAAGGGGAGACAGATTGCGTCCTCTTCAGGCTCACCACATAACTCTGTTTTGTTCTGAGAGTGTAAAAAGGCGGTGTAAGCAGACAACATTCCTCAGTAGTGTGACAAGACTTGTGAGAAGGTATTTGCCCCTTTAATAGCTAGCAAAGTAACGGCTGAACATTTATGGCTTACAGGTGCAGGCAGTTACCTTTCCCATAACTGAGGGATGGTATGCTCTAAACCCAAATGTCTTAAGGTATCAGGCAGAGGTTTTCCTGTCTCGCTATCCCAACCCATTAGCTCATAATATTTACTGCGTAGTTCATTCCAGTGAGCCATAATACTCTTACCCTGTGACGGTCCGTCCACTGGTGCTGAGCCATATCTAGGTGAGGGGACATCCATCTCAGCGGTATGCCCGTGCCGAATGTTGAAGACCCGCAGTAGATTGACAATGCGCTTACCCACTTCCATCGCCTCTTCGGTAGAAAAGTCCCAGCCAGTGGCGGCACTAACTGCCTGGGCAAGCAGTTTGAGGTCAGTTCTGGTGCAAAACCGGCATACCCCCAAACAGTCCTCGAATTGAATCGCACCCTTACCCTGGGCATTCCAGACCAGGGTGTCTTCTGGTGAATTATTGATGCCCAAGGACGGATGAATCGAAAGTCCCAGGTCTGCTGGTCGCAGCATAGTAAATCCTTCATCAGTACTCATCTGGGAGACACAGGTATCGAAGAGCATAGGCCATCTATTCCGGTGGTCATGACTACGCGGGGTGTTACCTTTCATGGTATGAATAGCAAAGCTGGGAGCCTCCCCACCAATGCGCTGCGCTGCTCTCATTGCCCCTTCGGCTAATACATCGCCAAAGCCCTGTCTTCTGGCAATTTTGTGAATCATCTGAATAACTGCCTCATAATTTCCCCAGGTGAGTTCAAGCCCATCGGTATCTTTAGAGGTTAGTAGCCCTTTCTCATAACACTCTATTGCCAAACTGAGCGTCCATCCCGTTTCATTGCAGTCCATACCCAGGCGGTCTACCTCATTGGAGATATAGATGGCTACTGTCACATCGGTAACACCGATAACCGGTCCGAAGGAAGCAAAGCATTCATATTCGGGCTCCTCACCGACATAGCCCTTGTACGGCCCCTCGGTAATGGTAATCATGTGGCAGTGATGCATTCGGCAGGCCCAGCAGGGACTGGGTTTTGGCTCAAAGTGGCTGCGGATATAGGGGCCTCCGAACTTCTCCAGTTTTTCCGGTTCAATGTCATAGATAGTAGTAGTGTAGTTTTTCACTGGTACAATACCATCACCGGCTATTGTGCGCTCGGTGAGGATATTAAGTGTTCCCCATCTATATACATCGGCTACGCCCGGTGGGGCATTCACGATATTATCGTGGAGTTGATTGCCGATAGCAGAAAGACCCTCTTTATCCTTTAAAGTGGGGCGTCCTTTTCCCCTGGCCACGGCAATAGCTTTTAGCTTCTTGGAACCCATCACCGCTCCGACTCCATCATGCGCAGCGGTATGTCCTTTATCGGCGAATATACAGGCAAACTTTACCAGGTTCTCACCAGCCGGCCCGATGCTGGCCACACTCATTCCGTGCTCGCTCTGTCCCAGCTCGTCCTTGATAAGGTCGCTTGTTTCCCATGTGTCCTTGCCTAACAGATGGGAGGCATCTCTCAACTCAGCCCTGCCGTCGTGAATATAGAGATAGACCCACCCTTTGGCTTTACCCTGCAGGATAATGCCATCATAACCAGAAAACCTGAGAAAGGCGCCAAAGAATCCATTGGACTGAGTAGCGACAGCTCCATTGCTGAGAGCGCCTTTGGTAACTACGGAGAAAGTGCCTGAGCCTCCCACTGTGGTTCCCCCCAGTGGTCCGGTGGCTATAATTATGCGATTACCCTCGTCAGACCACTCTACCCCAGCCGGAACCTCTTCATAAAGATACTTTGCCCCTATCCCGGTTCCGCCTACATACTTCCTTATCGTTTCTTCATCAAGCTTCTCCTCAGTAATTTGTTCCTTGGTAAGGTCTACCCTTAAAAGCTTCCCGGCATAACCACAAAGCTTATTCATAATGACCTCCTTTTTTCTCTAACCCCCGGAATACACGGGGAGAATAATGATACCGTCCCCATCATTAAGTTTGGCTTCTGTCACGTCTGGGACTGGCAAGAGGTTATCGTTGAGAATAACCATGATCTGGTCACTGACTTTTCCTGTGTCAGGATTAAAGACTACTTTACGAAAGTCAGTGTAACTGAAGGCAAGGTCGGCTAATAAGTCGCCAAGTGTAGCCCCCTTTCCTATCTCCTTCTCAAGGGTGAACCAATCAGAGCCTTGGGCATTCAATGTGCTGGCTAGGGAAGGTGTAATCTTTAGTCGAACCTTGCCCACGGTACGTGCATTACCTCCTTGTTATAACCTCACCTATAATACCAGGGTTATTTATAAAGGTAAGGTTAAAAGATGCTTTCATCATAAATTTTAGTTGGCATGAGCCTTCCTGTCAACAAATAGCAGACAAATTGCATATATATAGAGGTTGATAAAAATCTTATTGCTTGCTTCTCTTTAATATCTCACGAGCTGCCACTACACCAGATGCTGATGCCTGGATTAGCCCCCGGCTAACACCAGCTCCATCACCAGTAGCGAATATATTACTAACCTCGGTCTCCAGGCTTGGGCTAAGTTGAGGTCGGGAAGAATAAAACTTAACCTCAACCCCATAAAGCAGGGTGTGGGGTGAAGCAACGCCTGGTGTTAACTTATCCAATGCCTGAAGCATTTCCAATATCCCGGTGAGGTGACGATAGGGGAGGGCAAAGCTGAGGTCGCCAGGGGTAGCACTACTTAGGGTAGGCTGTAGTAAGCCCTGCTCAATGCGGGTTGGGGTGGAACGCTGACCTTGCATCAGGTCACCGAGACGCTGAACCAGCACCCCACCACTAAGAATATTAGCCAGTCTGGCTAGATACTTACCATAGGCGATAGGTTCGTGGAATGGTTTGGTGAAGGTCGTGCTCACCAACACGGCAAAATTAGTGTTGCTACTGCTGTGGTTAGCATAGCTATGCCCGTTAACCGTGGTTACCGGGTCATAACCTCCGGTAGATTCCATGATAACTTCACCACCAGGACACATGCAGAATGTTCTTACACGGTCATCAAAACTCTTTGACAAGAACTCCAGCTTTGCTTCATATAACGTATCGGTCAACTTTTCCATTACTGCCAGAGGCACCTCTACCCTAACCCCAACATCAATAGGGTTAATATGTATTGTCAGATTGAGTCGTTTAGCTTCTTGAGATAACCAATCTGCTCCTTCCCTACCCGGAGCCAGGATAAGGTAGTGGGAGTCAAACCTATCTCCAGCTTCAGTTTCAATTCCTTTATACTCACCATTGTCAACAATAATTCTGGAAGCCGTTACTCCAAGTTTGAATTCCACGCGTGAAATAAGGTAATCACGTACAGTCTTGAGCACCGAACGGCAACACTCAGTGCCCAGATGCCGAATGGGTACTGGTATCAGATGTAGTCCAGCCAGGAGAGCCTTACCCCGCCACTCATCAACTTCATCCCCGATACCATAGAGCTTATCTGAGGCGCCAAACCTGAGGTATATGTCATCAACATACTTAATCAAGGCTTTAGTATCGCTCTCCCCAAGGTAATCCTTGAGTCGCCCCCCCACCTCTGTTGATAGTGTTAATTTACCATCGCTAAAAGCACCAGCCCCACCTAAACCACTAACCAGATTGGAGCGTTTATCAATGTCTTCGCCCTTCTCTATAAGTAGCGTATTTAGGTCAGATGCCTGAGACAGTTCTAAGGCGGCAAAGATACCCGCTGGACCACCACCGACAATGATAACGTCGTACTTCTTAGCCATTTTACTCAGCAATGCCTGTCTAGGCTCTCAACAACTCCTGGAAAAGCTCGGAACATAGGCTATCTGTGATGGAGGGTGAAGGCTTATTGAGCCAGTTAGTAAGTAAGGGAGTGATAGAGATGTTACCTTGCTCTATTGCCCATATATCGGTTTTGCTATCTGTCGCCTTGTTTACTTTATGGCGTACCAGCCAGTAGTATTTTCGTTTACCATCATATCTTTCATCAACTGTGTCGCTATGGCTTTTGCGGGCTAACCGGGTAATCTTTATCCCGCGGATTTTTGCCAGAGGTATACTTGGAAGGTTTACGTTAAGGAAAATATTCGGGGGCAAGATATTAGAGTCAATCTTTTTGGCTAGCAATACCGCTAATTTAGCCGCATTATTCAAGTAAAGTCTATCCATGGCATCTATCGAGATGGCAAGGGTGGGGAGACCATGTAGATAGCCTTGTAGAGCAGCGCCTACTGTCCCTGAGATAAATACATCATCACCCAGATTGGGTCCCTGGTTTATGCCGGAAACGACGAGGTCTATCTTGTTTTTAACCAGTTTGTCTAAAGCTAGAATAACACTATCAGCCGGGGTGCCCTCTACCGAGTAGGTTTCTACTTCTGGCACGCTGGGTGTTATTCTTTGTATTCTTAGTGGTTGGTGTAAGGTAACTGCCGTTCCTGTGGCACTCTGCTCTCTATCTGGGGCTACGACTACTACTTGAGCAATCTTCCTTAGCTCTTTGGCTAGTATCCATAGTCCTTCGGCAGAGATACCGTCATCATTAGTTACCAGTATTTTCATGCTCTAATCCCAGTTTATCATAGGAGGAATAGTGACGGCAAACACTCGTTCTGGCTTGAATCGCCAGGTAAAGTAGTATAGAATTTATCAGGTATCCATAGAAGGTATGTTATGAGAGTACAGAGATGTAAGGGAACTCGGGACTTATCTCCTGAAGAGATGGCAAGGTTCCGCCTAATTGAAGGAACATTTAGAGACTGCTGCCTTAAGTGGGGGTATGATGAGGTTAGGACACCAACCCTTGAGTATCTTCATCTGTTTACCTCAACCGGGACGCTTACCCCCAGTATGTTAGGCAAGGTGTATTCCTTCCTTGATTGGGATGGCTGGAGTGGAGAGAGGGTGGTATTGAGACCTGATGGTACTATCCCTGTAGCCCGCCTTTATATCGATAGCATGGAAGAAAAAGAGTTAGCTAAGCTCTTTTATGTAACTAATATCTTTATTTTTGAGGATACCGGGGAAAAGACGAGGGAAAGATGGCAGTGTGGGACCGAACTTATAGGAGCGGGGTCAACTATAGCCGATGTAGAATTGATAACACTGGCTTTGGAAGTTCTGAAAAGGTTGGGGCTTGAGGGCATAGAGCTGAGGCTATCACACGCTGGATTAATAAGGGCATTACTTGTGAAACCCGGGCTAAGCCCTGAAGAGCAAGCCAGGGTATTTGACCAGATTTTGGATGGCGATTCAGAAGCGCTGGCTAAGCTAAAGCCGGCGAGTCCTGAGATAGAGAAGGCCTGGTCTTCTTTAGTAGACCTGAAAGGGAAACCATCCCGATTTCTAAAAAACTTGAAGACTCTATTTCCCCAGAACTTAGTTGACCTCAAACCCAGTCTTGATGATTTCATAAAAACTGTTGACCTGCTTGAGGC
>SDBV01011071.1_pt1 | contig 11739 bp, 15 predicted proteins | sample 2277081 | NCBI WGS metagenome assembly SDBV01 (sample SAMN10402039, study PRJNA504765) | marine sediment metagenome | isolation source: marine sediment core GS10_PC15, 223 cmbsf | place: Arctic Ocean: Southern Knipovich Ridge | collected 2010
GAATACAACACGGAATGGCGGTTCCCCAACAAGGCTACTATCCGCTTTTCGCACCTAGAGCACGAAAAGAACCGGCTGGACTGGATGGGCGCGCAAATCTGCATGCTGGGCTTCGATCAGATAGAGCTATTCACCACGGCGCAGTTCTGGTACATGCTCTCGCGCAACCGGAGCCTATGCGGGGTCAGGCCGTACATCCGCGCGACGTGCAACCCGGACCCGGACAGCTTCATCGCCGAGCTAGTCGCGTGGTACATCAATCAAGACTCTGGGTTTGCCATCCCGGAGCGCTCGGGCAAGATCAGGTACTTCACCCGGCGCGGGGACAGCATAGAGTGGGACAATTCGCCCGCCGAACTCAAGGCGCGGTTTCCTGACCTGGACGTGCGGCAGGATGTCAAGTCCTTTACCTTCATTTCGTCTTCGATCTTTGACAACAAGATACTCCTGGCGAAAGACCCCGGCTATCTCGGGAACCTGCGCGCCCTGCCTCTAGTAGACAGGGAAAGGTTGCTGCGCGGCAACTGGAAGATACGCGAGACGGCCGGGAACGTCTACAAGCCGCGGGAGTGGATGCCCGTGGTGGATGTTGCGCCCGCAGACATTGTGCGCGTCCTGCGATACTGGGACCGGGCTGGGACCGCGCCGAAGCCTGGAAGTGACCCGGCTTACACCGCGGGCGTGCGGATGTCCATTGACTCCAAGGGCATCATGTACGTCGAGAACGTGGTGCGCTTCCAGGGCGAGCCGGGCACGGTCGAGAGGCATATCAGGAATTGCGCCGAGAATGACGGCCTCAACTGCGAGGTCTACTTGGAGCAAGACCCCGGCTCGGCGGGGAAGATGGACGTAAGCTACCTGATTCGGCAACTGGGCGGGTTCAGCGTCCATGCTATTCGAGCGGTCAGTAACAAGGTGATCCGGGCACGCCCGGCGAGCGCGCAGATGGAGGCGCATAATATCAAGCTGGTGAAGGGGACTGACACGAATCCCTATCCGTGGAATCGCCCCTTTGTGGATGAGTTAGCTAACTTCCCTGATGGGAAGTACAAGGACCAAGCCGACGCCTTTGCTGGCGCGGTTAGCATGTTACTGGCAGGGGCAAACCCGCGCGTGCGGGCGCTCTAGTGAAAGGAGCCGGGAATGAATCTCGTAACTTCGATGACGATGGAGCTTCGGGGGACCGCAACGGATGTGGCGGATTTGACGGACACCGCGCCTCGAGCGGTAGTGCTCGGGCAGTTCATCGCTTCGCTTGTAGACGGTACTGGGTCGGGATCGGCCAACCAAGTCTACGCGGACAGCAACACCATTCTTGCCGGTGCAACGAATACCGTAGACCTGTTTGCCACGGTCACTGACGTGTTTGGCGCGATTCTCAGTTTCAATATCATCAAAGGCATCTACTTCAAGAACACGTCGACTACGGCAGCCGTGATGAACCTTGGCGGCGGGTCGAATGGTGCTGGGCTCAATGCCTTTGACACGTTCGTCACGAGCACGGCAGACGATGGTAGCGAGGTGATCATCGTGCGCGCTGGCGGGGCTGTCATGCTCTGGACGCCGGACGCGACCGGGTATGCGTGCGCTGCTGGTAGTGACATCCTCGGGATCAAAGAAACCGCTACTCTGGCGGGCAGCTATGACCTAGTGGTTGTCGGCGAGGTTTAGCCCCTACATAGAGAGGGGCTTGCGCATGTGGAGTCCCTTCAAGTGGCTCTTTGGCCGCAAGCAGGCCGAGATGTCATTGTCTGTCGGGCCTGGCAACGCGCAATGGTCCGGGCGGGACAGCAAGAAGCTCTCGGAAGAGGGCTACCAGAAGAACATCGTCGCGTATCGCTGCATCACGCTCATTGCGCGGGCGGTGGCTTCCGTCCCTTGGACCGCCTTCAATGGGGATACGGAAGTAGAGGACCACGCAATCATCAAGCTCATTGAGCGCCCGAACCCGACTCAAGGCCGGGCGGGGCTATTTGAGGTGGTGGAATCATACTACCTCATAGCTGGCGACTCGTACTTGCGCGAGATCGGGCCGGACGGGGGCGAGCCGAAAGAGTTATGGACGCTACGCCCCGACCGCACGAAGGTCAAGGCGGGTCCGCATGGGCGCGTACTTGGCTACGAATACAAGGTCGGTAGCAAGACCGTGACGTTCCCGGTTGACCCACTGACGGGCAAGTCCGAAATACTGCACATGAAGACCTTTCACCCGCTTTCCGACTACTACGGCCTGAGCCCGCTTGAGGCAGCGGCTTTCAGCATCGACCAGCACAACGCGGCGGGCAAGTGGAACTACAACTTGCTCAAGAACGGGGCAAGGCCCTCCGGGGCGATGACATACAAGCCGAACGATGTCATGCCGCCGAATCTATCAGAGCCCCAGTACAACAGGCTCAAGCGCCAACTGGAAGAGCACTCCGGGCCAAACGCTGCAGGTAGACCGTTGCTTCTGGACGGGGGCATGACGTGGCAACAGATCATGCTCTCGCCCATAGACATGGACTTCCTCAACTCGAAGAACACGAGCGCGCGCGACATAGCCTCAGCCTACGGTGTCCCGCCTATGCTCATTGGCATCCTTGGAGACGCGACGTTCGCTAACTACCGCGAGGCCAGACTTGCTCTTTGGGAAGATCGGGTCATCCCTGACCTCGTGAACATCCGGGACGAGCTAAACCGTTGGCTCTCACCGCTTTTCGGCGAAAACATCCGCTTGGAGTTTGATGCGGACGAGGTACCAGCGCTGGCGGGCAAGAGGCAGGACACGTGGGAGAAGCTGGAAGGCGCGGGATTCTTGACGATCAACGAGAAGCGCGAGGCTGTCGGGTATGAGGAGGTTGACGGCGGTGACGTGATTCTTGTCCCGGCCATGATGCTCCCGCTTGGCGAGGACGTAGACAACGCCGCAGCCACTATGACGCCAAAGGAAGCCGCAGAGGTCGGATATGGCACCTCCTGAATTCGCCACAGTAGCAAGCCTCCAAGAGCGTATTGTGATGCTCGAAGCCCGATGTGAGGCAGAGGAGGATGTGCGCGAAGAGATGGCAGCTTGGGAACGGTTACAGCTATGCTACGCCCACCTTGCGAGGTTGACTGATGGCGACTCGGCAACACGCGCGGAACCTGCGCATTCTAGCCCGGCTGGAACGTAGCCTGCAACGTCCGATGCGCCGCGAGATTGCGGGCCGGGCAAGCGCGGCTGCTAGGGCGTATGCCGAGGATGGTAGCCTTGGAGTCTTCAACGCGATGGCCGGGCACGAGCAGGCAGTACTAGAGCTTGTGCGCAGGCAATATCTCATAGCGGCAGAGGCGTTTGGGCAGCCGATACTGGACTCGCTCAAGGGTGTCGGGGCTTGGGCGAGCAAGGACTTTCAGGATGACCTCTTTGAGCAGCAGGTGCGCGACTTCCTCAATGCCTTTGGCACCTCAAAGATCGCGCTGGACATAAGCGCCAAGACTCGCAAAGACATCCTGGAGGCAATCGCAGAAGGGCAGGCCGAAGGTTTCAGTGTCACGAAGATCGCCAAACTCATTCGCGCCAAAGCAGGTAGAGGCATCGCCCGCCTACGCGCGCACGTCATAGCCCGCACGGAAACGCACAACGCAGCGGGCTTCTCGCAGAACTTGGCCGCGAACGTGAGCGGGGTCGAGGTCCAGAAGCGCTGGTTGACAGCCGGGGACGAGCGGGTGCGGGACGAGCCGGGGAACAGCCACGAGGACATGAACGGCGAGGTTGTCGAGATGAACGCGCTCTTTGACTTCGGGGGCTACAGTCTGGCGTATCCCGGAGACCGGAACGGCCCGGCTGAAGGCGTCATCATGTGCCGGTGTTTCGTCAACTATGAGCCAAAGGAGGTCTAGGATGGGCGAGAGCAAAGAGGGTCCGATTGCGAAAGAAGAGCCTGTACTGACGAGCAACGCGATGGCCTTCACGGCTGAGCAGGTGCAGGCGCTTGCGGCCTCCCTTGAGCCGGTGGAATACCCGTCAGGCCCCATGAGCTACAGGGCTATCCAACTCAAGGAAGATGCGGTGAGTGAGGAGGGCATTTTCGAGGGCTATGGCGCGGTCTTCGGCAATCGGGATGCCTACGATGACATCATAGTCGAGGGCGCATTTGCCGACTCGATACGCCGCCATAACGGGCGCGGGCCAAGCGTGAAGATGCTCTGGCAGCACGACCCTACGCAGCCTATCGGGGTCTGGGATGAGCTTTCCGAGGATAACAAGGGGCTGAAGGTAGTCGGGAGGCTCCTGCTTGAGGTCCAGCGTGCCAGAGAGGCTTACGTGCTCATGCGCGCCAAGGCGCTGGACGGCCTGAGCATAGGCTACATGACCCAGAAGTACGAGAACGACGCGGAGTCAGGAATCCGCAAGCTCTTGAAGATCGACCTATGGGAAACGTCGCCGGTCACATTCCCCGCCAATCCAAAGGCGCGCGTGCGCCGAGTGAAGTCTATCCGTGAGCTAGAGGAGACCCTGCGGGATGTAGGTTTCTCCAAGAGCGAGGCGATAGCCATAGCCTCTCACGGGTTTCAGGGTGTCTGCCGGAGGGATTCTGGCGTGGACATCAAAGCCCTGAATGCACTGGCCGAGGGATTCGCAGAGATGTGCAAGGCGTTGCGGTCGAGTGACCGCGGCTAGAAACTGAAAGGAGCATCCTCATGAACGAGGAACTCAGGAAGGCAATCGAGGCGTCCGTGAAGCTTGCGGGCGAACTCAAGACTGACATTGCCGAGTTCCGCAGCACTCAAGAGGACAAGTTCAAGCAGATCAAAGCGCATGGCGAGGCTGACGTGAAGACGCAGGCCAAGCTGGATGAACTCGCGTCACGTCTGGACGCGATGACGGCCGACAAGGCCGCGCTTGTCGAGCGACTTGACCTCATGGAAACCGCATCCAAGCGCCACGTACTGGACGGGACAGAGAACGGCCCAGACCGCCCGTTCAAGACGCTGGGCGAGCAGCTGATTTCCGTAGCCAATGCTGAAGATCGTTCAAAGGAGTGTGACCCCCGGCTCATGCAGGCCAAGCAGACGGGGCTCAGTGAGGGCGTTGGGGCCGATGGCGGCTTCCTCGTGCAGACGGACTTTGTGTCCACGGTTCTCCAGCGCACCTATGCGACCGGAGAGATTCTGAATCGCTGCGCAAAGCTTCCGATCTCGACCAACGCAAACGGCATGCGCATACCGGGCATCCAGGAAACCGCACGCACGGACGGCTCCAGGCTGGGCGGAGTGCTGGCATACTGGCGTGGCGAGGCTGCGGCCAAGACGGCCAGCCAGCCCGAGTATCGCATCATAGAGCTTAGCCTGAAGAAGCTCACGGGACTCGTCTACTCGACCGACGAACTCCTGCAGGACGCCCCGGCTCTTGAAGCGTGGGTCATGCAGAATCTTCCGCAGGAGCTTACGTTCAAGGCGGAAGATGCCATTATCCGCGGGACGGGTGCTGGAATGCCTTTGGGCATCCTGAACTCGGGCGCCACGGTGACTGTCCTGGAAGAGGCCGGTCAGGTTGCCGATACGTTCCTCTTTGAGAACGTCAGCAACATGTACGCTCGTATGTGGGCGCGCTCGCTCGCAAACGCTGTCTGGTACATCAATCAGGACGTGTGGCCGCAACTGATGAGGATGTACCTCCAGACGGGCGCGACGGGAATGCCGGTCTTCATGCCCGCCGGTGGCGTCTCTGGCGCTCCGTATTCCACGCTGTTCGGGAAGCCGATCATCCCGGTGGAGTACTGTTCAACGGTTGGGGACGTTGGCGACGTGATCTTCGCAGACATGAGCCAGTACCAGATAATCGAAAAGGGCGGGATTCAGGCGGCTACGAGCATCCATGTCCGGTTCGTCAATGATGAGTCTGTTTTCAGATTCCTCTGGCGCATCGACGGACAGCCGCTTTGGAACTCGGACCTTACCCCCTTCCAGGGCACGAACACGCAGTCGCCGTTCGTGATTCTGGAAACCAGATAACGGAGAGGAGCCTGAATCATGGCGAGCACTAGCTTCTTACTTGAGCGCAGTCAAATCGCTCAGTGCATTACACCTCAAGACCTCACTGGTGGTGCGGTCATCGCTGGTGACTATGTGAACATGGCAAACTTCAATCGGTGTCAGGTTCTGATTCACTTTGCGGACGGCACTGCAGCGGACGATATTCGCGTGAGCGTCTATCAGGCCGTGGACAACGCAGCGACCGGGGGCGCGATAGTTCTCAATGCCCTCGTAACCGGTCGCATCTTCTACAAGACTGACGGTACAACGCTGGAAAACGTCGGTCAGTGGAGCGAAGCGGTGCAGGCGGTCGCGGACGAGGTGTATGTGGACTTGACCACTGGCGAGCAGGCGGGTTTCTACGCGCTTGAGATCATGGCAACCGACCTCACGGACGGGTATGACCATATCCGGTGCGACGTGCAAAGTGACAACGGTGCCGCCGCGGCGAAGTTGTGCAGTGCGGTCTACATCCTGTACGACCCGCGTGACGCTGGCCACCCGACAGAAATGCCTTCGGCTCTGTAGTTAGCATATTCGGAAGGGGGGCGGCAATAGGGCCGTCCCCCGACCGGCCCGGTGATACGGAAGGAAGTGCTCAGATGGAGGTCAGAGTATTCACGCAGAACGGTGTTGTCATCGACTTGCCCGCCGTGGTCGCCAACAACCTGATCCAGCAGGGTCAGGCCGAGCTTCCCAGCGGCAAGAAGTACGAGAAGCGCGAGAAGCAGAAGGAAAAGGACCGGGCCAAGAAGGCCGTGGACGAGCGCAAGGCCCTTCTCAAGGGTGCGCCTGAAAACAAGTAGGGGGCAGCATGTCAACACTCCTGCGCGGGCTACGCCGAACGACTGACCCGGCCGTCGAGCCCGTCCTGTTCGCCGACATCCACCCCGACCACCTCAAGCTCACTGGCGAGCACGAGCGGGCCTATGTCGAGAGCCTGATAGCTGTGGCGCGCGAAGATGCCGAGACGTTCATGCGCCGGGCGCTGATAGACCAGTCCTACACGCTCACGCTGGACCACTGGCCGGGCGGGGGCCGGGACTGGTGGGACGATCTCCACACCCCCGCTAGGACAGCCTCCGATCTCTATCTAGAGCTACCCTACCCGCCTCTGGATAGCGTTACCTCAATAAACACCTACGATGTTGACGATGTGGCTACCGTTGTGGTGGTCAATGACATCTTCTACGTGGACACGAACACGGAGCCCGGCCGTCTCGTGTTGCGCTCTGGCGAAACTTGGCCCATAGACACACGACGTGGCGGGCGCATCGAGATCATCTACAAGGTTGGGTACGGGCCTGCCGGGACTGACGTACCGGCTAGCATCCTGCACGGGATCAAGCTGCACGTGGCTTGGCTGTACGAGCACCGGGGGGACATGGCCGTGACGATGGACCCGATGTTCGCTTCTGGCGCGGCGGGGCGCTACAGCGGGTACAGGATACCGTCGCTATGAAGATCAAGAACATCAAGATAGGCATGCTGCGCCGCAGATTCCGGCTGGAGGAGCGGGTCTTGACGGATGCCGGGGGCGGGGGCCACACGCAGACATGGAATGAGCTTTCCACAATCTGGGGCTCGCTGGACCCTATCTCGGCCCGCGAGCGCTGGAACGCGCACAAGCTGGAACCGAACGTGACGCACCGCATCATCACCCGCTACCGGCCAGACATCCGGGTCAACGAAGACCAGCATCTAGCGCTGGACACGTTGCCGGAGAGGCAGTTCAACATTCGGGGCGTGATAAACATAGAGGAGCGGGACAAGTTCATGGAGTTGCTTGTCGAGGAAGGTGTTGCGCAGTGAGGCTCAAGCAGCCTATCGGCATCGCAGAGGCTATCACCAAACGCCTCATGGATAAACTCAAGAAACTTGAGGATGCTGTCAAACTCCCGATTCGGAAGGCCATAACTACCAGCGCGATGCTGATAGCGAATGATGCCAAAAACTCCATGCGCGAATCGCGGGGCGGGGTAACGCGGACGATCTACAGGGATGGGATGAAGATAACACATACGGCTTCTGCGGAAGGCGAACCCCCTGCGGTAGATACTGGGCAAGGCGTTTCCAGCGTTAGTTTCAACATAGACGAGGATGGCATGGGCGCAGACATCGGGACAAACGTGCTGCACCTGAAATGGCTTGAACTGGACGAACTCCCGCCTTGGGTTGCGGCCCGCCCGTGGCTGTTCCCGGCCTTCGAGCGCGGGAAGCGGGGCCACATTCGGCGCACCAAGAAGGCCATCAATGAGGTCTTGAAAGCATCGGGCAAATGAGAGACGCGGCCTGGCAAGTCCAGCTAGCAATCTACACCGCCCTGACTGGCGATGCTACGCTAGTCGCCCTCGCACCCGGCGGCATCTACGATCACGTGCCGGGCAGTAACGAGAGCAACTACCCGCGCATCACCATAGGCGACGACACGCTCATAGACTGGGACACGGACACGTCCTATGGCGCAGACTGTACCTGTACCGTACACGTCTGGAGCATCGAGGCCGGGCGCGAGCAGGCGAGGGGGATGCTGTCAAGGATCGCCGAACTGTTGCACGACCAGAGGCTTGCCGTGGCGGGGTTTGACGACGTGTATGTGCGCCGGGAATTCGAGGAAGTGCTAACGCTGCAAGACGGGGCGACGCGCCATGGGGTCGCGCGCTACAGGATAGTAGTCCAAGAGAGATAGGAGGGTGATATGCCCGCCACAAAGGGACGACTCCTAAAGATTCAGCGCGACTCGACCGGAGCCGGGGCCTACGTTGACATCGGATACATGCGGAGCAAGAGCTACACGGTCAACAACGAGTCCGTGGACATCAGCAACGAGACGGACGGCGTATGGCGCCAGCTGCTTGAAGGCGCGGGCAACCAGAGCGTGAGCGTGTCCGGCTCGGGCGTGTGGAACAACGAAACGCACGAGAAGGCCATGAGGGTTGCCGCATTCGCCGATACCTTCGAGGCTATCAGGATCATTGACGACAACGGCGACTATATCACCGCTGACTTCCAGGTCACGTCCTTTGGCCATTCGGGGGAGCACAACGCCGAGCTAGCATACGACATTTCGCTTGAGAGTGCCGGAGACGTGGTACTTACGGTGGTCTAGTGACTAGGGAGGTGTACCGATGATAGACGTGACCACGTTTGAACTCGGAGACGCGACGTACAAGATTCGGCCCCTGTTCCCCGCGCTGGATTCCATCAGTGGGCGGTACGGTGGCATCCTCGGGGCCGTTGCCCGCGTGGAAGCTTACGATGCGGGGGCGATGGCGTGGATCATAGCCGAACTGCTCTCGGCCAACGGCAACACGGTCAAGGTAGCGGTTATCGGGGAGCAGATGATGGAGAAGGGACTTGCCGCTTGGGTTGCGCCGATACTGGAAGTGCTGACAAAGGCGATCAAGCCTGGACCGGAGGAGCCGGTTGCCACCGGCGATAGCAAAAGCGCAGACGGGGCCGGTTGACTGGGACGAATACGCCCGTCTAGCTATGGGCGTGTGGGGCATCCCGCCATCTGAATACCGCAACATGACGCCCGCCGAGTTCTGGCTGATATACGACGCGAAGGCCCGGCAAGCAAAAGCCGCGGGCGGGCCGGTCGGTCCCCCGACTACAGACGAGATCGTGCAGTTTGAACGCGGGCTAGTGGAGGCACGCCGTGGGCACGACGCTTGAGGTTCTAGTCACCCGACTTGAAGCCCAGACAGAGCAATATGAGAAAGCTCTGCGTGGAGCGCGGAAAGTGACGGATAAGTCCACGAAGGGGATCAATAAGGCTATCGGGTCAATGATAGTCAAGTTTGCATCGTTTGCCGCGGCAGTCATCATAGCGCGCAAGGCGTACCGGATTTTCACTGCGGGTCTTGCTCGGATTGACAAGCTCGCCAAGACTGCCCGCTTTCTCGGGATCACCACAGAAGCCCTTGCTGGCCTACAACATCTAAGCAATCTCACGGGCGTCAGCATTGGAAATCTCGAAACCGCAATGATGCGGATGACCCGTGCAATAGGTGAGGCTTCAACCGGTGCGAAAGAATACTTGGAACCCTTCGAGCGTATTGGGGTAGACGCTCAGAAGCTTTTGAGGCTCGCGCCAGAGAAACAGATGGCCGCGATAGCCGAGGGCATTTCCACACTCGCAACGCAGACAGAGCAAGGCGCTGTGTCAATGGAGATTTTCGGGCGTTCTGGGCTACGCATGCGGAACCTATTGCGGGAAGGCAGCAAGGGGTTCCGGGATGCGGAGGCTGCGGCAAAGGGGTTTGGGCTTGCTGTAACAGAGAGCGCCGCCAAGAAGGTAGAGGACGCAAATGATGCAATCACGCGGATGAAGGCCGCACTCACAGGAATGGCGAATCAAGCTGTGATTGTTGCAGCTCCAGCTATTGAGGAGGCCGCCAATGCGACGACTGGATTCATAGCCGAAATCAAAGAGGTAATAGGATGGCTGCAGTTGGAAGAGAAGGCCCTAGGTAAGTTCAGAACAGGGGCATCGCTCAGGGCTGAGGCAAGAGCACAAGCGAGAGCAGCAGAAGAACGTGCAGAAGCCCGCACTACTGCAGAAAAGAAGGTGCAGAAGGCGCTCACTGAAATACAAAAAGAAGGTGACGCGATCCGCGCGGCGTTTGATGCCGCTTCCAGCACGCGCAAATCTCAAATGGTCCTTGGCAACCTCCGTGACATGGTATCCGCCATCGGCACAGAATCCCGAACCATGTTTGAAATCAGCAAGGGCCTTGCATACGCCGAGGCCGTAGTCAACACCGCAGCGGGGATCACGCGGTCACTCGCGGCGTATCCCCAGCCGCTCGCGGGCATCATGGCGGGCATCACGGCCGCGGCTGGTGCGGCGCAGATCGCCGCGATAGCCTCGACACAGTATCAGAAGGGCGGGGGCGGAGCTGGCGCTGGAGCGGCAGGCGGTGTGGGCGCAGGTGCCGTCAACGCAGGTGGAGCGGCGGAGGCAGCTACACCGCTCGATGTAAACGTAGTGCTGCAAGGTGACAACTTCGGACCGGCAGGTATCCGTAACCTGATCGGCAAGATAGACGACGAGCTCGCTGATGGCGTGCGCATGCGATCCATAACCGTAGTGGGGTGACACATGGCGATAGTCATTGGCGCGGGAATGCCGGTCGGGCTGGTGGGTGACTATCGGCTCCCCATTATCTGCTACGAGAACCTGCTTGAGTCCGGCACGGTTGTGGGCGATCCTGTTGCCGATGCCGCGAACGCATACGACTGGCTCACGCACGACGCCTGGACCACGAACGCCGCGGCGGGCACCCTGACCTTGACGCTCACGAGTAGCGCGCCCGCAGACTACTTCGCCTTTTTCGCGCATGACCTCCACGACCACGGGGCGACGATCAAGCTGGAATACAACCAGGGAGGGGCGGGCTGGAATGATGTAGTCGAGACGATCACCGTAGTTGGGGACTCCAAGCCTGTTGTCAAGTTCTTTGACCGCATCGCTGCCGATCAATGGCGCGTCTCGATCACGACTGACGGGACAGCCGCAGAGCTTGGCGTGGTGAGCTTCGGCCTGCGCATGCAGATGGAGCGCGGGGCCTATGTCGGGTTCACGCCTCCCCGGTTCGCGCGCCGAGACAAGATACTGAACGCGGGCTCGCAGGATGGGCACTTTCTCGGGCGCTCGCTCATACGCACTGGAATCGTGGGCACGCTCCCGGTAGACCACCTAACCGCTGGCTGGACGCGCGACACGCTGGATGCGTT
>SDBV01011072.1_pt1 | contig 11739 bp, 13 predicted proteins | sample 2277081 | NCBI WGS metagenome assembly SDBV01 (sample SAMN10402039, study PRJNA504765) | marine sediment metagenome | isolation source: marine sediment core GS10_PC15, 223 cmbsf | place: Arctic Ocean: Southern Knipovich Ridge | collected 2010
AAAGGAGGTGAAAAGTGATGCAGGTGCAGCCTGATGAATGCACGGACCCGGAACTGCCGGCCGGGCTGATCGTGTTCGCGGCCAACGGCAGCGCGCAGTTCGGCTGGCGAAATCCGGAAACCGGCGAGTTCTATTCCGAATCCGACGGCTCATGCATCCGGCACGTCGTCGGTGCTGTGGAGTGGCACGCAGACCGGATGCACTGAGAGGATGGCAGTGGAAGACTTCGACTACCTTTTGCCCGACAGCAACGCAGCCTGGCTTGACGGCCGCGGCGACGGCCGCTTCGAGCAGTACGAGCGGTTCTACCAGACCGAGCGCGCAGGCAGGGCCGATGCGTTCGAACTGGAAACGGTCAACGAAGCGTATGCGCTGTGGGCTGGCCAGCAGCCGTCCGTGCTGCTGCGCATGTTCAGCGCACAGTGGTTCGGGCGCGTGCTCGTCGCTTTCTTCTGCGTCTATATGGGTTCGCGTGCGGTGCCGGCCCTCGCGGGCGCGGCGCCGCTTGCGACCGGTGTCCTGCTCGGCAGCGTCTTTGTAGGACTGCGGATTTTTCACTGGAAGCGGCGCAAGCTCCGGTAGCTGCCGCGGTTCACACGCTCAGTGGTAATCCTCTTCGCGCTGGTGACGAACAGCGAGGATCGTGACGTACCGGCTGGCTTCGTCAGCCAGATCGACCCCGGCCCCCTGTTGGCCCTCGATCTCGAACAGGGCCACGTAGCCGGAGCCACCAAAGGAGACGACCAGCTCACGCAGGAACGGATTGGCGTCATCCAGCTTGCGGCATGTGAACGGGAAATCCCGCAGGAGGTCGGTAGCCTTGCGGATCGCCTCCAGTGCGCGTACTGCCGCACCAACGTCGTGCTCGAGCAGGAAGCTGTATAGCCTTTTAAGGTCATCGCGCGCGCCGCGCGTGTAGCGGACACGAAAGCTCACCGGACCTTCCGCGCAGCGTTCAGCATACCTTCGAGTTCGGCATGCACGTCGTCGGCGCCAAAGTACTCGTTATCGCGGCACGCCTGTTCTCGCGAGTCGAGCCCCCGCGCAACGAACTCGCGCTGCAAGCGCCGACGCGCGACGCCTTCGCGCAGCGCTGCCTCCATGAACGCGGACAGGGTTTCGTTCTGGTGGAGCACGTCTTCGGCGGCCTGTCGCAGTTCAGGATCAACGCGCAACGGCGGCATGGTTGCATTTTTCATTGGATTCTCCGTGCATCGCAAATGTAATGCAACTATACCACGTCGATCGACAGCAGGCACCGATTCAAGTTTTTACGCGAAACTCCCGAAAACCCTAAGATCACCAATCCCAACGAAACGACGGCCAAATCTACAACCCACCGAATCGACCTCGCGGAAGATCCAGGTAAAAGACAGTTCCGACCTAAAACCCGACCGCGGCGATCGGATATCGATAAAAAGAGAGGACTTAATGCGCGGCACAGTGAAATGGTTTTCGCAAGAAAAGGGCTTCGGCTTTGTCGTTGGCCAGGACAACATCGACTATTTCGTCGGTGTACGGGACGTATCGGGAACGACGTTACCGGAGAATGGCGACACGGTAGAGTTCGAGATCACGCACGGCAACCGGGGGCCACGTGCAACGAAGGTGACTATCATTCAGCGCACAGCAACACCAGCGCAAACACGACACTCAAACGATGATCGTGCGATATGCGCGACGTGCCAAAAAAAAATGGTTCCGCGGATGATTACCTACCGGGGTGAGCCGAAGAAGTCTGTCTGCCCCTTCTGCGGCGCAACCTACAAAGACTTCGGATGGTGTTTCATCGCTACTGCTGTTTTCGGCGACTACGAGGCCCCTGAAGTCCTAGCCCTTCGGGCCTTCCGGGACCGCGTGCTCAGTCGGTCGAAAGTTGGGCGAGCAAGCATCTCACTCTACTATCAGGTTTCCCCTCCCATTGCCGATTTTTTGCGCACCAGGCCCAGGTCGGCAACCGCCATGCGTTTTGTACTGCTCGCCCTGATTCGTGTTGCGAAGCACTGCAAAGGCCCTGAGTGAACACCATGTGCTTCATAGGGCTGATTCATCTGGCATCACGATCACCACGCAGTATCCGTTACAAAAGAAGGGCGATCTCAAGTTATTAGCGGATCTTTCCGTTATCTCTAAGGTTCTGTCACACCATACTTGCAAATCGCACAATATCCACGATCGCAAATGCATCCAGTCACCCGCGCGACGACTTGACTTTGTCTGGCGCCCAATAAGATCAAATCAAGGCTGCGCAGAGGGCGCGGCCAACAATCGAGGACCAACCTATGAAAAAGAATATGCAGGTAACACTCACCGCACTGGCTATCGCCGCATCGCTTTCGCTCTCCGCTTGTGGCGGCGGTGGTGGTGGCAACAGCGGGAGCAGTTCGGGCAGCACTTCCAGCGGCACGTCGTCGAGCAGCGCCAGTACCGCCACAAGCGCGAACGTTTCGACGCCGCAGTACAGCGCAGGCAGTGCCCAACTCGCCGCTTTCAGCCTGTTGAACCAGGAGCGCCAGCAGTGTGGCTTCCCTGCACTCGTCGAAAACACCCAGCTCGACAGCGCCGCAGCAGCACACGCCCAGTACATGAGCGCGAACGGCGGAACCATCACCGATACGGAAGTTTCGCCCAGTGCGGGATTCACAGGCGACACCTACGCCGACCGCGCCACTCACTTCGGTTATCCGCAGAACGTCTACGTTGGCGGTGTTAGCGGCGGCTACTACACGAATGCCACGCTTACCAATACGCAGTATGGTCAAAATCTTGTCTACGAATGGCTAGGCGGGGTCTATCACGTTGCTATCGCCTCCTGGCCGATAACGTCTGTGGGTGTGGGCGTAAGCCAGATTTCGTTTGACGGTTTTCCGGAGATCCAGGGCTCGCTGAGCATCGCAAATCTGCAGCCGATGACCACCAGTGGACCGTTGACTTTCCCCTGTCAGGGTACAACCGGCATCGCCTACCAAGAAGCAGCTGAATCTCCCGCACCACCCAACACGTCGGGCGCGTTCGGCACCCCGGTCTCTGTTACAGGCAACCCGACCGATACTGTCGTACTGCAAACCGGAACGATGACTGACACGTCGGGTAACGTAATCAGCCTTCAGGTGCTCAACTCGTCCAGTGACCCGAACAAGCTGATCCCGGCATTCGAAGCGGTCGCGTACCCTGCTTCGCCGCTCTCGCCGAACACCACCTATACCGTCGCCCTCTCCGGAACGTACGACGGCACGGCGTTCTCCCGGAGCTTCACTTTCACGACCGGTAACGTGATCGGATAACCCAGCGCTTAACCGACCAGTTCAGGGGCACATCGCTCCGGCATCACCGCTTCAACGATGATGCACGCGCTTTTCAAATGCCCCGTTATCAATGACAGATGGCGGGGCATTTTCTTAGTGGTTGCACTGCCCGTTACTAACCCCATAGGCGGCAGCGAAAACCGAGTCCAGATTGCCGCCTGGCGAAACCAGACAGACCGCTTCGTATGTGTTCTGAAGGTTGCATGCCTCCCCGATCTGAACATACGGGCCTCTTGCAGATGCGATATAGGTCGTATCGCTTGCGCTACTCACGGGATAGCCAACACCTTCCGCATACTGGATCCAGAAGGACAGATTTGCCCCAGGAACCATATTCCAGTTCGTCCAGCTCGCACCGATGATGTACTGTCCTTGCAACGTTATAGAGCCACTGAGCTGGTACCCTGACGGGACACTCGCGGTACAAAGTGTGGTGGGATCAGGTGCTGTCGGAATCGGCGCACAAATCAGCCCCACCCACGACGAGCCGTTCCACGTCGGCGAAGCTGTTTCCACATACCCATTCGGGCACGTCGGTGCCGGCGGCGGCGGCGGATCCTGACACGAATAGTGTCCATTGGTCAGCGTCCATACCGTAGGCGCGACACAGTTAGGGCTGTACGGCTGGGGAAATGCCCCATTCGCTCCAATATTCAACTGGGCGTTGGCTGTCTGGATCATCGCCAGGACGACCGCCAACAGAAAACTCACAACGGTACAAGCTCGCTTCATTTTTTCGCTCTCATTCGTTGGCGTAGTAACAACCTGCGTCCACTTCCGCAGTCAGGCCCAGCTGATCCTCGTAGGCATTCTGGCTTGCATCAAACTCCTGGATATGGAGCATGTATTGCCCACCCGACACGTAATAGGAAAACCGCACGGTCTCCAGCGGCGGATTGGACGCGACGTTCGCGCCCGCCGAGTTCGGAATGATGGTGACCCACGGATTGCCATTTGGGCATGTAGGGATATTTGTTCCCCAGCCGTTCTGCCACCCAACATTTTTCGTCAGCGTCTGGAAATTGCTGAGAAGCTGGCTGAGCGGAATCCACTGGCCTGACTGGTTGCAGACCCAGAACTGGTTAGCGCCCCTCATCGTTACCGTGTTCCAGGTGCAGCTACCCGCGGTGGTGTTGAAATTCACCGTACCGGCGGTCATCGTGCCGGTCACTGTCTCATTGCCGTTGACGGTGGCCGACCCGGTATCGATCGGCGCCGGCGCCGTGCCCGCGGCGTTCTCTACCTGCAGCGTGCCAGGCGTCTGCACGGCGTTGCTCACCGCGACGTTCGAGGCCGCGAGCGTCGGCGCGGCAATGGTTCCCTGGGCATCAATGCTGCCTACGTTGTGCAGATCCACGCCATTCACGTTCTGGCTGCCCGTCCACGTCAGGCCGCCGTCGCGCCGGATGTACAGTGAATTGCCGTCCGTGCCCGGCCCGTTGGTCGAGAGAATGACGCCCGGGACACTGCCCAGCGGATTGGCTGCGGTCCACTGACCGTTCAGCCCGGTGATGGTCGACGCATTCTGGTTGCGCGAATAGCCGAACTGGGCCCCGCCTGCCTGCGCGATCTGCGATGCCCCGTCGACGTCGTACGTACCGCCCTTAATGAGCGGCTGCGACGGATACACCGCGTACGAGATTGCGCAGTTCCCTGCAGCCTCGGTACACCCTGCAGGCACCATCGACATCTGGATCACATACGTACCACCCCAGAACGGACCGGCGCTGTGTGCCTGCTTGAGGTCACCGGCCGCGTAGAGCTGAGCAACGGTCGGTGGTGTGATCGTCGCTGACCCGCTCGCGGTGTACTGCGCGAGGAGTGTCGCGTAGTTGGTGTTTGCCCAGTCGCCGATAGCGTCAACGAGTGTGAGCTCGTTCTGGCCTTCGGCGGCAAACAGCTGGGCACGCCGGTTCGCAAAGTCCTTCTGGATGCCGATCACGGTCATCGCAGCGGCAGCGACCAGCACGATCACCATTTCGATGATGCTAACCATGGGCATCTAGTTCCTGGTGGCGTACATCCCGACCGACGCAGTCGGACCGGCAGACGCACAGGCGGTGGCGGCCGTGGCGCTGCTAAACGCTGTATTCGGACCAGACACGGTCGTACCGTTCACCGTCACCATCGAGTAGGTGTCCGACAACGCGGCAACGCTCAGCGAGCACACCACCGCCGGAAGTGGATACGTCAACGCTATCGAATCGTCCGCGGTCGAGACCATGCCCGGAGCTGCAGTCACGCTGCCACCAAACATGCCTGTCAGCGTGCCGTTCGTCGTGGATACCCGTGATCCGGCTTCATCAAACGCGTGATTCTGGGCAAGCGTGCCGAGCGTCTCGTTCGCAAAGTCCGTATCAGTGGCCGTCGCATCAAGCACGCCCGAGTGGAACATGCTCGCCTCATTCCTGAACTGCAAGGCGTGAATGCGATCCATCGCAAAATGCCCTGCGGCCACCGCGAGCAGCGCGAGCAGGGCCGCGCCGGCGAGCACGCCGCCGCCCTCAATCCAGGAGAGTTCGCCGGTCTGGCGACGGCGTCGCGCCATCCGGCGCAGGTTGGTACGGCGGGTGTTCTGGTTCATATCTGGCTCACTGAGAGTTGGGGGTTGATGCCGACGAAAGTCCAATGCTCACGACACCTGTCATCGCGTAGGACCCAACGCCGAGCGTGAGAAACAGACCCGCTGCAATGCCAAGCAGCACGTAGTGGGCAACTTTGGCGTTTCGTTGCACGGTCTCGACGACACGGGACAGCGATTCGCGGCCGAGATGCCTGATGGCGGACACAAATTCATCGCGCCCCGCCGCGTCGGTAATCCGGTCAACGACCATTTCCGAAAAAATTCCCGTATCCAATGCGCGCATAGGCTTGTCCGGTGTCACCGTCAACCGCCGCCCCATGCGGTTCAGATGCCAGCGCAGCCAGGGGTCGGCGGTCTTCGTCAGACGATCGAGCGCGGCGCGCAGCGTCAGGCCCGAATCGAAGAGACCGGAAAGCGAAACGATCAGCAGTGCGGCGCGCAGGTCGCGACGGTTGCGCCACATGAGCGGCATGTTGTCGAACCGGTTGCGTAGCTGGCCCACCCAGCGCCGCAGGCTCATGAAATAGAGGCATACAAGGCTCACCACGACGGAGCCGGACAGCCACCAGTACTGGTAGCAGAAGGTGTCGATCGCGTACAGGACGCGTCCGGCTGCTGGCCAGTGGTCGAGTGGTTGCACCTCAACCACGCCGGGGAACACCGCGCCACCGAAAAGCATGCAGAAGCCGTACAGATAGACAAGGAGGAACGCCGGATACGCCATCTGGATCGAGGTCGTGTCCGACAGGATCCGCTTGGCGTGCGCCGCAAGCTCCGCGAGTTCGAGCCCCCGCGCGGCCGCATCCTCGCGGGTCGCGGCACCCGCCAGTTCGAGCAGACCGTATTCGTCGACCGGAACGAAGCTGCGCAAGGCCTGCGCGAAGCTGTCACCGGCCACAAGGCGGCGCCCAATTGCCTGATAGGCTGGCCACACAAGCGTCTTGCGGGTACGACTACGCTGCTCAAGGTTCGTCAGCCGCTCGAGCATTGTTTCCCGGTTGCGCACGCCTTTCTTCGCGACGATATCAAGGCGCGTCTCACGGTAGAACGATTCGCGCACCTTGCGAAAGCGCCATGTCGCAATGCGCAGGCGCTCATGTGCCGGGAGCAGAAGGAAGGCCCAGTGGATCAGTGAGCGGATCATGCCGGCATCCTCCCGTCCCGATCGGCGAACACACGGTATCCGGCAAACGGTTTCATGCTCTCGTCGATGAAGCGCGGATCGATGATGCCCAGCGAGGCCTTGTAAAGCGCGTGCTCGTACACTGTCTTGCCTGTCATGTCTGCATTGCCGAAGCCCGTCACGCGACTTTCGCGCCATACCTTCGTGGCACCGCGCCAGTCGCGCACGGCCACGCGTTCAAGGAACTCCCCGGTCGGCCGGAACAGTTCCATGGCGAGCGTCTGGCCCTTCGTGCCGGCGGCCACCTTGCCAGCCCGCGTGAAGAGACCCGGCAGGCGGCAATGCTCGCAGCCATTGTCGTCGCGGCATGCCATCCTCGACGTGTCCAGACCGAACTTCGAGCGCAGCAGTTCGAGCTGCGCCGCAGGCATCACATCGGCCGCCGGCTTCCTGCACTTCGGACACAGCAGCGGGATCAGCTTCTGGTTGCCTACCGCGTTGACAAATTTTTCCGACGACACCTCGTCGATCGGCAGCCGCAGGCGCCCGCCGGCGAGACGCATGAATGCACTGATGATGTCGTCGGCATGCAGCGTCGTGCGCACCGGGTGTCCGGTCAGCGCCAGTTCAGCGACCAGCCCGGCCATCACTGCATCGCGGATCTCCCCTACGGTGACATCGTCCGGGTCCATGCGCATGATGGTGCGGATCACTTCCGCGCACTTGCGGTTCGCTTCGTCGTCCGTCTCATCCGGGCGTCGCGGAATCGAGATGTCGGAGAGCCACGGCTGTGGATACTCCGACGGTTCGTTGACGGCGTACTGTTTGCTGACATCGCGCGACACCATCATGTACGAGAGCGCGCGCAGCAGCGTCGTCTTCGCCGACCCTGTCTCGCCGGTCAGCACGGTCACCCCGCCGCTCACATTGCCCAGCGAGCGGATGATGTCGAGCTGGCTCTTCTCCAGCCCCATGGTCTCCGGCATGCGGACCCTGTACTTCCGGAAGTTGCCGTCGAGCAGCCGCAATGCCACATCGAAGCCGCCAACGAGCGGCGAACTCTGCCAGCGCAGGTTCAGCATGTCTGTATGAGCAACGAGCGGAATCATCGCGGACTGTGGCGCACTGGGCTGGAACGTCTCACCCGAGTTGGTGTTTCGCTGCACGAGATCCTGATAGGCCGCCGAAAGTGCGCGCCGCACGAGGGCCTTTGGCATGTGGCGGTAGGTGTAAAGGTCGCCGTTCACCCGGAAGCGCAGTTCGGCCTGGTCGTTGAAATCGCGATCCTCCCAGTGCACGTCGCTTGCGCCATACGCGTGCGCCGCCTCGACCACGTCGCGGAACGTGCCGATCGCGCGCGAGGTCTCGGGGATGACCGCGGCCGAACGTGATTTTTCTGCGCCGTAGATCGCGGCGATCACCTCTTCGGTGGCGATCATTTCCTCGCGCACCGCAATGTCCGCACGCTCCAGATCCTTCACGTACGTCGAATACAGCGCGGTCTCATGAAAGCGCTGCGTGGCCACGACGATGGCGACGCCGGCCTGCAGGTCTACCGCGACGAACTGGCTGCGCACGGCCGCCGTGATGCGGAGCACCGCGTCGGGCGTCGCCTCGCACAGGATGCGTTTGAAGGCGGGCAACGAATCCAGTGACATGAGCCGCGGCAGACCGATCGATTCGATCGTGACGTCGGATTCGGTCAGGGACGTTGTCTCCTGAGCATCCGGTCCGGCGGTCGCGGTGGCATCGGTCCTGGCCACTCCCGCGCCCGCCTCATTCACAGAAAGCTCAATGGAGCGTGCCTCATCGACCGGCCGCGGCGTACGTTCGTCCGATGCGTCTGCGGCCTCATCTTCCATCCCGGCTGCCGGCGTCGATATCGTGTGGTCCACAACACTTGCGGCGGAAAGGTCCAGGTGTTGCAGATCGCCATCCGCGCGCGCCGCCGTATCTACGGGTCTCTCTTCCGCCGTGTCACGGCTGTCGACTTCACCAGGGTATTCGTGCGCATCGACGTCGGTGATATCGCCACCACGCAGGCGCATGCCGAGCGTCATGTGCTGCGGATTGACCGGCTGGTTCGGCGTCGTGAAGCGCTGCTGCGGCTTTTGCTCCGCGCGCATCGTCTCGCGCGCTTGCTGTGCGCGCACGCGTGCTGGCTCCCCCACCGCTGCATCGGTCTCAAACCGCGGCTCGGCGCCGCTCGCGATCGGCAGGTTGCCCGAGGCAGGCTCGACGAAGCTCGCGCGCCATCCTCGCAGCCGCGCGAGGATGCCCGACGAACCCGGTTCTTCGGCTTCCGGAGCACCGCTAAAGAGGCTCATTGCGCACCCCCCTGCAGCATGCCCGGTCCCGGCATGCCCACACCCGCGGGTGGAAGCGGACTGCCAAGATCCCTGATCGCCTGCAGCGAGCTGCCCGCGAAAACCGCCGGTGCGACCGGTGTCAGTACGGGTGTCATCGACCTGATCGGCTCGGTCCAGGTGTGACTTCCTTTTCCTGCTCCAGACGCGACCGTCACGAGAAACCCGTCGACCTTGCGCGTGGACCAGCCATTGAGCAGTTTCTCGCCTACGCGGGCCGGATAGACCGCGCCGTTAAACTCGTACAGCACGAACGATCCGCCGTGTTCGTCGCGATATGCGCCAACAAAGTTCACGGGAGTCACCGGTGCGACTGGCTCGATATGCCTGACCGGCTTTGCCTCTGCCACGGGCGCCGCGGCGGCGGACGCCGGTAGCGGCTGGGGCGCGGAACCAGGCTTCGCTTCACCGCCCGTCAGGTCGTGAACGAGCTTCGCCTGCGAAAGCTGGTCGACGTCGTCGAGCGTGAGCTTCGGCGTTTCCGCCCGCGCGCCGACCGTACACAGCGCACCCAGTACGCAGACGGCCACAGCAAGTTTCTTATCCCAGTACATAGTATTTGCCCTTTGCAACGAACCTGATTCCGGCTGTGCCGTTCTTCCCCGCCTTTGTCTGCAACGTGGCCGTGAGGGACTCCAGCGCCATGTTGGGTGGCAGTCTGGCCAGCAACGGGCTCTGCCACCTGTAACCGTCGATCTCCCAGGTGCCCACCCGGATGACCGGACCGAGGTGCGCCTCCCCCGGCGACACCGCCAGAAGCGGTCGCGGTGTGCCCTCGATCGCGACCCGGTAGCCGTAGCTGTCAAGCTCGAACGCCTTGACCGACAGACGCTGCGCGGGCGTCTGCAGCAGCAGCTTCATCTCCTCGAGCGATGGCCAGTTCCTTGCATCGGCGGGCCGCACACCCTCAACCTTCGGAATGGCCACGCCTTTCGTCGTGAGATGAAGGCCGTCGGCCATGAAGGACACCGGACGCATGCCGGCCGTCGCGCCCGCGTCGAACCCTGCAAAGGTGCCACCCGCGCGCAGGTAGGTCACCGTGCAGTTGCCCCGGCTGCCGCAGTCCTCATGGTCGAACTGCCAGCCCGTGCGGATCGCATCGGTCGCCCCGCCCAGCGCGAGCAGTTGCGGCGCGAGTTGTGACGCAAGGGGCGGAGCAACGCGAAAGGCGTTTGCAACGGCGGCGGCGTATTGCTCCTGCCAGGTCGCAACGTGCTCCTGCGGCGGCGGCGAGATCAGGCCCGGTCCGTAGGTCACGCCAACGACGAGCGCAACCGCGATCAACGCGAGGGGCACCAGCGCCGGTATCGACACCGGCAGCCTTGAGACACGGCCCACCTTCTTCTGCGCGAGCAGCTCCGTCGCATGAAACGGTTCGTCGATATCGCCGATGGATGCGCCCGACCCAAAGACGGTCAGTTGCAGGCCCATGCGCCGGCTCTCGGCCTCGATCGTGGCCTGGCGGTTGCGCGCATCCTCAAGACCGAGCGCCTCGTCGCTTCGCACAGCGCCGCGCACCACATGGACGAGGTGGACAAGCTGCTCATCCTGCAGCAGCACGAGCGCAGCCGGCCGCGAACGGATGCGCTCGTGAAGCGCGATGCGCGCCGCGCCCGAATACAGCCGCGCGCCCCGCATTCCGGTCGTATCGGGCGTGGCAAAGCCACCAAGCACCTCGCCGTTGACCTTGATCTCAACGTAGTGCGTTGCGCCAAAATCGTCGGCATAGCGACGCCGCTCGGCGCCGGCACCCTTGACCGGGTACGCGCGCCAGTCCAGGCCAAAGACCAGTCGCGCCCGTTTATCGCCGGGTAACGGTTCGGTAACGTGCATGGCGCCGCTCACATCGACGGCACGACGGTGGCGGTCAGCATGATCACCTGGAACGTATGCGACCTGTTCCATGTGCCTGTGATACCGCCGATGCCGCCGTTCGTCGTGCTGTTGTTCTGGTCCGTCATCGCGCCATAGATCACGACCGTCTGGCCGTCTGCCAGCGAGATCGTCTGGTCATCCTTGCTGCCGATCGTATGTGCGAGCTGGATCTGCTGCTCGGTCTGGCCAGACCCCACGCTCGCATTGGTGAACGGGCCGTTCAGCTTCGAGGTGTCGCTCCAGTACGCGAGGATGATCTGGTTGTGATCGTTCACCGACGGCAGGATGTTCAGGAAGTTGCCGGTCGTGACGGTGCCTGGCGTGAGACCGGGCACGCCGCTGGACGTGCCGGTCAGGCTGCCGGATGACGCCGAGGTCGAGCGCAGGTAGGCGTCACTCTGGAACGACGCCACCGAGATCGGCAGGCCATTCCGCCTGAGCCTGGTCGGCGTGGCGGCCTCGCTGGTCTTGCCCTGCGCGGTCAGC
>SDBV01011073.1_pt1 | contig 11733 bp, 4 predicted proteins | sample 2277081 | NCBI WGS metagenome assembly SDBV01 (sample SAMN10402039, study PRJNA504765) | marine sediment metagenome | isolation source: marine sediment core GS10_PC15, 223 cmbsf | place: Arctic Ocean: Southern Knipovich Ridge | collected 2010
CGCACTGGATGCAGACTTCGGGGTCCCAGACAGGGATGCGGTCGGCTATATTCCGTTTTTCATACTTGGTCGTGCCCGTGGGATAGGAGCCGTCATCGGGCAGCTTGGAAACCGGAATTCGATCCCCACGTTTTGCGATTATCTCTCCGGTCACCGCCTGCACGAACTCGGGAGCATCCTTGGGCACGGGCAGCGCCATCTGGACGGCGCCGTCCGCCTTGCTCGGGTATCGGACTTCCTCGATCTGTTCGCACGCCATTTCAACGGCACTCACGTTCTTGTCGACGATGTCCTGACCCTTTTTGCCGTAGGTTTTGGCTATGTATTCCTTGATGAGATCGAGAGCTTCATTGGCCGGGATAACGCCGGAAATAAGGAAGTATGCCGTCTGCATCACGATGTTTATACGCCCGGCCATGCCCACTTTCTCCGCGATCGACACGGCATCGATAACATAGAACTTCAGCTCCTTGTCGATAATTTGGCTTTGCACTTCCACCGGCAGGTGCTCCCAGACCTCGTCCTTGCCGTAGGGAGAGGCGAGCAGGAAGATCCCGTTCGGCTTGGCCGCGTCCAGCATCTCGTATTTCTCGAGAAAGCTGAATTGGTGGCAAGCGACGAAATCGGATTTCTGGATAAGGTAGGTGCTCTTGATAGGCTTCTTGCCGAATCTAAGGTGCGAGACCGTGGTGGCCCCGGCTTTTTTCGAGTCATAAACGAAATAGGCCTGAGCGTAATTATCCGTCGCCTCACCGATGATCTTGATGGAGTTTCTGTTGGCCCCTACGGTGCCATCCGAGCCAAGACCGTGGAACATGGCCGTGTGCACGCCTTCTTCTTCCAGTGAGAAATCGTTGTCCCATTCGAGGCTGGTGAAAGCCACGTCGTCGTGAATGCCGACGGTGAAGTGGTTTTTCGGGATTTCCTGCGCGAGATTCTCGAAAACCGCCATGGCCATTCCCGGGCTGAACTCGTTGGACCCAAGGCCGTAACGGCCTCCGACGACGTCGGGGGCGGCGCTGCTCTTGAGGGAGCCGGTTCTGACCGCTTCGGCAATAGCGGTTTGCACGTCTTCGAAGAGCGGCTCGCCGATTGCACCCGGTTCCTTGGTCCTGTCGAGAACCGCAATGGATTTGACGGACTGCGGGAGAGCGCCGGCGAAGTGCTGCACGCTGAAGGGACGGAACAGGCGGATCTTGATGAGACCGACCTTCTCTCCCCGTTTGTTGAGATAGTCGACTACCTCTTCCATGCACTCCCAACCGGACCCCATCATGCAGACAACGCGCTCGGCATCGGGAGCGCCGATGTAATCAAAGAGGTTGTAGCGCCGTCCGACGAGGTCGGCGAACCTGTCCATTACCTTCTCGACCACACCGGGGGCTGCCGCGTAATACTTGTTCACGGTTTCGCGTGCCGCGAAGAACACGTCCGGATTCTGTGACGTTCCCCGTAACACTGGTTTTTCGGGATTCATAGCGCGGCGCCTGTGGGCATGAACGCTCTTGTCATCGATCATGGCTCGAATCTCGTCGAAGCTCAACTGCTCGATTTTCTGGTACTCGTTGCTGATGCGAAAACCGTCGAAAAAATGCAGGAACGGCACGCGCGACTCCAGTGTGGATGCCTGAGCTATGAGCGCCAAATCCATGACCTCCTGGACGCTCCCCGAAGCCAGAAGGGCGAAGCCCGTTGTGCGTACAGCCATAACGTCTGAATGGTCGCCGAAAATGGAAAGCGCCTGGCAGGCAACGGCGCGCGCGGAAATGTGAAAAACGGTCGGAAGAAGCTCGCCTGCGATCTTGAACATATTGGGGAGCATGAGCAGGAGGCCCTGAGAAGCGGTAAAAGTGGTCGTCAACGCGCCGGTGGTCAGGGCTCCGTGGACAGCTCCCGCGGCGCCGGCTTCGGACTGCATCTCCGTTACGTCGGGAATCGTGCCCCAAATATTTTTATTGCCCATCGCGGAAAACTGGTCGGCAAGCTCGCCCATGGCCGAAGAGGGAGTGATGGGATATATTGCGATTACTTCGTTTGTTGCATGCGCAATATAAGCAGCGGCGGAGTTGCCGTCGATCGTTACGGTTTGCTTTGGCATTGGAATCCTCTTTCAAGATGATTTTTCAAGGCATGACTATGGAATTACTATAATCTACTTCATTGTTAATTTCAAGTCGGATGAACCACCGCACAGCAGTTCTCAATTTGAACTTGGCAGTTCACCACGTGCATCATTTTCTTGCGATTCGCAGGCTAATATTGGGCGGATCGTCGGAATGCCGATGGCCGGGATGCCGTACCACCACCATCGCGGACACATGAAAATGCAGACATATATCAAAGTTAAAGGCAGTTCTCAATTTGGCTCCGCCAAATTGAGAACTGCTCACCACCGCAGGCCGTTTCTTACAATAATGTGACGGCCCGCCCGAATTTCCTACATTTTTGTCATTTTTGCATTGTGTGGGTCTGCCGTGACGTGGCTTTGCTCGGATGCTCGCCGGCACCCGGCATGGGCAGGCCGGGAATTCGCAGCGGCGGCGGAACAATGGCACCCGCGCTTCGCTGCCGGCGAAACTTGTGCGGAAAGCGCTTTGTCCTGGCATGATTCTTGCATAATATTTGCTTGATTGAAGGACGCAATGCCCTACCCGAAGAAACAAGGCCTTTACGATCCCGCCTTCGAGCGAGACTCGTGCGGCGTCGGCTTTCTGGCGCACATATAAGGGAGAAAAAAGCCGCAGCATCGTGGAAGACGCTTTTACGATGCTCATCAATCTTTCCCATCGCGGGGCGCGCGGAGCCGAGGAAAACACGGGCGACGGGGCCGGCATGCTGCTCGCCCAGCCCCACGAGTTTTACTGTGAGTTCGCCGCGGAAGAGCTGGAAAGAGACGTGCCCGATGCGGGCAGATATGGCGTCGGTATCGTTTTTCTCCCCAGGGATAGGAGCGAGGGGCAGCACTGCAGGGCATTCCTGGAAGAGGCGGCCCGGGGTCAGGGCCAAGAGGTGTTGGGATGGCGCCGCGTCCCTACCAACAACGCGCCCATTGGGCAGACGGCGAGAGCCAGTGAGCCCGTCATGGAGCAGTTCTTTGTCGCCGCCGCCGAGGGTCTGGACCAGGACGAATTCGAGCGACGGCTCTATGGACAGATTGTTATTAACTATCATCAAGGCAAGATCACGAGCTTTGACATTTGCCCGAGAGAGAGGATTAAAGCATAAAATCTTCTTAATGATTTTGGATAGCATAACAGCAAGGTTGGGTTTATCTATTTCTTGACTGTGACCCTCGCCACTGCTGTCGTGCTTAAGGCATCGGTGACTTGGACTTTTTTCTTCTTTTCTGCTTTGGGTGGTGCGGTATAAAGACCGGTAACCGTATCGATTGATCCGCTCCCAGACATTATTGAAAAGGCGTAGGGTGCGAGTCCGCCCGATGCTTGAAAAGTAAAGGTTTGACTGATGTTTAGGGTAATGGAAATAGGGATAATGGATAGGGGCTGAGCTGGTACTACGGTTACAGCTGCATCAACTGTGTTGACCAGTGCATCGGTAACCCGAATCACATCGCTGCAGGGCACAGCGGGTGCGGTATAAACGCCAGTAACCGTATCTATTGACCCATTTGCCACTGCTAACACAGAGAAACTGTAGGGAGCTAGCCCTCCGGAGGCGGAAAAAGTAGTGCTACCGGTGATAATTACATCCGCGGTCGGAGGATCGATTATTAGGGCACCAACAGGGAATATCTGTATAGTTGCATCAATGGTGCTGTCGATGGAATCGGTTACCCGTGCTACGGTGGTGCCCGTAGTCCCCGAAGCCTCATAGAAACCAGTGCTTTCATCGATTGTGCCAAGTCCTGAAAGAATAGAATAGCTGTAAGGAGACAATCCGCCAGAAGCAGAGAAGGTACAGTTATTTAGTATCTCGAGAGAAACGGCAGGGGGGCTAATCGAGAGAGCTTCAAATACGATGGCTGTCCCCTCATCGCTGTTTCCACTGGAGTCCGTTACTTGGATAAGGTCAGTATGTGGTGTTCCAGGAGCCGTGTAGATACCGGTGTTTGAGTCAACAGATCCCGTGCCCATAAGCATCGAGAAGGCGTATGGCGAACGACCACCGTCCGCGCTGAAAGTGCAGGCTTGGTTCAATCCCAGCACTACATAAGCAGGGCTGATGGAAATCATCGCAGTTGCTTCCTGCGATTCTTCCAGAGTGCCAGGCTCTCCGTCAAGAAGTTCGTCGAATGCAAAATCATCGCAACCGACGATCAGGAAAAAACTGAGGCAAAGGAGCAGAACGACTTGGTTAATGCCTTTCCGCATTGGAAACATAAGCTTTTGATCCTACAAATTTTGATAATACCATATCTAAGCCAATATTGCATAGGGTTGAAGCCATCGACGCAATTGGAAGTGACGGACATCGATAGCTTCAGAGAGATGATCGAGAAGCGGAAGGGAAGCTCGTGGTAAACGCGGGTCGGAAGAGGGCGAGCTAGTCTGTATGGTGCTAGATCGAGAAACGACAGAGAGGATTGAATCCTCAGCGATAAGGCGAGTGGCAGCTATGTGCTGGCGGGGTGCGTAGTAGTTGTTCCGAAGCAGCAGAAATAAAGAGCTAGGGGCCAAATCATGAAGTGCAATTGCTGTGCTTTCGATTGTGCCTTGTCAGCCTAAACTAGCTATTCCCACCCCAACGCCACTCTATACCACTGGACAAATATCACGACGGCTATGGCGATGGCTACTAAGAGAAGAAAAGCCAGCTGCAGCGGGCCCTGCGGCTGCATTATTGGAACAGAATCGTCGCCTGCCGATAATTCTCATTATGCATATGCAGCATTCCCAAAGCCTTGAGAGACCAGGCTATAGATAGCTGCGCTCCTGATTCTCTGGCCACCGACAGGGACTCATGGAGAAGATGGGCCGCCCTATAAAGATCACCCCTTTCCTGAGCCAATCCTCCCAGAAAATTAAGCGCGCCAACACACCCGGGTTTGTGATTTGTTTCCCGGCAGAGGACCAAGCATTCAGCAAAAAGCTCTTCTGCTCCCACAAAATTGCCTGCATGCCACCTCCAGAGAGCGAGAAAATAAAGCGATTCCCCAAAGTCGCGCTTGTTCTTTGTTTTGCGCCGTATGCTCAGGCTCTCCTCTATCATCGTGCCATATCATCGAAGGCCATGTTCATCTGCCCTGCTCGAGCAAGCGCCTTCGACCGTACTACGGGATCTGCCCCCGCTTCCCTTCAAAGACTCCTCCAACCACATGCGCCCCTCATTGAAGTAGCTGGCTATGGAAATCTCAAACGCATCGATCTTGTCAGATAGATCCTTTTACTCGGATGGGCCCCACAGACCTTGCTTCTAAAGCCTCCTTGACTTTCTCATATGCGTTTTTGCTTACAAGAATGCCTCCGAGTGGAGCAGCACTTTCGAGGCGCTGGGCAAGATTGACATTGGACTTCTCCTGTATGCTTTACCTCGTGCTTTTTGACTCCAAGAATATCGGCCAACAAACCTGAAAAAGTCTTCCCGGATCCAACTCCACCAATAAAGGTCATATTGAAAAGCATCAGTCTTTTCGGACCGAGGCGATGAGTCGGTCAAACAGGTTTACTCTCTCTCGTGGCGGGCACTATCAACAAATCCATTGGGGACGGGCTTATGGTGATATTCACAATACAATCTTGCCATAGGACAAAAGCAGAGAGCATTCTCTACCCACTCGATCGTCTGTTGATCCAGCTTCACGCTCACGTCTCTTTGAATACGACTTCCGGGTTCTGCATGAAAAAGAGCTTCGTCATCTAATACCCCTAATACCCTTGTGGATAACTCCTGTGGATAACCTGTCAAAACTCGCCTTATGTCTCACTCCCCAGGCGCAGCATCGCGCATCACTCCTCGAATTCCGGGATCTCATCCTCGGGTCCTGCGCGCTTTTCCTGAAGCAATCCTGCGAGCTCAGCGAGACGGAAATTGCATGGATCGTTTCGTCCTTGAAATCGAACGCATCGAAGAGCGTGTGGGTTTATTCCGAATTTTTTGACAAATGGCGCAGTGCTCGATTGGCACAACCTTGCCATTTATCACCTTGGGAGTAGATGGCACCCAAATATACGCAAAGAGGCCACTCGGGCCGCCTGGGAGGCAAAGGCCGCCTGTTACGTGTGCAGCTTGTCGTCCAGGATCATCGTTTACAAAGGTCAGCTCACGGCAGAACAACTACCCGAGTATTTCCCAGACCTCTCTCACCCCGCGGTTAAGAGTCATCTGGCAATGGTCCATTCCCGTTTTTCGACCAACACTTTCCCCAGTTGGGAAAGAGCGCAGCCCCTGCGTTTCCTGTGTCACAATGGGGAAATAAACACTCTGCAGGGGAACAGGAACTGGATGCGCTCCCGCGAGGGACTTCTGCGGAGTCCATTGTATGGCGACGATATCGAAAAGCTGCTGCCAGTAATCGAGCCCGACCTGTCCGACTCCGGGACGTTTGACAATGTGCTCGAGCTGCTGTTAATGGCCGGCAGGCGCTTGCCTGAGGCCATCATGATGATGATTCCCGAGGCCTGGGAGAACCATGCCTCCATGAATCAGAAGAAACGCGATTTTTACAGGTATCACTCCTGCCTGATGGAGCCGTGGGACGGGCCGGCGTCGATTGCTTTTACGGATGGCGAGTGCATCGGCGCCGTGCTGGACCGAAACGGGCTCAGGCCGAATCGATACTACGTGACCCACGACGACCGCGTAATAATGGCCAGTGAGGTAGGTGTGCTCGACATCCCCCCAGAGCAGGTGAAATATAAAGACAGGATGCAGCCGGGAAGGATGTTCCTGGTCGACTTCAGGCAGGGCCGCATAATCGATGATGAGGAATTGAAAGACGCAATCGCATCGTCCAGGCCGTATGGCGCCTGGCTGACGGATGGCGTAATCGAGCTGAAGCATATCGGGACGAAGCCGGCGGCGGCATCGCTGGAAAGTGCCGAGCTCGTGAAGCGGCTCAATATCTTCGGCTACTCCATCGAGCATGTCAACGTGATCCTCAAACCCATGGTGGAGAACGGCAAAGAACCTCTGGGCTCGATGGGCAACGACGCCCCACTGGCCTGTCTCGGCGACAAACCACGGCTGGTGCACGATTATTTCAAGCAGCTTTTCGCTCAGGTTACGAACCCGCCGATAGATTCTATTCGAGAAGAAAGCATTATGTCTCTGCAGTGCTTTGTCGGTCCGGAAGGTAACCTGCTCGCCGCAACACCAGCTCACTGCCGCAGGCTGCACTTGCCTTCTCCGTTTTTGACGGACAGCGCGCTCGCTTCTATCGCCGGAATGAACTACAGGGGCTGGCGAACGAAAACCATCGATATCACATTTGCCGTCGGGGGCAAAGCAGAGCGAGATTTAATCGATACGCTGGATCGGGTATGCGTCGAGACGGATGCTGCTGTCGACGAAGGCTGCTCCCTCGTTCTGTTGTCAGACAGGAAGGCGGGAAGCAATCGTGTCCCTGTCAGCGCACTCCTGGCCTGTGGGGCGGTGCACCATCACCTCATACGAAAAGCGCAGAGGACGCGTCTCGGCATCATTTTGGAAACGGGAGAGCCTCGGGAAGTCCACGATTTTTGCATGTTGATCGGTTACGGCGCCGATGCGATCAATCCTTATATGGCTCATGAAGCCATACGGCAGATGCGCAGGGAAGCCTTCATAAGTCGGGATACGATCGAGAGCGGGCTTATCCGTCGTTATCATGACGCGCTGAGCAGAGGCATGCGCAAGGTGTTCGGGAAGATGGGCATCTCAACCCTTCACAGCTACAAGGGGGCCCAGGTTTTCGAGGCCGTCGGGCTCAATAGCCGGGTAATCAAGCGCTGTTTCCCCGGGACGGCCAGCCGCATCGGCGGCGTTGGTTTCGATGTGCTGGCCGAAGAGTCGCTGCGCAGGCATCGAAGTGCTTTGTCCTCGGCCTCCCGGAACCTAGCCGGGCTCGACAGTCCGGGCGACTACCAGTGGCGGGCGCAGGGAGAAAAGCACATGTGGCGTCCCGAATCTATCGCTTTCCTTCAGCGCGCGGTACGCGCTCACGATGCCGAAGCGTACGGGAAATTTTGCGATATCATTGACGACAGTCCGGAAACCCTTTGCACGCTGAGGGGATTGCTGAAATTCAAGCAGAGCACGCCGGTGCCCATCGCCGAAGTCGAGCCTGCCGCGGACATCGCCAAGAGGTTCTGTACCGGCGCCATGAGCTTCGGTTCGATATCCCAGGAAGCACACGAAACCCTTGCTGTCGCCATGAACAGGATCGGCGCGAAATCGAACACAGGCGAACGTGGTGAGATGCCGGAGAGATTCGCGCCCCTGCCGAACGGCGATTCCAAGCGCTCGGCCATCAAACAGGTCGCATCGGGGCGCTTCGGCGTGTCCAGCTACTATCTGGCGAACGCCGACGAATTGCAGATCAAAATGGCGCAGGGAGCGAAGCCTGGCGAAGGCGGTGAACTGCCGGGGCACAAAGTGTTCGAGATCATCGCGCGCACGCGGAACTCTACAACCGGTGTCGGCCTTATCAGTCCACCCCCGCATCACGACATCTATTCGATAGAGGATCTGGCCCAGCTCATCTACGATTTGAAAAGCGCCAAACCGTCGGCACGCGTAAGCGTCAAGCTCGTTTCCGAGGTCGGGGTGGGCACCATCGCTGCCGGAGTAGCCAAGGCTCATGCGGATCTCATCCTCATTTCAGGGCACGACGGTGGTACCGGCGCGTCGCCATTGACCGGCATTAAGCATGCCGGCTTACCCTGGGAGTTAGGCCTGGCCGAAACGCATCAAACCCTCGTGCTGAACGATCTGCGCAGTCGGGTTGTCTTGCAGACCGACGGTCAGCTGAAAACGGGACGGGACGTCATTATCGCCGCGATTCTGGGGGCAGAGGAGTTTGGCTTCGCCACGGCGCCTCTGGTAGCGTTGGGCTGTACTCTGATGCGCAAGTGTCACAGCAACACCTGCCCCTTCGGTATCGCCACTCAGGACCCCGCCCTGCGGGCCCGGTTTTCGGGCCGACCGGAATACGTAATAAACTATTTTCGGCTCGTGGCCGACGATGTGCGCCGCCACATGTCACGGCTGGGAGTGCGCAGGCTCGCCGATCTTGTCGGCAGCATCGATCTGCTGGAGAGAAACAAGGCGATTCGGCACTGGAAAGCCGACGGCCTCGATCTAAAGGCACTCCTGGTGCCGGCGGCAAAGCCACGACCGGTGTCCGGCTTCGGTTGTTCCATGAAGCAGGACCACGGCCTGGAGAAGAGATTCGACCGGAAATTGATCGCCCTGGCGGGCGAGGCCCTGGAATCGGGCGCACCGGTGAGAAGTACATTGGCGTTGCGCAATACGGCGCGAGCCGTAGGGGCGACCTTAAGCTACGAGATATCGAAAAGGTACGGCTTGAGTGGTCTGCCCGACGACACGATCCATTTCACGTTCGAGGGGTCGGCCGGTCAGAGTTTCGGCGCCTGGTTGACAAAAGGGGTTACCCTGGAGCTCGAGGGAGACGGCAACGACTACATCGGCAAGGGGCTCTCGGGCGGGCGCATAATCATGTACCCTCCCCGGGATTCGACCTTCGTGCCGGAAGAGAACATACTGATCGGAAACGTGGCACTGTACGGGGCAACAAGCGGGCAGGCTTTTTTCCGAGGAATGGCAGCCGAGAGATTCTGCGTGAGGAACTCGGGCGCCCGCGTGGTTGTGGAAGGGGTCGGAGAGCACGGGTGCGAGTATATGACAGGCGGACGCGTCGTTGTGCTTGGCAAAACCGGCCGAAATTTCGCCGCCGGAATGAGCGGCGGGATCGCCTACGTGTGGGATATCGACGGTGAGTTTTCAGACCGCTGCAACACCGACATGGTGGATCTGGAGCCGCTCGAGCTGGTAGAAGAGCAGGGAGAGGTCCGGATCCTCATCGCTCTACACCTTCGTTACACGGGCTCTGAAATCGCACGGAACGTGCTCGAGAATTGGGATACGATGCTTGCGTATTTCGTGAAAGTGATGCCGCGGGACTACAGGCTCGTCCTGCAAAAGCTCACGGCCCAGGCCAGGGGGGCTTAGTCAAAATGGGCAAACCGACGGGATTCCTGGAGTATCCGCGGACCGACAACAGGGAGCGCAGCCCCAAGCAACGTGTAGGGGATTTTTCCGAATTTCACCTCGACATGCAGGAGGAGCAGCGGCGTCTGCAAGGGGCGCGTTGTATGGATTGCGGTATTCCCTTCTGCCAGTCCGCTTTTGGGTGTCCGATCGACAATCTGATTCCGGAGTGGAACGACCTTGTCTTTCGGGGCCGGTACAGGGACGCCTATGAACGGCTGTCGCTGACCAATAATTTTCCGGAGTTTACGGGCTTGGTCTGCCCGGCTCCATGCGAAACCGCCTGCGTGCTTTCAATTTCCGACCCGGCCGTATCGATCAAAGCCAACGAAGCCTTTATTGTCGAAACGGCTTTTGACAACGGGTGGGTTATGGCGCGGCCGCCCGCGAAGAGAACGGGCGGGAAAGTGGCCGTAATCGGCTGCGGTCCCACCGGGTTGGCGGCAGCCGATCAGCTGAACCGGGCCGGTCACGAGGTAACGGTCTATGAGAGGCAGGACCGGTTCGGGGGGCTTCTCACATACGGCATACCGAATATGAAGCTCGATAAGAGAAGGATAGGCCGCCGCGTGGATCTCATGCGAGCTGAGGGTATCGATTTTGTCGCCAATGCCCACATCGGGGAGGGGGACTGCCGGGACGTCTTGTCCCGATTCGACGCGGTAGTTCTGGCCATAGGGGCCGGCGTTCCCCGTGATCTGCCCTTGCCGGGAAGGGAACTGAAAGGCGTCTATTATGCCCTGGATTTTCTGCGTGCCAACACAAAGAGCCTGCTGGACAGTGGGCTCGAGGACGGCGCCTATATTTCCGCCAGGGACAGGCAGGTAGTCGTGATCGGCGGCGGGGATACCGGCAACGACTGCATTGGAACCGCTATCCGGCACGGCTGTCGCAGCCTGGTCAATTTCGAAATTCTACCCAAGCCGCCGAACGAGAGATTGGAGAGCGACCCGTGGCCCGTGTGGCCGCGCATTTTGAGAAATGATTACGGCCACAGGGAGGCTATCCATCTCTTCCATGTCGACCCACGCGAGTATTCGATCCTGACGAAACGGTTTCTCGGCCACCGGCGGGTAGAGGCTGTCGAGACTGTAAGGGTCGAGTGGGTCGGCGATGGAACGGGCAGGCAAACCATGAGGGAATTGCCGGGCACTGCGGAAGAATACCGTGCCGATCTCGTGATGCTGGCGATGGGGTTTTTGGGGCCGGAAGAGGGCCTAATTCGGGGATTCGGGTTGGAAACCGACCAACAGGGAAACATCGCCGCGGAGTACGGCAGGTTTCAAACCTCTGCGTCCAAGATCTTTGCAGCCGGGGATGCACGCCGGGGACAATCACTGGTTGTCTGGGCCATCAACGAAGGCAGGGCCGTTGCCCGCGAGGTAGATAAATTCCTGACCGGGGACACGTGCCTGCCCTGACAAGTCATAAGGCCGGCTGGCGGTATGTGCACCGGCCACGGTCACCTGCTGCTTTCTTGCTAGGCACACCATTGCAAACTCCTTGCCCTTTGACTTTTATTACAATAACCTTTCAATTAAGGCAGTGATCGTCACCAGCGCAGAG
>SDBV01011075.1_pt1 | contig 11731 bp, 12 predicted proteins | sample 2277081 | NCBI WGS metagenome assembly SDBV01 (sample SAMN10402039, study PRJNA504765) | marine sediment metagenome | isolation source: marine sediment core GS10_PC15, 223 cmbsf | place: Arctic Ocean: Southern Knipovich Ridge | collected 2010
TTAGAAGATATGATGTTATGTCTCCTGTGCCGGAAATTTATGGGGGCAAGAGACATTTTGTTAATCAAGCATTAGATTATGCGCGGAAAATCTGGACAGACATGGGATTTAAAGAGATGACTGGAAATATGATTGTGAGTTCTTTCTGGAATTTTGATGCTCTTTTTACAGCCCAGGACCATCCTGTTAGAGATATGCAGGATACTTTTTTCATATCTGGGCAAAGAAGTTATCAGGGTGAACTGCCTGATAAAAAAATTGTGAATTCTGTCCGCGAGGCACATGAAACAGGTATTTCAGGAAGCAAAGGATGGCGGTATAAATGGGATGAAGAAGAAGCAAAAAACCGGGTTCTGCGAACTCATACAACCTGTCTTTCAAGTCAGACTCTGGCAAAAATAAATCTTAAAGACTTGCCTCAAAAATTCTTTGCATTAGGTAAATGTTTTAGAAATGAAACCCTTGATTGGAGCCATGGTTTTGAATTCAACCAAACAGAAGGGATTGTTGTTGATGAAAATGCTAATTTCAGGCATTTATTAGGATATTTGAAACAATTCTTCAAAAAAATGGGTTACGATAAAATAAGATTCAGACCAGCATATTTTCCTTATACAGAACCAAGTGTTGAAATAGATTTTTGGCATTCAAAGAAAAAAGTTTGGTTAGAATTAGGGGGAGCGGGAATATTTCGTCCAGAAGTAACTATTCCTTTGCTTGGTAAAAACATTCCTGTTTTAGCATGGGGACCTGGTGCTGATAGGGTTTTGATGGAGCATTATAAAATAGATGATTTGAGAGAGTTTTATAAAAATAATCTCACTAAATTAAGAAAAATTAAATTTTGGATAAAAGAGTAAAATGAAAATAGAAGATATAATATTTTGGTTATTAATAACTGCAATAGTAGGAGTTGCTTTATGGTTACTTAGTGGCTCTCCTCCAGAAACAAGTGCATTAATAGCTATAGCTGTTTTTGTAGCAGCATCAGAGATATTAATATGGAAAAACTTATTCAAAATAGATAAAAAAACAGCAATTGGTTTTGAAAAAATAAAAAACAATATAAATAATAAATTTTTAGAAGTTAATATTCAACTAAATGAAATTAAATCATTAATTAAAAAATGAAAATAGGAGACATAATTATATGGATAATAATTTTCACCTTAATAGCTATAGGAATTTACGTTTTATTTAAATAAACATAAAATGGCAATTATAACCATTGGCAAAAAACAATTTGAAAAAGAAATAGGCAAGTTAAATGAAACTATGCAAAATAAGGTTGCGATGTTTGGAACTCCGATAGAACAGATTACAGATAAAGAAATTCATTTGGAGATTTTTCCTAACCGCCCGGATTTGCTTTCTTATCAGGGATTTAAAAGATCTTTTCTTGCATTTTTGGGCAGAAAATCCGGACTTAAAAAATATAAAATAAATAAATCTAAAGAAGATTATAAAATTATTATTGACTCTTCTGTAAAAAATATTCGTCCTTATACTGCCTGCGCAATTGTCAAAAAATTAAAACTGAATTCTGATAAAATAAAAGAAATTATGGAAATTCAGGAAAAATTGCATCTTACACTCGGAAGAAAAAGAAAGAAAATTGCAATAGGTATTTATCCTTTAGAGAAAATCAGATTTCCGATAACTTTTAAGGCACTTGAACCTGATAAAATAAGATTTATTCCTTTGGAAAGCGATAGAGAGATGTCTGCTTTTGAGATTCTTCAGAGACATCCTGCAGGTAAAGAATATGCTTCTCTTTTGGCACGAAAACCAAAGTTCCCGATATTTGTGGATGCAGATAAAAATATTTTGAGTATGCCTCCGGTAATTAATTCTCAGTTGATAGGTAGGGTAACTGAAAAAACAAGAGATGTTTTTGTTGAATGTTCTGGTTTTGACCTTGAGGTACTGAAAAAATGCCTAAACATAATTGTAACAAGTTTGGCAGATATGGGTGGTTTAATTTATCAAATAGAACTTAAATTTAGCGGGAGAAAGAATGAAATAACTCCGAATCTTGATTCAGAAGAAAAAAGAATTTCTCTTGAAAATACAAACAAACTTTTGGGTATTAGTTTAGATGTAAAAGAGCTTAAAAGACTGATGGAATTAATGGGATATAATTATGACAAAGGAATGGTTAAGATTCCCGCATGGAGAACAGATATTCTTCATGAAGTTGATTTGATTGAGGATGTTGCTATTGCCTATGGTTATGATAAATTTGTGCCTGAAATTCCTGATATATCCACTATTGGTGAAGAAAACCCACAAGAAATTTTCAAAAGAAAATTTTCACAAATCCTGACAGGTCTGAATATGTTAGAAATTTCAAATTATCACCTGACGAATTCTAAAGACCAATTTTCTAAAATGGGAGTGTCAAAAAGAGAAGAAAAGGATTTTGTGGAAGTTGAGGAGACTAAAACAGATTATAAAATTTTAAGAAAGGATTTATCACCTTTTTTACTGAAAATATTTTCAGAGAATACAAATTCAGAATATCCCCAGAAAATTTTTGAACAGGGCAGGGTTTTTTATTTGAATAATAATAAAATTAAAGAAACAGACAATCTTGGGGCAGCAATCAGTCCGGGCAATTTTACAGAAATAAGACAGATTTTGGAATATTTTTTCAGAATGATTGATATTTCAGTTAGTTTTAGAGAACCTGAAGAATCCCCCCATTATTTTATACCCGGAAGAGTTTCTGAAATAATTTTGAATAATGACAGGGTAGGATTTATCGGAGAAATTCACCCAAAAATTATAAACAACTGGAAACTGAAAATGCCTGTGGCTTTATTTGAGATAAAACTGGAGAGAATTTTTGAGGAATTTGAGTAAGATGATTAATTCAGATGCAATTTTTTCAAAAGACAGAACACATAGATATGTATTAATTCGTGAATGGGATTTGAAAAAACCTTCTTTGATGATTATATCTCTCAACCCTTCTACTGCAAATGAAAAAATAAATGACCCTACAATTCAAAGATGTATTGGTTTTGCAAAACAGTGGGGATTTGGAAAATTATTTGTAACAAATTTATTTTCCCTTAGAGCCACGTTTCCAAAAGATTTATTTAATTCTGAAGAGCCTGTCAGAGATAAAAATGACTATTGGATAAAAAAGTAATCTAAAGAAGTTAATAAAATTGTGTTAGCTTATGGTAATCATGGGAAATTTAAAAACAGCCACGAGAAAATATTAAAAATAATAAGTAATCCTTATTGTATAAAAAAATCCAAAACAGGAATGCCCATGCATCCCTTATATTTAAAATACACAAAAAAGCCAGTTAGTTATCATCCAAAATAACCTTTGCTATTTGTCTCATTTTTATTATCCCAGTTATTTTTTATTACTTCAATAATCTTTAACATATCCTCTTTTATATCCTGCCATATTTTATAAGATTCTTTAATAAATTGTGCTTCTTTTTGTTCAGAGAATTGAATATCCAGGTCAATTAAATCCACTTCTATTTTTGCCAATTTTTTATAAATTTCTGTTAATTTTTCTTTTTCCTTTAATGTTATTATTTTGATAACTGAAAAAACAAACATAGGAACATTAACAGGATTTAAGAATGATTCAATAAATCTTAGATAATTAAAAAATCTGTCTGCCATGATTTTTCTGACTTCTCTTATCAGGAGCTCTGTTTCATTTTCTGCGATTTTTTCTATATGAAAATCTTCATTAAGTTTTTCAAAAACAGGAAGATTATATTTTTCCTGTATTTCTTTATAATTTTCTTTTAATTCTTTTAAATTAGATTCTTTTGCCATTTTCCAACTTACTAATAGAGATTTATAAACTTAAGCCTCAGCCCGGGATTTGTGATTGGTTTTTTTATCACTAACAATTAGACCATCTTTTAATTCTATTTTTCTTGAAACATATTTAGTATGCCATGGTTCATGAGTAACCATCACAATTGTCTGCCCAAACTTTTTATTAAGTGTCTTTAAAACTTCTAAAACTTGCTCTGAAGTTTTAGTATCAAGATTAGCGCAAGGCTCGTCTCCAAACAGGATTTTTGGCTTTTTGGCTATGGCCCTGGCAACAGCAACTCTTTGTTTTTCTCCACCAGAAAGCTGGTCTGGAACTCTGTCTAATTTATCCCCAAGACCCACTTTCTCCAAAGCTTCTTTAGATGTGAAAATAGATTCTTTTTTTGATTTCCCTTCCATAAGCGACAAAATATAAACATTTTCAGCAGCACTCATTTCATTAATTAATGCATAATCCTGAAAAACATACCCTAATTGTGTCAGTCGGTAATATGTTCTTTCTTCTTCTGGCAAATTAACAACATTAAGATTATTAATATGATATTCTCCTTTAGTTGGTTTGTCTATTAAACCAAGTATCCTAAGCATAGTAGTTTTCCCGCTTCCGCTTGGGCCCATAATCGCAATAAACTCTCCTTTTTCAATTTCAAACGACACACCATTCAAAGCTTTCACTATAATTGAATCGGTTTTATAGTGCCTTTCCAAATTCTTTATTTTAATCATAGATTTTCCATTCATTTTAGTTTTTTCTCCTAAAGGAATTGTCGGCGCCCTGACTGGGAATCGAACCCAGAGGGTCTGGGGAGACCGGCTGTTTATTAGACAGCTGCCATACCATTAGGCGACCAGGGCGCTTTCGACTTCCATTTACCAAAACCTTTAAATAGTTCTGACTATTAAAATTAATAAGATCTGGGGAGACTTTATGCCATACTTTTAGGTGACTTTTTTTATCTTTCATTTTCTTGATTTTAATTATTGGTTTTTCGTCTTTCATTTTATATTATTAACTCCATAACACGTGCTATCCATCCTATTGCCCCTCCTATAAAAATAACTTTTAATCATAGATTTTCCATTCATTTTAATTTTTCCTTAATTCGAATAAATACAAATTTTATATTTTCTTCCATTTTATCTCCCCCAAATTGCATTTAATATACTCTCTTTTGAAACTCTCCAAGCAGGAAGAACCCCTGCAATAACAGACATGATAAGCATAGTAAAAATGCTTTGGATTATTAATCCTGCTTGAATTTCAGGAATAATTTTTATAGTCTCATAAAATACTACTGGATTTATTGTAAAATAAAACATAAGTGCAAAATACAAAACCAATCCAGCAAGTATCCCTATTGAAACATAAAACATGCTAATAAATGCATAAGACAGAACTATTGAACGAGGAGAGATGCCGACTGCTTTTAAAATGCCTATCTCTCTTTTTCTATTTAAGACATTGATATAAATAATAATTAAAATTAATGCAGCCCCCACAATTAAACTCACATATTTTGAAATAACATTTACCAAATCCAAGGTTTCCATTGCCTGTCTCATGATAGCATCCGATTTTTCATTATTTGTAAAAACCGGCTCTTTGACTCCAGCTGCAATTATTTTTTCTTTTGCTTTTGCTGAATCATCAGAGTTCTCTACTCTTATAACAACACTCGTTGCTTTGCTTTCATCAAGACCATATACATTTTCTATTTCTTTATAATGAACTAAAGCATTTAGATCAACAAGTTCAAATGTGCCTTCCATTATTCCTTTAACTTTGTAAGTTCTTGTTACTCCGTTGCTGTATGTTACATCAACAAGAGAGCCGACTCTTACTCCACCCAAATTATCATAAATTTCAGAACCAAAATAACCTTCTACAAGCATGGCACCAATTATTATTTCATTTCTGGATAAATCCCCCAAAAACTCCCCTTCGCTTATAATGTAAGGATATCTCGTGATATCATATTCTTCAGAGGGCAGTAACCCTATTATTGTAGAACCTACAACTTTATGCTTATACTTTATGGATGCTGCCGCATCTAACCTTTTTGTTGCAGCCCTTACATCAGGGACTGCTCTAACTTTTTGTAAAACATTATCTGCATTATTTATATAAGGATTATCCCCGCTTGGTTCAATAACAATATCTCCATAAGAGTATTGCATAAAATCAGTAAACATACCTGTCATTCCCCCCATCATTGAAGGTAAAAACACAAGATTCATAAAAATAAGAGCTAAGACAAAAACAATAAATGCCAAGGTTTTTTTGTTCCCCCGTTTTACAGAACTTGTTGCGCTAAGAAATCCAACTCTAATATCATTAAGCATTTTCCCCTCATTTTTTATATTTTTCTAATAGTTCTTTTTTGAATTCTCTTTTTCTCTTTTCTTTTTTCTCTGTTTCTTCTTTTTCTTTATGACTTTTTTTAATGTGTTTTTTAGTAGTTTCTTCTAATCTCTCTGGTTTAGCATTTTCTCCTTCTAATAATTGGTGGATTATTTTCTCTTTTGATTTTTTTGTTTTAATGAAATAGTATATGCCTGCTCCAAAAGCAGCGATTATTAATATTGCAAAAATAACCCCCCCAATATTTGATTCTTTCTTTAATATAGTGAGACTTACATTTGTTTTTATTTCATTATTTCCAAAATCATCTTTATATGAGATTGTAACCGGAATTTCAAATTCCCCTGCTTCATCTGCAATAAAAGTTAAAATAACCGGACCGTCTTCATCTGAATCAAGTGCACCAATAAATGATTGTTTTAATCCTTTAAATGAATGGTTCATATATACTTCCACTGATTTTGCAGTGCCATCACCTGTATTTTCAATTCTTATAGTTAGTTCAACTGTCTCTCCTTTTCTTGGAAGTACAGGATTAGTTTTAAGAGAAGCAATACTTAATTCTGCTTTTTCTCCAATCACATCAATTGTTATATTATAATTTTTTATTATTGAATCCGGTGTTTTCCCATAAGAAAGTCTTGTTTTAATTAAATGAGTGCCATGTTGAGCATCATCAGTTGTCCTCATATGATATGTAATAAATCTTTCACTATTTGCATAATATAATTTAGGAATATTAATAATTAAAGGTTCTTTAATTTCAATATCTATTGGGGGATGTAATAATTCAAAAGACACATATTCTGGCACCTGATCCCCGCAATTTTCAATTTGTATTCCTACTGTAAACTCTTCCCCAATTCCAATTGAACTTGGACTAATATCTGAAACTTCTGCGCTTACACAATAACCTTGCTCTAATGCATTTACATTTGTTACTATTAGAAAAGTCATTATAGTCACAATTACAAAATTAATGAAAAACTTTTTGATTTTTATTCCACCTTCTTTTTATTTAAAATATAAAGTGAAAAAGTGTATAAAAATGTATTTATTCAAAACCACTTTTTTATAGTATAATAAAAATAGTAGCCAAAAAAGATATAACGCCCTCTGCAGAGAATATGGTTTTTTATTAAAATAAATGAGAGTTTATTTTTTCTTTTTTTTAGAAATCTTCTTTTTTCCAGATTTTGCGAGTTTGATTAATTTTTCAACTTTTGCTTTCTTTGAGCCTTTGCTTTTTTGTCTACTTATTTTTTTAATAACCTTCTTCGCTCTCTTCTTAATTTTCTTCTTCACCATTTTTAAAATATAAAAGGAGATCTGGACTCGGTGAAAGAGTATCCAAACAAAACCAATTCAATCTAACTTCTTGAATTTGAATGTTAACTTTTTCGCGCTACAACAAACTTAACAAGCATAAGTTTCATATAGGGAGTTATAGTCCAGACCCAATACTGTTAATGATACTTGACATAGGCTGATGCAGTCACACTCTTTTCAAAGCAACCGAATTATCCGTCTCCTTTTTGATAATTATTAAAAGCATTACTTATTTATAAATCTTATCTTTTTTAGTTCATTTCTATAACAAAACGCCCACGCCGGACACTTAGAATAAGTTATATGCCGGTTTTATTTATCTGATGTTATTAAGGAATTATGTAAGTCATTTTTAAGCCTCAGCTGAGATTTGAACTCAGGACCTCGTCATGTTTGGGTAAAACTTCTTCGCGATTTCACTGGAGGCAATTAGAAATCGCCGTTCAGTGTTTTGAGGAAGTTCAAAAGAAACCAGCGGGTTTCTTTTATTACCAATGACGCGCTCTAACCAACTGAGCTACTGAGGCGGTAAGACCTATTATAGATGTTAAGAATTAATATATAAAATTTACCTAACTTTTTATTCTCTTAAATAATCTTGAGAACAGAAAGATTAAAAGAACCATCAAAAATGCTATAGAAATAAAACCACTTATTATACTTAAAATACCAAACAAATTTTGAAATAGTTCTGCATTTAACACAGCATATAATATATAAAATATTAAAGTTAAAATCCCAAAAATTATAAGATTACTCAATATTAGAATTATTTTTCTTTTATTTGTAAAAGTTCTTTTTTTTCCTACCCTCTTTTTTTGTTTTGCCATTGTTTATTAAAATAAATTATTGTATTTAAATATTAGCTTTTGCTTTCATTATTAATTCCCCAATCCATTTCTATAACATTTGAAGTAATGGTTTTGAAATTTTGGGAGACAGCACCAATCCATGAAAAATAAATTCCCAAGGTTTCTTTTATCCCTGATATGCTTCCAAGATTAACACTTTCGTTTTTGAATGCAAGGGTGAAACTTATGTATAAGGATAATACTGTTATAATTAAAAAAATAGCAAGTAATTTGTGCCTGAATCTTCTGAACTCCATTATTAACCATATGAATATTATTACTACACCAACAATTACAAGCGAAGTAGCGATGCTCATAAATGATAAAAGCAAAACGGGTATAAAAACATTTCGAGATACAGCTTGTGAGAATAGAACCTGCATCCTCAGCTTGGGAAGCTAGTATACTAACCATTATACTACTGGCGCTTAATCAAAGATACTTTTGAACTTCATAAATTTTTATATACTTTTGTAAGTTGATTTAAATATGACAATGGAAGAAGTTTTAGACAAGAGACATTCAATTTTAAAGAGGCCTAAAAATGTAACAGAACTCTTTGGGGAGAGAGATCCTGAAAATCTGATTTGTGTGTATAGGTTTGAAGACTTAGTTCCAGCACATGAGACTAGAAGAGAGGATCAGGTTGTGGCTGTTATGCTTAATTATGTTCCTGAAGATTTCTATAGTTCTACAAACTTTTCTAAAAGAGGGGATTTTGTGATGTTGCCTATTCCAATAAAGAAAGAAGAATTAATCTCTTCAAAATCAAGTGGTGTTAGAGCGAGGATCGATGCGTCTAAGATTTATAAAAGAAGAGAAAATGATATTTTTTCTGGTCTTTCATGGGTAGATCCAGATGGGAATGTTCATTTAGTGCATATCTGGCAAGTAATAGAAGGGCATAGAATAAATCAATATGGAAAGGCTTCAAAGAATATTCAAGATAGAATAGAAATTCCTGGATGGAAAAAAGGAAAATATTCTGCTAAAGATAGTTATTTGAAAACTGTGGCAGGGAAAGTTCCTTCGAGATCAGTAGCTGAAAAAGAAACTGTTATCTTAGAAAATATTATTAAGGACCCTGTAGATCCTCGTGCCCATGTTGAATGGACAAGATTTAAGGCAACTCATGATTGTGAATTAAGGAAATGGTCAAGAGTTACTTTTGGGCATATTGCTCACGATTATAAAGATCTTGTTACATATTGCCCTCATATCTGGGCACTGTATGCGAATCTTTCAGAGAGAATAGCTAAGGAAACTCACAAAATAATCTTTCAACCAGGACCACTCTTCACAGAAGCTATGTTAAGGCTTTATTTGGGGCTTTCTTATGATACAGTAAAAATAGATACAGTAGTTAGAAGAGATTCTAAGGAAAATGTAAAATCCCACTCAAAAATGAAAAAACTTGATTTTGCTGAATTAGAACCTGCTCTTATAAATGCTTGGTTAACCAACAGCAATAGAAATACTTTATATGCACATAGTCCTCGAAAAGGATATAAGAGAATGTCAGAATATAATTGGGATTCTCATGGTCCAGGTATGAAATTTGAGAGGGATTAGTTTTTATATCTCTTTTTTGTTGGTGAATTATGACAAAGAAATTTTATGTTACAACTGCAATTGATTATGTAAATGCAAGACCGCATATCGGCCATGCTTTTGAAAAAGTTCTAGCTGATGTTTTGGTTAGATGGAAAAAAGCTCAGAGAAAGAAAGTTTATTTTTTAACAGGAGTTGATGAAAATGCTCAGAAAAATGTTGAGGCAGCAGAGAAAGCAGGAATTCTGGTTAAAAAATTTGTTGATAAAAATGCAGGATTATTTCTTGATTTATGTAAAAAATTAAATATATCTTATGATGATTTTATCAGAACTTCAGCCCCTGCACATAGCAAAATTGTTTCTCAAATTCTTAGGAAGATTATTGATAATGGAGATATTTATAAGGGAGAATATGAAGGATTATATTGTACTGGTTGTGAGACATATTATACTGAAAAAGACCTTGTTGACGGAAAATGTCCTGAGCATAATAAAGAGCCTGAACATAGAAAAGAAGAAGGATATTTTTTTAGATTAAGTAAATTTAAGAATAAATTGACTAAGATAATTCCTAAATATGTTATTCCTAAATCACGAAGAAATGAGGCACTTGCCCGTGTTAGGGATTTAAAAGATATTTATATCAGCAGAAAGAATGCTAAATGGGGTGTTGCTTTTCCAGATGATAAAAATTATAAGGTATGGGTGTGGATTGATGCACTGATAAATTATGTTTCTGGAGCTAATGGAAACTGGCCTGCAGATGTTCATATTGTAGGAAAAGGTATTAACTGGTTTCATTCTGTGATTTGGCCTGCTATATTGATATCTGCTGGTTATGAACTTCCAGATAAACTTTTAGTGCATGGATATTTGAATGTGAAAGGGAAAAAAATATCCAAGAGTTTGGGGAGTGTAATTGACCCTATAGAATTAACAGATAAATATGGGGCAGACACAGTGAGATATTCTTTGTTGAGGTGCTCTGTATTTTCTGATTCTGATTATAGTGAAGAAATTTTGATAGAAAGACACAATAATGAACTTGCAAATAAACTTGGTAACTTAGTAAGCAGGGTTGCAGGTTTAATTGAAAAATATGATGTTGAAAAATGTGAAAATAATTTATTAAAAAAACTGAAAGAAAAAGAAATTGAAAAATACATGGAAAATTTTCAGTTTGACAAAGCTTTGAGCGAGATTTTTGCATTTATTGATATTTGTAATGAGCATGTTCAGAGTAAAAAGCTTTGGGAAAATACTTGTGTTGATAGAGAAAAGATTTTATTTGAATTAAAAGAAAGCATTCTTAAAATTGCTGAATTGCTTTGGCCATTTATTCCTTCAACAGCCGAAAAAATTAAAAAGCAGTTTTCTGCCAAAAAGATTAAGAAAAGAGAAATTTTGTTAAGGAAGATATAGAAATAATTTTAAAGAAGAAATCTTAGTATATAATATGAGAGAAAGAGGTTACAACCAAGTTTCTTCTATTTGGAAGTTCAAGAATTTATTAGTGTTTATTGCAATTATAATTATATTTGGAACAATTATTCTTTCAAGTGTGTCATTAAGAGAAGAGGTATCAAAGGAATCAAAAGTACATAATACTAAAGCTATTGAAACAGTGGAGAAAAGGGTTTTTGTTGAAAAGATGACAAAAATCAACAAAGATATTAATATTGAAGCAAATATTACTACGATTCAAAGTGGTATAGTGCTGGGTCATCCTGTATATTGGAAGAAAAATATTAAATTATCAGAACCCACAAATGTCTCTATTGAACTTCCTTAAACTGCAACAAATATTTCTATTGTAT
>SDBV01011076.1_pt1 | contig 11729 bp, 10 predicted proteins | sample 2277081 | NCBI WGS metagenome assembly SDBV01 (sample SAMN10402039, study PRJNA504765) | marine sediment metagenome | isolation source: marine sediment core GS10_PC15, 223 cmbsf | place: Arctic Ocean: Southern Knipovich Ridge | collected 2010
CATTCACCCCCTACAGCCCCGGCACGAAGACCAACGTCGTCTTCTTCAGCAAGGGCTACCCGACCGAAACCACCTGGATTTACGACGCCCGGACCAACGTCCCGCGAATCACCAAAAAAGACCGCCCGCTAACGGCCGCTCATTTCAAGGAATTCGAAAAATGCTACGGCAAGGACCCGAACGGCCAGTCACGTCGAAAACCAAGCGACTCGAAAGAAGACCGCTGGCGAAAGTTCAGCATCGAAGAACTCAAAGTCCGCGACTTCAAAATCGACAGCCTGAAATGGCTCCGAGATGATTCGCTTGAAGACGCGGATGAGTTGCCGCCGCCGGAAGAACTCGCGACAGATGCGGTCGGTGAGTTGGAAGCAGCGATTGAGGAACTCAATGCGGTCGTAGCCTTGTTGGAAAATGGTGGGTGACAATGCACGAAGTACTACCCAATCTCTTTTACGGAGATGAATTCGCTTGCACCCATGACATCACTGGGGGCGTGGCGGTTGTGCATGCTTGCAAGGAACCGTGCCACCGCAGGGCGGTTGGCTATCCTGGCCGCACCCTCTCAAAAAATCACCAAAACTATCTGGTGTTGGAACGCGAATATCATTTATTCCTGAATCTCATTGACCCGCCCGCTCCGCTCTTCATGATGCCATCGTTCGTGGCATTTCTTGCGTTCGTCGATAAACACATTGACGAACGTCGCGTTATCATTCACTGCAACCAGGGCGAATCGCGGGCTCCCAGTTTGGCTCTGCTCTATATGGCAAAACGAACAGACCACCTCCCTAACGATTCTTACAAGTCGGCTGCCCAGACTTTTGCTGAAAAGCACCCGTACCGTCCCGGTCGCGGCATTCAAAAGTGGCTATCACAGCACTGGGAGGAAATCGAATGAACGAATTCGTGGACGATAGCGACGATGCTCTCTTGGAAGGGTGGGCGTGGACCACGCTGGACGCGATCACAGCTAATCACGACGGTACACGCATTCCAATAAAGGCCGATGAGAGAAAGAGTCGCCAAGGTTCGTATCCATACTACGGGGCGTCAGGAATCATCGACACGATCGATGACTACTTATTCGATGGTGCGTTCCTGCTAATCGGTGAAGACGGTGCAAACCTGGTCGCACGAAGCTCTCCAATTGCGTTTCGGGCACATGGGAAGTTCTGGGTGAACAATCATGCTCATGTTCTACAAACACGCGGCGGAATCCCGCTCAACTTCATCGAAGGCTTCATCAACTCGATTGACCTGCAACCTTACGTCACGGGAAGCGCACAACCGAAACTTACTCAACGAAATTTGAACCGCATCCGGATCCCCATTCCACCTTTACCAGAGCAACAGCGAATTATGGCAAAGGTGGAGGCTCTGTTGGAGTGGGTGAACCAAGCCCGCGAGCGGCTGGCCCGTGTGCCGGACATCCTCAAGCGATTTCGCCAATCCGTCCTAGCCGCCGCCTGCTCCGGCCAACTCACCGCCGACTGGCGGGGAGACGGTGAAGTCAGCAACGGTCTTCCGGCTACTTGGCAGAGACGCTCACTTTCCTTGTTGTGTAGCAGATTTGAATACGGCTCCTCGAAGAAGTCCGAGAAGGAAGGGGACGTGCCTGTCTTGCGAATGGGCAACATGCAAAACGGGGAAATAGATTGGTCTAACCTCAAGTTCACAACTGACTCAGAGGAAATTGCGAAGTACTCATTGCAGCCAAATACAGTCCTCTTCAACCGCACGAATAGTCCGGAGCTTGTCGGCAAGACCGCAATCTACCGAGGAAGGAGGCCGGCAGCCTTTGCCGGATATCTCATTCGAATTCACCACGGTCCAGATCTAAATCCTGAATACCTGAACTACTGCCTTAATGCCCCCGAGTTTAGAGATTATTGTAGCTTCGTGAAAACCGATGGTGTGAGCCAATCGAATATCAACGCGAAGAAGCTTGCGGCATATGAGATGCCCTGGTGTTCGGTCGCCGAACAGCAAGAAATCGTCCGCAGGGTAACCGCCTTATTCACCATAGCCGACCGAATCGAGCGACGCTTGACGGCCGCGACACCGCAAACCGAGCGAATCACCCAGTCCGTCCTTGCCAAGGCGTTCTCCGGCGATCTTGTCGAAACCGAAGCCGACCTAGCCCGCCGCGAAGCCCGCGACTACGAACCAGCATCCGTGCTGCTGGAGCGAATCGCCGAACAGCGGCAAGCGGCTGTGAATGGTAAAACAAAGAGAGCAAAAAAAGCCAATGCCAAGCCGCCTACGAAATCCAAAAGACAAGAACCAAATGACAGATGCCATAGCACCCGCTGTTGAACACAACGCTCCCTCCTCGATCCTTACCAAAGCCTTTGAGGAGGGACTGTGATGACGAAAATGAAGAGAGCAGATTGCGTTTTCGATGCAATCTCCATACCATCCACTTTTCGTGGGAGCATCAGATGTCTCGGAGCCCAGGAGAATCAGGCAAGCTAGTAAGAGATGCCCGGGCAGGGAATCTCAGGCGTGACGAGCTTTTCATGGCCATGTCTGCCCAGCAGAGAGAACTCTACTCTGGACTGGCGGAGAAATCGTCGGAACTAGCGGGCATGTATCTTGGTGCCGTTTTATCATTTCGGCAACACAATAATCCTGAAAGGTTCATTCAATCCGCTCACAGCCTCCGGGAAATGATGAATGGGTTTCCGAAGTACTATGACGTTCAGACGAAAGCTCTAAACGAAACACTGGGCGACAAGGTCAGTGCCTTTCATGTAAAGTGGGAGAGGCTCCTGAAAAAGCGGAAATCGTCCGGCAATGAAGTGTGGAAAGGAAAAATTGATCGGTCATTGAGTACATTCCTCTCGCTAATCGCCGAGTTCTTCATGTGGTTCGCTGAGCATCGGCCAAACCGCAAGAAAGAAATCGCGGCAACGTTGCGGGAAATCGATGCCTCTGGTGGAACTCTGCCGTCTTCTCTGGAATTTCGGAACGTCGAGGTTTGGGGCATCCTTCGTGACTTTTTCATCAGGATATGCCATCACGACAGGAAAACAAATGAAGAAGAATTTGAGCAGAATTTAGGCGAACTCGAAAGATTTCTGCTGAATCGGATTTGCCCACGGACATTCGAAGATTTCAGCGAAATAGACCGGATCATCGCGGAGGTCGAAAATGATACCGAAACCTGATACTGTCAAGAAAGCGATTGCGGAGATCCGAAAGGGGTCGGCCAACTACGCGTACTTTTTCGACAACCTCACTTCGCCGGATTGGATAGAACCATTGCATGCTGAGGGATTCTTCAAGTCCCCCCTTGAGCCCAAGCGAGAGGATGACCTTATCAGTTTCCCGTTTTGGCCAGAGTCGCGTTATTTGGCACGCATGGCAGCCAAGGCACCTGAACGCGTCCTAAAAGTCATCCTAGAAATTCCTCTAACTGTAAATGAGCGAGTTCACGAAGATTTGGCCACTGCGGCGTGCAATATGCCCGCCGAGCTTGCGATGCGGTGGGCGAAGAAGGAAGCTAGGTGGATTGACAAACAACACCATCTGTATCTGTTGCTCCCAGACAAACTGGCGGAACTCACCAGTCATCTTGCCCGGGGCGGTGAGGTGGATGTCGCAATTCGATTAGCCCGCACTTTGCTCGACATCCTGCCGGATCCTCTTGAGGAAGAACAGGATGAATATGAGTCACCAGAACCGAGGGCGCGATTCGACGAGTGGCAATACAAAAAAATTCTTGAAGACCATATTCCGGATCTCGTCGATACGGCAGGCCTGAAAGCATTGAAATTCTTGTCTCACTTACTCAAGGCAGCCGTAAAGCTTTCGTTGCGACCGGATATGAGAAAAGACCCCGAAGATAAATCCTTTATTTGGCGTCGCGCGATCGAAGACCACGAGCAGAATAGAAGAACCGATCTAAAAAACTCACTAGTAGATTCAGTCCGCGATACTGCCACGAGGCTGATCGACAGGACACCAAGTGCCGTGCTGCAAACCATAGAAGAGCATCCCTATTTGGTATTCAAACGAATCGGTTTGCACCTACGGCGACGCAATCCCGATATGGAGCCCGACAAAACGGCATCGCTAATTGTTGATCCTGACGTATTTTCCAATCTTTGCCTACACCATGAATACTACCTTTTACTGGAAGAGCGGTTTCATGTATTGCCAGTCGCGACACAAAAGGCGTATTTCCAACTCGTGTTGCAAGGACCCGATGTTGATGAATCGTGCAATCCGGAGGATCAACAACCTCCCACCCCGTCAACAAACAACGAACAAGATCAGTGTCGTTTGCACCGCTGGCAATTCGACAAACTGTGGCCAATTCGTCATCATCTAACGCCACAATGGCAACAGCGATTTGAAGAGCTTCGGCAAGCAGTCGGCCCCATTGAACACCCCGAGTTTTTGGCATACTTCAAAATTGGCAGGTTCGGTCCAACAAGCCCCAAGTCGGTTGCCGAATTGGAGGCAATGCAGATAGACGGGCTTGTCGAGTACCTTAAGACTTGGCGGGCTTCGGGTGATTGGATGGGTCCAACGCCAGAAGATTTGGGACGCGAGTTGAAGGTGTTGATTGCCTCCAACCCGTCGTCATATGCATCCCACACAAAAGAGTTTCAACAACTGGATCCCACATACGTGAAGGCGATGCTTATGGGATTCCATGAGGCTCTAAAGGCCAAACTTCCTTTCGAATGGGCACCTGTTTTAGATTTGTGTGAATGGGTCACGAATCAGGCATGCGATATTCCAGGACGAGGTGGCGGACATCTGGATTTTGATCCTAGGTGGTGCTGGTCACATATGGCTGCCACAGAGTTGATTTCCACTGGACTTGAGGACAGAGTTGGGCAGATTTCATTCGAACTTAGAGAAATGGTTTGGAAAGCCTTGGAGCCGTTGACTCAAGATCCTAACCCTACACCGAAAGAAGAAAATCGTCAATGTTTCGAGAATATGCACCCAGACACCCTTTCAATCAATACTACACGCGGTAAAGCGATGCATGCGGTGGTGCAGTATGCTTTGTGGGTACGTCGTCATATTGAAACAATGAATGATTCAGCCGACCGTTTGACACGCGCTTTCGACGAAATGCCCGAAGTTCGTAGGATCCTTGACTGGCATCTGGACCCGAACAACGATCCGTCACTTGCTATACGATCGATCTACGGGCAGTGGTTTCCCTGTCTCAAGCTATTGGATCGCCACTGGACCAACTCAGTAGTTGGCAAGGTATTTCCTCAAGATCCAGAGCTTTCAAAGCTTCGAGATGCGGCATGGGAAACGTATGTTACATTCTGCTCGGCATACGACGATGTATTTGAATTGCTTTCTAAAGAATATGATCGTGCAGTGGACCGCATCAATATCCCTTCAAGTTTCCGCGAGGGTCTTGCTGATCCTGCGGCAAGTTTAACGGAACACATAATGGCGTTGTATTGGCATGGAAAACTGAAACTCGACTCTGCGGATGGATTGATACAGTCATTCTACGATAAGGCACCGAAGAGACTTCTGGCCCACGCACTCGCTTTTGTCGGGCGAAGTTTACACGGGACTACTAAGAAATTCTCCGTTGATACGATTGACAGACTTCAGATCCTTTGGAATGCACGGGTTGAATCCAATCGAGAACAGCCGGTAAATGATTCTCGCGAGGAGCTCTTGCCATTTGGGTGGTGGTTTGCATCCGGCCATTTCAGTAACGATTGGGCTCTCGCAGAACTGAAGGGGATGCTCAGCTTAACCGGCAAAGTTGAACCCGACCACCTTGCGGTCGAACGGTTGGCTATTCTCTGCTCTGAACACCCTACAGAATCGGTAAAATGCCTCCGCCTCATGGTTGACGGAGACAGGGAGGGTTGGAAAGTTTTAGGCTGGAGAGAACATGCAAAAACTATACTTCAAACCGCGATAAAAAGTGATAACCCACAGGCAAAGCAAGATGCCATAACGCTCGTCCACCGGCTCGGCGCACTCGGCCATTCTGAATATCGCAACCTTGCATGATGTATGCCTGGAGATTGGTATGTTAAAACGGTGTAACATGTCGACTTGGCCCCCCCCTCGATTTCTATGTTGGAGATCGGCATATAAAAGAGCATCGCGCCAGCGGTTAAATCGGCAGCGCCTGATTTGGGGTGACTCCTCCACTCTGGACGGCGCGATGGGTATCCCCTGCCATTTCGCGCACAAAGACGGAACATGGCACGCGGTCCAGCGTCCCGTCTTTCAACTCCCGAGCCAAGATCGCATCCGCATAACCGATCTCCGCCAATATCCCCCGTAGTGCGTCCTGCTGTCCCTCGGGGTGTGTACGCCAGTTCCGCGGATTCGGCGACAATTCCGAAGCCTTAACCCGCCTCAGTTCCTTGATTCGATCTCGTATTTTCATGGCTTGTTAGGTTAGGCAAAAGAAAGAAAGAAAGTGTATGGCTAGCGCGAGCTGGGGGTGGAAAACCTCGCGCCGCACCCTTAGACAGGACCCGCAACCCGGGGGGCTACCCCCTGGGTGTGGTAGGTTCTTTCTGGAAAGTTCCTCGAACAGTTGTTCCGGGTTGCGGTCGTGCCTAAGCATTACTACCTCCCGGCGTCACTTGTAACCTCCGCCGTCTCGAACATCTCGGCCTGCTGGTCGACGCCAGCCGCTTCGGCTTGGCCCTTACGCCACGCCAAGTGCAAGGCCCATCGTGCGTTGCTGTAGCAGATGTCGTATTGCAATCGCTCGTCGATGGCACCGTGGCCCACGACCTTCGACAACGGCTCGACCATCGCCATCCATGTTGCGAGCCACGACGCGCCGTTGACACCCGCGAACCGGGCGCTGTCAGCCAACCTCAACAACTTGGGCTCCAACTGTTTCATTTCCTGCCAGGTCATCAATCTTCCTCCCCTACCCCCCGTAGGTTGTAAGCTCGGGAAAGCCCCGGTGACACAACCCCCTTGAACCTCGAAGGAAAGTAGGGTTGTGTAGACGTAGACACGTAGACGTTCTTTGAATCATCAGCCTTACCTCCGCTTGGACCGCTCGACGATTGCCATGACCGCCCGCCGGTCGGAATTCGACAGCCCTGGCCAAGCGTCAACGACCGCTTGCGGATCGGCGTCAATCGCACCTAAAATTGCCCCGAATGCGCCGCATTTTGCGCCACCCCCTTCGGGTGAATCGACGGAAGTGGTTGCCGTGGAAGTGCTTACGGAATTCGGTTCGATTCCCGCCGCCTCCACTTGACGTAAACACTTACCATCAAATGACTTATCGCAAGGATTCGCAACAACTCGCAAGGCCTTGCAGGGAGGTACTTTACGGCGATTCTCACCGGTAGGGACAATGCCACCCATTTTGGTGCTTTGCGGCTTGTTGCGGGCCTTCGCGGACCGCTGCTGCACCGGATTCTGCAGCGCTTTTTTTCCGCCCTTGGCCGCATTCCGGAAATCAGCATCGGTTACCTGGATGTAATGACGGGCCGCAATGGCAACCGAGTTGCCGATCCATCTACATACCGTCGTAATGGGGTACTCTCGGGCCAGGTCGCTCTCGCATGAGGCCCGGAGATTGTGGAATAGCCGTGGCCAGGGGTCCAGGCCGGTCCGCAGAACGATCTTTTGGAACGTGGTCCGCAAGTTGCAGTTGTTCCATCCACGGGGGCCGTGGGCCGCCGGCAGGTACAAGTCTTCGGGGATAACATGCGTCTGGCCTTCCTCGGCCATTTCCCAGGCCTCTTCCAGATGCGGCCGTAGTTGGGCGAACATGGGAATGGTTCGCGTCCCCTGCCCGTGATGCTCGGTCTTAGGCACTACAATGCGGATCGAATCGTGTTCCCAGTCCAGATTATCCAGAGGCAGGCTGAGAACCTCGCTGGGGCTCCGTAGGCCGCCGTATCGGGCCAGGGCTATGATCGTTCGCCAAACCCAGCTTGGGGCCGCCTCGATCAGTCTCTCGGTATCCTTGACCGTGATGTAGTGCTGTCGGTCCCGTGGGTTGCCGCTTTTGTGCGTGATGCCCTTGAACGGGTTCCGCTCGATCCAGTCCATATCTTTCGCATGGCTGAAAAACTGCCGGGTAAATTGCAGCCGCTTGTGGATCGTGGTTGCGGCCAGGCCGCGGCCGATCAGGTATTGTCGGAAAACTTCGGCTTCGGCCCTCCCAATTTTCCGCAGCGGGCACTCTTTACCAAAGTGGTTTTGCAACTCTCGGATGACTTGCCCCCAGACCACCAGCGTGGCCGGCTTGGCTTCGGCCTTCTTGGACTCCAGGAAGGCTGCCAGCAAGCCGCCCAGCATGATTGTATCCCGCTTTGCGAACAGCCCCACCGCCGCCAGCTTGTCCAGAATAACGGCATCGCGATCGCGTAGCCATTTAGACGTGTTTGGGTCTACCGTGTCGCCCGTAATCGCGGCCGCCGCCAGGACTTCGACGTGGGCCTTGACGGTTCGCACGAATTTCATGGGCGTTTTGCCCAGCCGGATTGATCGTCGGCATTTGTCGGCTGCGGTGAATTGAATGGTTCGGTTGCCGTTTTTGTCGGTCGATATGCTGGCCATTGGTTTTCTCCATCTGAATTTCGAAAGCCCCGACGGAACCGCCCACAAGCGGTCCGCCGGGGCAAGAGGGTTGTTATCGCGGGTGGGCCGGGACGGCAATGAGTTTCTTTGGTCTCGGTCGCCGCTTTTTGGGGTCTCTGTCCCATTTGATCGCCGTATAAAACCGCTGGGCCTCGGTCAAGTCTCGCCCGGGCTTCCATTGCGGCGAGTCAAGCAGTTGCTCCAGGCGGGTGCAAAGGCTTTTGACAGCCGCAACTCTGTCGGCTGTCCCGCATTTATTTTTTGCAGCCTTCTGAACCGCCACATGGGTTTCGGGGTCGAAGGCATTCACTGAACAGGCGCGGCAGATTAAAACTTCCCGGCAGACTTGCTGGGTTTCCAGTTTGCCGGATAGAAGTAGATACGATAGCCGTATCAGTGAATCGACCAAAAATCCAAGAAAGGAATCAACCGCCATAGTTGATCCCAGGTGTGGGATGTTTAACAGTTCTTCGACGGCGTCGACCGCCCTCATCAGCACTTTAACAGCGTCTTTCCGCCGCAGGTCATCGGCGATCGCGAGTTTGGTCTCAAGCCTCTTGGGGTTCATGATAGAATCCTCTCCGCGCTATCCACACGACCCCAATTTCGCGAGCAATGGGGCCTGTCAAAACCGGCATTGTTAATGATTAGTAGCGGGTGCCGTGTGGATAGCGCAGCAAAAAAGCCGCAGCCCCGGCAATCGTTACTTAGGCACCTGCGAGGGTACCCGGACGGTCTTGCGATTCGTCCACGGTTGCCGAGGTTGCGGCCCTTCTGATTGTTCATAAATTTACTCGCAGTTTGGAACAAGGTTCCAGTTCAAGTGCCCGAATTCTACCAAACGGGGTTTTTGTGTCAACCCCGCCCAAAACGGGGCTCCCAGGTCGCCGTTACGGGCCTCAAAGGCCTTTTGGTGGCCCTGGACACCCTGGGCCCGGCAGCCCGCCAGCCGGCGTTTCTCGTGTTACTGCCGGTCTTCGTGGCTAACGGCGGGGTCGCGTCGCTGGATTTCCGCAACGCCGGCGGCAACGCCCTCGACCGTTTCTCGGTTGGATTCAATCAGGTCATCCATTTTTTCGATCAGCCGCCCGATCGCTGCGGCGTTTTCCAAATCGGCGGCCGTGGGCGACTGGGCTGCGGCGTGAAATGGGTTCCAGCCCAGTAGGCGGTCGCCCAGTTGCCGCGCCTCATTTGTTCCCTCCAGCGTGGCCTTGCGGATCGACAGTTGCCGCCGCATTGCGGGCAGGTCTCCGCCGCCGAGGGCCATGAACAGACGGTGTGATTTTAGGCCGTGATATCCTTCGCCACTTTGCCGCATGATTTCATCGAACTCGGTTTCCACGACCCCGGCTCGAGCGCGAGACGGGCTTTGGAGGGCTAAGGTTTCTTTGGTCGTTTCGGCACGTCTCGACAGGCTGGCAGTTTTCTGCAATGCCGCGCCTTCACGGATCCGTACCCGACGACGAAAGCCCGCACCTGCTTCTTCGGCCGTTGGAAGCTCATCGCGGAACTGCTTATAGAGTTGAAACGTGTTGCCTCCACGAATCAACTTTTCAATGGGTATCGACGCCAACGCTTCGAACGTGTTGTTGTTAAGAAAGTCGGTCTGCCGTTGCTTGTCGGCTTGCACGTACTTCAACCTCTCGCCCATTGTGTCGACGTCGCCGGCCTTGATCCTGCCGGTGTCGACTGCCTCGTTCGTGAAGTCGCGGAGTTTCTTTGAAAAGTTTATCGACGCGGTGCGAACTTGTTCGCCGTTGGCGTCGACCATTCTCTGCGAGAGCGCTGAGAATAAGCCACCGGCTTCTTGCGGACTCGCGCCCATATCGATTAACGCGCCCAACGTCGGGGCCACGTTTCTCGCCAGCTTGCCGGGGCTTGTGATTCTCGCCTGCTTGCCTGACACTTGGAGGAAACCTAGTGCTTGCTCGGGATTCCATCCTGTGGCTCGGCCGATGTCGAGCGCTGCTGATGCTCCCGCACGCCCTGCTTCGGCGTCGCCTGGAGCAAATTTATAGGACGCCTCTACCGCACTCATGGCATATCTTACGCTTTTCTCGCCACGGGCTGAAACGGCTTCGCTTCCGCGTTGGTATACGCCTGCGATTGGCACGCCCTGCTGTTGTGAAATTGCCTTAGCCCGGGCGATGGCGGCGTCACGCTCTGTGGGTGTGTCCGCGGCCAGGTTTGCCAAAAAAGTCTCTTGGGCCGCCGCCGGGCCTTGCGTGATCTGCGCGGCGATTCGTTGGCGTTCGAGGATGGTGTTGTACTCGTTTTTCACCGCGCGAAGCGCTAACAGCACACCGCCGGCACCAATTAGACCGCCGGCGTAGCTTTTGAGTCTGGCAAGGCCCTGCTCGCCGAAGGTCGACTTGCCTGCGCGATCGGCGCTTTCGAATTCGGTTGCCGTTTTTTTGGCGGCCAGGTTGAATTCGTTTTGGCTAATGGTGCCGGCTTTCAGGAGTTTTTGAAGCTCCCGCATCTTTTCGTTGTGCCGTTGCAAGGGCGTCTGGATCGATCGCAAAACGCGCCGTCGATCTTCACTCGCTTTGTTCACTCGTGACAATTCGCTCCGCTCCGCGCGGAGCTTTTCTTCCACGCGCAGCGCGCTCAGACCACTGTCCCGCCATGCCCGCGCCCCCGCCCGCCGGTGCGTTTCTTCGTTGATTGCGCCTGCTTTATGCAGCTTATTGATTTCCTCCATCCGCTGCTTATATTTTTCCTGCGGCGTGGCCACTTGCTTTTCGATTTTCAGGGCCTCGCGAGCCATGGCCGCCTGTTCTTTGCGCTGTTTGGCCACGGCCTTGCCCGTCTCGCCCGCGGCCTTTTGCATCTTCCCTTGCGCGGCGATGGTTTTCTGCATGTCCGACAACATTTTGGTGGCGTCGGACACGAATTTCATGGAAATTTCGCCCATCGTATTTTCTCCCTGATAAAATGGCCGGCGGGCACGTTCTGGCAGAGACATGCAATATTTCCGCCGCCGGCCGGTTGGTTTATTCCAAGCCCTTGGACTCGCATCTGGGGCAGAGGGCACTGACGGCTGCCTTGTTGGCGGGAATACGTCCTTTGACCCACTTTCGCCCGTGACGGATTTTGTTGCAATGATCGCATTGGTGCGCGCCCTGAAGTTCGATAATGCGGTCGTCTCGGAGTTGCTG
>SDBV01011077.1_pt1 | contig 11729 bp, 10 predicted proteins | sample 2277081 | NCBI WGS metagenome assembly SDBV01 (sample SAMN10402039, study PRJNA504765) | marine sediment metagenome | isolation source: marine sediment core GS10_PC15, 223 cmbsf | place: Arctic Ocean: Southern Knipovich Ridge | collected 2010
GGAAATAGGTGCTGGGAGTTTTTTAACCGGAGCCTTCATCAATCTTGGATTTGAGAGCACAGCTGCTATCAAGCTGCATATGGCCACCACAACCAGGAGGAGCTTATAGGAACCGAACTTCATAACCAGGTAGCCACACAACCAGCCTGAAATTAATCCAGCCCATGCCTTGGCAATGTAGGTAATCCCATAGTTCGTGTGACTCAATGACCCCCCTTGCTCAGCGCTAATGAATTATTGAAAAAGCAGTCAAGATATCTTCATCACAGGTAAGGATTGAGTTTTCTTCTCGAAGGTTTTGGGACATTGATATTGTATAAAATGTTTTCAGCCTATTAGTGAAGAAGAGGGATCGCGTCTACACTTTTGACAGAATAGAAAACCGTTGAAGATTCCTTCTTCAACTGCTTTTCCTCTTTTTAAGGGACGGGCGGCTGGGATGGAGGCCATGACTATCCCTTAAACTTATAGATATTTTAGAAGATATGAGGGAAGGATAATTAGATAGGGCTTTTGCCAGTTTTGTCACTCTAAAATGAATATAAAGGAGATATGCTTGTGGGTCAGGCGAGAAGACATCTCAAAATATGGTGGTTCAAAGGAGTGAGCCTATACGCAATCTATTGACAGGGATGAAGAAAATTTTATATAATCCGTCTGGCAGCCTAACCGATAATCCAATTTATTAAACTAAATGTATGTCTAAAAACAGAACATATGTTGTCCATGAAGCCCAGGTCGAGGACGTGGGGAAAGGTATTGGGAGGATCCATCCGCAGGATATGGCCAAGATAGATCTTGCGGCAGGTGATGTCATAGAGGTCATTGGTTCAAACAAAACCGTAACTAAGGCAATAGCCTATGGCTGAATCCCACCCGTACAGGAAAATAATTCAGATAGACGGGATCACACGCGAAAATGCCGGTGTTGGCCTGGATGATTTCGTTGAGATCAAAAAAACGGACTACAATCCAGCGGAGACCCTTCTTGTTTCCCCGATTGACGTTACCAAACCCCTTCCAGGGGAAGACGAGGCACAGCAATTGACAACAATACTTGCTAGGCTCCCTGTAATCATTGGGGACAAAGTGGAAGCCCCTCTCTTCGGAGTCGGTCGGCAATACTTTGTGGTTGAAGGGACAATTCCACAAGGGGCAGTTGTGATCAACCCAAACACCCTTGTCAAGGTACAAAAGTCAGACATCTCCGGGGAGCGAGCATTGAGGGTATCTTATGAAGATATAGGCGGGTTGGATACCGAGCTTCAAAAAGTAAGGGAAGTTGTTGAATTCCCGATGAAATACCCAGAGCTTTTCAAGAAACTGGGAATCGAGGCACCGAACGGTGTTCTTCTCGTGGGTCTCTCTGGTGTGGGCAAGACACTAATAGCAAGGGCAATTGCCAGCGAGGTAAAGGCCCACTTTATCCATGTGAACGGCCCGGAAATTATGCACAAGTTCTATGGGGAGAGCGAGGCCAAGCTGAGGCACATTTTTGATGAGGCCAATGCAAATACCCCAAGCATCATCTTTATTGATGAAATCGATGCCATTGCGCCTAAACGGACAGAGTCTATTGGAAATGTTGAAAAACGTGTCGTGGCTCAGCTATTGGTTCTTATGGATGGTTTGGTGACCCGAAGCAAGGTTGTAGTAATCGCGGCGACTAATGCTCCGAACCTACTGGATCCAGCATTAAGAAGGCCCGGACGTTTCGATCGCGAGATTATGATCAATCCACCAAACAGGCTTGGAAGGTTGGAAATTCTGAGAATCCATACGCGTACGATGCCCCTCCATTCTGATGTCGACCTCGGGAAGTTGGCCGAAATCACCCACGGTTTCATAGGGGCTGATCTCGCGGCCTTAGTTAAAGAGGCGGGCATGGTAGCCCTTCGTCTAATCCTTTCCCAAATACGCAGCCGTGGCGAAGATGTCTCAAAAGCGGACCAGCTGGAATTGCATGTCAAGAATCAGGATTTCTTGACTGCCTACAGAGAGACAGAGCCCAGTGCTCTCAGAGAGTTTCTGCCTGAAAGGCCTGGGATTAGATTAACCGATGTCGGAGGGCTAAATGAGATAAAGAAAAACCTGATTTCTAGAATCGCTCTTTGCTTAAACCCGTCGGTCAACGAGAAAGATATGAACCGTTTGTTGCCAAGAGGATTCTTTTTTGTTGGTGGTCCTGGAACAGGCAAGACGCTACTGGCCAAAGCTATTGCAGGCGAACTGGAGCTACCCCTCATCAGCATTTACAGTTCAGTCCTTTTCTCTCGCTGGATTGGGGAGTCTGAAAAGGAGCTGGAGCAGGTATTTAGAAAGGCAAAGCAGGTCGCTCCGTGTATTCTGTTACTTGATGAGGTCGATTCGATCGCTCCGACCAGAAGGGCGACCGATGATTCAGGCGTATCACAAAGAATGGTCAATCAGCTCTTGAGAGAAATCGACAAAGCAGAGGATCTCAAAGGCTTGATAATAATTGCTGCAACTAACCGGATGGATCTGGTGGACCCGGCCATGATCAGATCAGGTCGGTTTGATTACATCGTGAGATTTGATGCGCCTGAGGAGGAAGAACGGCTCGAAATATTTAGAATCCATACAAAAGACATAGGAATCGCAACATCCGAATTGGAAAGCCTTGCAAGAATGAGTGAAGGATTTGTGGGATCGGACATCGAGAGTGTTTGCAGAAGAGCACGGTTGGTAGCTATGCAGAAGCATCTTTTGTCTACCAACACAGACGCCCACGTTGGCAAAGGTCCACAAATCGATATGGATGATTTCAAAAAGGCTTTGGAGGAGGTAAAAGAGCGGATCAATGCGGGTCATGGATTTGAAGCTTGACAAAGAACGAGCAAAGGACTATTTGGTTGTCATGACATCCTAACCTATAGGCCAATTTGGCTCCGAATATGTAATAATATCATAAAGATGTGAGGGAATGGTTTAAGAATCGATATGTACTAATCCAAAAATATAATTGTTTATGTGAAGGAGGGTTTAGAGATGGGAAAAGTTCAAGAAATAACCGTCTGGGCGTCAGGTGTTGTCCAGGATAAAGAAGCGAGAGATGTCGCACAATGTCTGGCAGCTGCTGCCGCCAAAGAAGGGAAGTTTGTTCAAGCCTTTGATAATTATGTGGATTTGCCGGACCGGGTCAATGTCCCCGTCAGGAAATATGCCAGAATCAGCGACTCTGAGATTGAGGAAAAATATCAGTATGAGAATTTCAACCCGGAAATTGTGGTAGTCATGGAACCTACACTGATCAAGGGCTTAAATGTATTACATGGGATGAAAAGCGGAGGATGTCTCATTCTAAACACCGAGCGCAACCCTGAAGAAATGCTTAAATTCATCCCGGACAAGAAGCCACTGAAAAAGATTGCATGCGTCAATGGGACGGCAATCTGTCCTAAGACTCTGGTTGATTTTTCCGGATCCGAAGGGGCAGCGGACTCCAGTGGTGTTGGGCTAGGGATCGGGGCGGTCCTGGCGGGTGCAGCGGTCAAGGTGTCGGGATGTGTAAAGATTGATTCATTAATGGCTGTGGCAGGCAATCCGGAAGGTGTGAAGCGAGGGTTTGAGGAAGTGATTATCAAGGATCTCTAAAAATAGGGAAAGGAGTGGTGAAAACATGAAATATGATACTATCAAGATACCAAAGGAAAAGCTTTTGCCGGAAGCGGGAATCGTAAACGCCCCGGCACCCAATAGCGAACAGGACGATATGATTACCGGGTCTTGGAGGGTTCTGCGCCCTGTTATTGACTCAGAAGAATGTACCATGTGTTATATGTGCTGGATTACCTGTCCGGATGCATGCATTCAGATCGGCGAAGATGAAATGAGGGTTAATTTGAAATACTGCAAAGGCTGTGGACTTTGTTCTGCTGTCTGCCCTGTTGATGCCATTGCGAGGGTTCCCGAGTTGGACTTTGAAGGTGGCGTGGTTTTTCAAGAAGAGCTTTTTTAAAGATAGGAGGACAAAAAAATGGAAAGCAAGAAATTTCTTACTGGTTTGGGCGCAGCCGCCAGGGCTGTCAAGATGGCAGATGTGGATGTCATATCCTCCTTCCCCATTCGACCCTATACGGGAGTGATGATGATACTCTCCCAGATGGTGGCAAATGGTGAATTGGATGCGGAATTCGTTCATGCAGAAGGAGAGCATGCACAGCTGTCCATCGTCCATGGGGCTTCGGCCGCAGGGGCCAGGACCTTTACGGGTAGTTCCGGAGTTGGAGTCACTTTCGCGATGGAGACCTACTCCCCCATTTCCGGAGGGAGGTGTCCTGTACAAATGCTCATTGCTGATCGGACTTTAGATCCCCCCGGGGACTTCGGCTCCGAACATACCGATGCGCTGCTCTGCCGTGACCAGGGTTGGATTATGGGCTGGGCGGAAACACCGCAGGAGGTGTTTGACAACACGCTGATGTTTTATCGAATCGGAGAGGACCCTCGGGTGAGATTGCCCCAGTTTAACTGTCATGACGGTTATTTCGTCAGTCACATCCCAGGGGAGGTTGAAATTGCTGATCAGTCCCAGGTTGATGAATTCCTTCCACCATATAACCCCGTGCATCCAGTAGATCCTGAATATCCAGTTGGGCATGGCCCTCAAATTTTTTCGGATCAGGGGCCCGTTCTGGAGGCTATGCGAGCTAACGCTATGATGGGGGCCGTCCCTGTCATCGAGGAGGTGGTTGAGGATTTCGGCAGAATCTTTGGCAGGAAATATCCGCCCTTTGTGGAAGAGTACATGACCGACGATGCGGACTTTGTCTTCTTTATCAGCGGCGCTCATGCTCATACGGCAAGGTATGCCATCAAACACTTACGAGCCAAAGGCCTGAAGGTGGGGTTGGTGAGGATACGTTTTATCAGACCATGGCCTACAGCTGCTATCGAGGAAAGCCTTAGCAAATTCAAGGCTGTGGGAGTCATCGAGACGAACAGTTCCTTTGGCATCGTCAGACAGGGAGGGATTTTGACCCCTGAAGTCTGTGCATCTCTTTATGATGCTCCCAAAAGGCCCATGATTGCATCCTTTATGGCGGGACTTGGAGGTGAGACCATCTCATTGGATGAATTCTATTTCATAGCAGATAGGCTGAAAAGAATGGTGGATTCAGAAAAACCCGAAAAACCGGTCTATTGGGTGGGTATCGAAGAATAAACACCTCTAAAATCACATTATATAAAGGAGATCTAAATCATGTCTCAAAAAGTTGAAAAGATCAAACTCGATCCAATCAAGAATATAAAGAAAGCACCCCTGGATGAATATTATGTCCCGGGGCACAGGACATGTGCGGGTTGCGGGCCTGCAGTAAACTATAAACTGGTTGCAAAAGCGTCGGGTGAAAATACCATTTTTGTTGGGCCGACAGGGTGCATGTATGTGGCAAACACCAGCTACCTCTGCGTGCCTTGGGCGGTACCCTGGATCCATGCCCAGATCACCAACGGTGGCGGGATTGCTTCAGGCATTTCGGCGGCCTACGAGGCAAGAATCAGAAAGGGGAAATATCAAGGGAAGTTCCCCAATGTCATTGTGATGGCAGGCGACGGAGGATCTGCCGACATTGGTCTTCAATCCCTGTCAGGAGCAATGTATAGAAATCACGATCTTCTCTACATCTGCTACGACAATGAATCTTATGGAAATACAGGGATTCAGACATCTCCCACCACGCCTTATGGAGCCAGGACAACCTTTACTCCTCCTGGACCAGTCGTCCCAGAGGGAAAAAAATTGTGGCCAAAAGACCTTGCAAGGATGATTATTGGGGGCCATCCTTCGGTCCAGTATATTGCGACGGCCTCGATCGGATATCCCATCGATCTGATGAACAAGGTTCGGAAGGCGCTTAATTGTGAGGGAGCTGCGTTCATGCATATCCACACTCCCTGTCCCAAAGGATGGGGGTTTCCGGCCAATAAGACGATCGAGACAGCAAAACTTGCTGTGGAAACCGGAATGTGGACTATGTGGGAGTATGAAAATGGGGCGTACAAGGTCAATATCGAGCCAAAGAAACTCAGACCTGTTTCCCAATACCTTGAAACCCAAGATCGCTTCAACCATTTAAAAGCAGAGCACAAGGCGAAAATCCAAAATTTTGTAAACCAAAAGCTGGTAACGCTGGGAATCATGGTTCCGGCCAAGGCTGTCGCTGCGTAGTTCCATCAGAATTCATCATGCAAACATGGGTGGAAGGTTTTTTCTTGACAGCGGATAAGCCAACGCGTATTTTGACATAGCAATAAAAGATCGACCAACAGAGGCCTGAGTCCCTTAAGGAGGTGATGATAAAATGATAAAATGAAATGCGGGAGGGAATGGATTTCCCTCAAAGTCGGTGAATTGGAGCTGTTCCCAAGTTAATCTTTAAGGGAAAAGAAAGAAAGGAGGAAAAAATGTTAAAATTTCGATGCAAATCTTTAAATCTCTTCTTTGTTTTAGTTATTTTATTGTGTGGCACATTTATGTGGAGCGGACATGCCCTTGCCAAAGGAGAATACCCTAGCAAGCCCGTTAGATTGATCGTGCCATGGAAGGCAGGAGGCGGCACCGATGCCCTGATGAGAATGATCGCACACTATGCAACCAAATACCTCGGAAAACCCATGGTGGTTGTCAACGTCCCGGGTGTGGGGGGAACCCTGGGTGCTCGGCAGGGAAAGGATGCCAAGCCCGATGGATACACCCTTACGGCGACCCACGAGTCGGTGATAAGTTCCTATATCGTTGGTGTCGCTGAATTTAACTACTCCAGCCTTATTCCAGTCGCCAACATGACGAGCACACCGGCCATGTTGGCTGCTCGGGCAGATGCTCCCTGGAATGACGTGAGAGACCTGGTTGCCGATGCCAAGAAAAGGCCAGGGGAGATCACCTTTGGGGCAACCCTCGGGTCCACCAGCCACTTCTTTCCATTAGAGATCGCCTACAAGGCGGGGATAAAATTTAGGATCGTCGGGTACGAAGGGACGGCCGACCGCCAGACGGCTTTGCTCGGGGGATTTATTGATCTGGGCGAGAGCAACCCCGCCGCTGGAAAGAAGTACTTTGAGGCGAAGAGACTGAAGGGGCTTGGAATCGCCACACCCAAACGCCACCCCATGCATCCCACTGTGGGGACGCTGAAGGAGCAGGGAATAGATATTCAATTTGCGGTCAATCGAGGTATCTGCGCGCCTTTGAAAACGCCGAAACCCATCATCGACAAGCTGGCAGCGGCGCTCAAGAAGGTATCCGAGGACAAGGAGTTTAAGGAAAGAATCGACAAGCTCGGTAGCCTTGTCGTATATCGCTCGCCGAGTGAATACAAGGCTTACATAGATGATGCGACAAAGACCTGGAGCCAGTTGGCAAAAGAGATCGGGATGAAGAAGAAGTAAAGCCGTGCAGATGGGGCCTTCCCTGATCTCCGGGGCAATGGGGAAGGCCCAGTCAAATTAGAAAATGTGAGAGTTCCCTGATGAGAGAGGACAAAATAATTGGCATTATCCTTGTCATATTCAGCGGGCTGATGCTTTACAAAACCCTGGAGTTTCCCCCTGCCATGTTCGGCGCCCTGGGGGCAGGAGTTTTTCCTCAGATTCTCTTTACCCTCCTTGCCTTGGCGGGGGCAGGCTTGATGATCAGTGGGTTTTTGCGAGATAGGAAGAGGGATAAGGGAGAAAAGGGTGAGAGAAGGAAACAGAGGACAATTCAATTCTGGAACACATGCAAGGAATCCCTGCACTATCATTCCCACGTTATCATCAGTTTCTTCCTCTTTTTCTGTTATGTCATTTTGATGTCCTATTTTGGATACACGATTTCAACCCTCATATTTATGCCGGTCCTCATGTGGATTTTGGGGCCTCGTACTCGGAGGGCAATAACAATGACCATCGTTGTCTCTCTCGGTATGACATTTATCATCTATTTTGCATTTCTTAAATTCCTTCGGGTCTTTTTACCGGAAGGAAGTCTATTCTGATAGACATGGAGGATGAATCCTTTGGGCAACACGGGAATGTTGAAGGCAGGATGACATGATTGATCTTATCGCCCTCGGTGTTAAGGAAATCTTTCAACCCTATCCCCTGATCCTGCTCTTTCTGGGAACGGTAGCCGGCATTGTCGTCGGGTGCATACCGGGCTTCACCATAACCATGGGCGCCGCGCTGGCGCTTCCGTTAACCTTCGGAATGACGTCAATTCAAGGCCTGTCAGTCATGCTCGGGGTCCTCGTCGGCGGACTGGCAGGAGGTCAGATTTCGGGAATACTGCTCGGGATTCCCGGAACACCGTCATCTGTTGCAACGGTTTTCGATGGCCATCCCATGGCGAAGCGAGGAGAACCCGGAACAGCTTTGTGCTTGGGCATCTGGGCTTCATTCTTCGGAGGGCTCATCAGCGCCTTAATATTGATGTTCTTTACACCACCCCTGGCGGATATCGCCCTGAAGTTCGGCCCCTGGGAGTTCTTTTCCCTGGTTGCCTTTGGCTTGACGATCATCGCAAGCCTCTCCGGAAAATCGCTTCTGAAAGGGATCATTGCGGGTCTTTTGGGCTTGGTTTCCACGCTTTTTGGAACGGATCCCATGACCGGGGTACTCCGATTTGACTTTGGTTTGCACGGCCTGTCGGGGGGGTTCTCGTTTCTCCCTGTTCTGATCGGGCTTTTTGCCTTCTCCCAGTTGATGAGCAATCTGGAGAGAAAAGAGGGGGCAGGGGCTACCCTGATTGAAAACCCAAACCTCAGTTTTTCGTCGCTGAAAACGGTCAAGACGATCCTTCGCCAACCCTTCAATCTGTTACGATCCTCGATGATTGGGGTTTTCATCGGTGCTCTTCCCGGGGCAGGAGGGAGTATCTCCAACATCTTGGCCTACGATCAGGCCCTCAAGGGTTCCAAACACCCGGAGAAGTTTGGCACGGGCATACCTGATGGGATTATTGCTTCCGAAGCAGGCAACAACGGTACCGGAGGAGGCGAGCTCATTCCGACCATGGCCCTGGGAATTCCCGGTTCCGCCGTGTCGGCCATCATGATGGGAGCTCTCATCCTCCACGGGATACAACCAGGTCCGCTCCTCATCGTTGAATTCCCGGACCTCGTCTACGGGGTATTTGTCGCATTTTTCCTGGCTCATTTCTTTATGCTGGGTATTCAGCTCTATGGAATTCGATTGTTCGTGAGATTGACCAGGGTGCCCCTCTATGTCTTGGTTCCCGCCATATTGGTTTTCTGTTCCGTTGGTTCCTATTCCATCCACAATCGATTCTTTGACATCTGGGTGCTCTTTATCTTCGGAGTTCTGGGTTACCTGATGAAGAAATACGAATTTCCCCTGGCCCCCGTGATCCTCGGTGTTATACTCGGCCCGATAGCTGAGACCAATTTTCGAAGGGCGCTCATGACGAGCAGTGACTACAGCCTCTTTTTTACGAGGCCCATTTCCCTCTTCTTCCTGATCCTCTGCTTCCTTTCCCTGCTCTATCCCTTCTATCAGAGATACAGGGAGAAAAAGAGAAGTTCAAATCTGGCGGAGGCATGACTTCTCTGCAAACCGTTTGTGGGCGTAGAGCGCTGACTGTTTTTTAGGGAGAGGAAATTATGAGCTCGACATTTACATCCCATCGTCCTGTCGTTATGGGGACAAATTGGATGATCACATCCGGCCATCCGCTTGCATCCCAGGCCGGAGCAGCCATTCTGGGAAAGGGTGGCAATGCTGTCGATGCTGCTATTGCTGCCAATGCCGTTTTAAACGTGGTGAGACCCCATATGTGTGGTATAGGGGGTGATGCATTCATCATCCTCTATGTGGCAAGGGAAAAAGAGATAAAAGCGCTCAATGCCAGCGGAAGGTCCCCGTACGAGGCGACAAGGGACTTCTTCGTGAAAATGGGTATGGAAAAGATCCCTGACAAAGGAATATTGACTGCCACTGTTCCCGGAGCTGTAGATGGATGGATCACCGCACTGGAAAACCATGGGACGATGCCCCTGGAAACCCTGCTCCAAAGGGCCATCCAATATGCCGAAAGAGGGTTTCCTGTCTATAGAGAATTGAGCCTCGTCATTGAAAATGAATCCTCTCTGCTCGAGAGATGTCCAGATTCGAAGAGAATATTCTTGACTAATGGCAGGCCGCCTAAACCAGGCGAGCTTTTGGTTCAAAATGATTTGGCCGAATCTTTGAAGAAGATCGCAGAAGGGGGGAAAGACGTCTTCTATCGAGGAGAGATTGGGCGGCAACTGGTCAAATTCTCACGGGAGAATGACGGCCTTTTCACTGAGGAAGACCTGGAAGATCACTGCTCAACGTGGGTGCAGCCCATCGAGACAGCATACAAGGGGTATCGAATCTGTGGAATGCCCCCGAACTCTCAGGGAATTGCCCTATTGATGCAGGCGAATATCATTGAGAATTTTGATTTGATCAAGCTGGGGCACAATAGCGCTGATTATGTTCACCTTCTTGTCGAGACAAAGAAGCTGGTATTCGCTGATCGAGATAAATATGTCTGCGACCCTGATTTTCACCCCATTCCTGTGGAAAAGATGGTTTCCAAGGCCTACGCCAAAGAACAGATGTCACGGATTGACTTAAGCAGGGCGGCTCTGGATGTCTCTCCAACAAGTTTTTCCAGTACAGGGGAGGACACAGTCTATTTGGCAGTGGTTGACCAAGAAGGCAATGCCGTCTCTATGATCAACAGCCTGTATGAGGCCTTTGGCAGTGGAATGGTGGTAGAGGGGACGGGCATCATGCTCCAGAACAGGGGGAAAGACTTCTCCCTGGATTCTGCCCATCCTAATTGTATCAAACCGCATAAGCGTACCTATCATACCCTGAGTCCTTGCATGATATTGAAAGGAGAGCGTCCCTTCATGGTTTTGGGCACACCAGGGGCCGATGGTCAGACGCAGAGCCTCCTCCAGGTCATCGTCAACATCATCGACTTTAATGCCGATGTTCAGGAGGCCATTGAGAGCCCACGCTGGCGAAGCAACCCCGGGAATATGCTACTAATCGAAAGCCGCTTCCCTGGCACGGTCATTGAAGGGCTCAAAGCCAAAGGACATCAAATCGAACTTCTTCCAGACTGGTCAGCCCTCTGCGGTGGCGCACAGGGGATTGTCATCGATCTTGAAAACAGAGTCCTCTTGGGCGGCGCCGATCCGCGCCGGCAGGCATATGCCATAGGATGTTGAGCCCTAAGCCCTTTGGACTCCAATAATCCCTGGATGAACCAGTTGAATAATGCCGTTCCTGCACCAAACCCAAACACAACCAGGCCAGTTGCAAAACCTCTCCTTTCGGGGAACCATTTGACAGCGCATGCGGTCGAAGAAATACCATAAAGGACTCCTACGCCCAAGCCACCCAGGCCATAAAACAGATAGAATACCTGGGGGGAAGACGCAAAAGAAGCCAGAATGAAGCCGGTTCCAACCAGGAAAGAGGCTACAATTGCTACTTTTCGGGGGCCATAAGAGTCTGAAATATAACCGGAAAACGGCTGAATAAAGGTTGCAGCATATGCAAAAATAGTAAAGGTTAAGTCTATTGATGCCAGATCCCAATGCAGTTGCCTTTCAATGGCATAGGCAAATAAAAACCAGGAATACTGGTAGATACTAATAATCATCATGATCGAGAATGATGCACAGATTAATAACCAGCGATATTTAGAAACTGGCACTTGATGGGTA
>SDBV01011078.1_pt1 | contig 11728 bp, 12 predicted proteins | sample 2277081 | NCBI WGS metagenome assembly SDBV01 (sample SAMN10402039, study PRJNA504765) | marine sediment metagenome | isolation source: marine sediment core GS10_PC15, 223 cmbsf | place: Arctic Ocean: Southern Knipovich Ridge | collected 2010
AAGGAACTTCCTCACTGGTTTAGTGTGAAACGTTGGATTAAAATGACATGAGGAGCCGTGTACGGACCCGTACGCACGGTTCTGTGAGAGGACGGCGGGCAATTGCCCGCCTCCTACTCGATACCGGAAAAAGCTGTACAGATAAGCGGGTTTGGAGTGAGGGGAAGGCTTTCCCCTTCTAATAATGGAACAAAACCTAAGACCGATAACCCTCCGGCAGCTTCCCCTTCCTGGTAATACAGTAATAGATAAACAACTCCATCAGTATAAGATGACGATCCTTATTCATCTCTCTTGCTAAGATATCGTATTTTGCTATAAGGACAATAATACTCTGAAGTTCTCTGGTGTTATAGCTTTTTAAACCATCAATATATGTTTGCTGATTTCTTTTTCCTCTAATCTGAGCCTTGGTTAAGGCCTCTTCCCGGGAATACTGTTTGGAAAATAGTTGAGACAGAGTTAACAGCTTTCTAAACTGCCATTGAAGTCCGCTTATAAGCTGAATGGGAGAACCTTCTCCTGATAGAGCGATTTTATGAAGAATTTCGACAGAAGATGAAAAATCTCCAATAGCTATTTTTTTGAATAAAGTAAATACATTCTCTTCTTTACTATGATAGATAAAACGCTCGATATCTTCCTCTTTTATCTGAGAGTCTTCGCCAAAGAATATCACAAGCATGCTGCATGCATTTCTCATATCATTTGTGTTATTTTCCACCATTTCCAGGATCATTTCTATTGCATCCGTAGAAATTCCAATCTTTTCCTTTCGAAAGTAATTGGAGATCCATGTCTTTTTCTGATTCTCGAATAATTCCCAAAAAATTCGTACTGATTTTTTAGGAATAGCAGAAGTGATTTTCTTGTCAACGGATGTTTTATCAGATACAAGAAACAGAGTACAATCTGTTCCAGGTGATTTAATGTAGGAGACCAGTTCTGCGATATCATCCTTTTTCAAATCTTCCACATTCATAAAGGTAACAAATTTGAAATTAGAGAAAAGTGCTCCATTTTTCATTAGAGAAATAACTTCTCCAATGGATGTATCATAAGGATAAAATTTATGAACCTCCGGAGTAATCCCTGCCTGTTTCCGGAAAGATTCTTTAATTTTACTAATTTCATCAAATTTTTGACCGACTTCCGGCCCCAGGAAGAGATATACAGACTCTGGATTATTCATAGCTTCTTATTAAATACTGGAGTTTTCCCAGAATTCTAACATTTTGTGAGTAGATAGGAGGATATACCGGATTTTCTGCTTTCAATTTGATTCTGTTCTTTTCTTTAAAAAACCTTTTTAATGTTACAGCTTCATCATTTACCATAGCAACAATTATATCTCCGTTTTCCGCTGTCTGTTTTTGAATCATAATAGCAGTGTCGCCATCCATTATACCTATATCCTGCATGCTGTCACCCTTTACTATCAGTGCAAAATGGGTTCCTGTAGAAAGATTAGAGGCAGCAATTTGTATATAACCATCAAAATTCTCTTCTGTAAAAAGAGGTATCCCTGCAGCTACATTTCCCAGGAGGGGAACATCAATAATCTCCTCTTTTTCCTTTTCATCATCAATAACGCCAATAGCTCTGGAACGCTTAACATCACAATGGATCTTGCCCTTTTTTTCCAGCGCCTTAACATGGTCGTATGCACCGTTGGCAGTCATCTGGAAAGATGATGCTATCTCTCTCATGGTTGGTGGATATTTGTTGGTATTAATAAACTCCTTAATAAAACTGAGAACTTCTTCCTGTCTTTCTGTTAGTTTTTTCATTTTCTAATCTCTATTCCAAATTTCTTTATTTTACCATGCAAATTACTTGGATATATACCGAGAGTTTCCGCTGCACGTGAGATATTATAACTGGTATTTTCCAGTTTTTGTATAAGAAACTGCTTTTCAAATTTATCTTTTGCTTCATTAAGTTTCATATCTGCATATTCATCATTCTGATTTGAGTTGATAGAAGTCTTCTTTTCTTCCAGTAGATAGTACTTTACAGTTGATACCGAGATCTCTTCCTCATCAGTCATAATATTAATTCGTTCGATGAAATTTTTCAATTCCCTTATGTTACCGGGCCAGGTATGTGAATGTAAAATCTTAAACCCCTCTTTTGATACAGTTTTGCAAGCCTCGCTGTTGTTAGATTTGAACTTCTTCATGAAATACTGAATAAGCTCTTCCAGATCATCAATCCTATCCTTTAGAGAAGGAGCATGTATAGGCACAACATTGAGTCGGTAAAAAAGATCTTCCCTGAAGCGGCCAGCCTCGACCTCAGCTGCTATATCTTTGTTTGTTGCAGTAATAAGTCTTGTGTCCACAGTGATCGATTTCTCACTGCCAATTCTTTCAAACTTAAGCTCTTGAATCGCTCTAAGTACCTTTGCCTGGGCGTTCATTGACATATCTGCTATCTCGTCCAGAAAAAGAGTACCTCCATGGGCAAGCTCAAATTTACCTTTACGTCTGGCTACTGCTGAGGTAAAAGCCCCCTTTTCATGTCCGAACAGCTCACTTTCTATAAGAGTATCAGGTATTGCTGCACAGTTTACTTCAATAAACGGCCCCGCAGATCTCTTGCTGTGCCGGTGTATCTCTCTGGCAATCAGTTCTTTTCCAGTCCCGTTTCCACCAGTTATCAATATCTTTGCATTCGATGAGGCGCTTTGCTTTATTCTTGTCCAGATTATCTTCATTTGCTCAGAAGAACCAATCATCTTATCTTCCATAAAGATAGCATTTTTTAGGCTGGTATTTTCTTTTTTCAGTTCTTCAAGTTTGAGAGCATTTTTTATGAGATTGACAATCTTGTCCAGAGACAGAGGTTTTTCCAGGAAATCAAAGGCTCCCAGTTTAACAGCTTTGACAGCAATATCAATATTAGCATGACCGGAAATCATGATAACTTCAATATCAGGATATTCTTTTTTGATCTCCTTCAGAACATCAATACCACCCATATTTGGAAGCCACACATCGAGAATAACAAGATCCACCGATTCTTCCTTAAGAATAGTTAACCCTTCAAAACCATCTCCTCCTGTTAATACCTGATGGTTTTCGTCTCTTATTATATCAGATAGAACAGTTCTGATACCGGGTTCATCATCAATTATAAGGATTTTACTCATTCAGAATCCTCCATAGGAAGTTCAATAAAAAAAGTTGTTCCCACTGTAAGCTCCGATTCATACCATATTATACCTTTATGGTCTGTTATTATCCTCTCCACAATTGGAAGTCCCAGACCGGTACCACCTTTCTTTGTTGTGAAATAGGGATTGAAAATATATTTCTTTATATCAGGATCGATCCCTGAACCCGTATCTGTTATTAAAATTCTGCAGTAGTGAGTATTTCCTTTTCTGACAAGTTCAGTTCGAATTGTAACAGTACCTGTTTCAGTAATTGCTTCAAATGAGTTACTGATCAGATTGGAGAATACTCTCTGTATTTGACCCTTGTCCCCTTTTAGCTTTATATCTTCTAATCCTTCAAAGTTCATAGTTATGAATGAATAGGATTCTGAATAGAGCAATGAAACCTCGGTAATAAGATTTTTTAGTTGGATTTCTTCCATTACAGGGGTGGGCATCCTTGCAAAATCTTTGAACTGAGATAGTAATTCAGTCAAATTCTCTACTTCCTTGATTATAGCATCAACCGCAGGCTCCAGTATAGTATCCATGGAATCCGGGCTGGATTTGTATTTCTTTAGTATTCTTTGAGCTGAGAGCTTAATTGGTGTAAGTGGATTCTTAATTTCATGAGCCATTCGTTGAGCTATTTCCTGCCATGCTGTTACTTTTTCAGTGTGTACCAGACTTGTTCTTGATAGCTCCAGTTCAGAAACCATATAGTTGAATGAATTTACCAGATTGGCAAGGTCGTCCTTTGAGTGGGGTAGAATTCTATAAGTATAATCACCTTCGATAACATGGTTGATTGCTTCTTCCAGATGAGCGATAGGTTGTATTATTTCTTCACTTAAAAGAAAGCTTGTAAGTATTGATAACAAAACTATTGGTAGTGAGAAATAGGTATAGAATAGTATTAGAGCCAGGAGAAAGTTTTTTTGAATTTCTATATTCTGTGTGAAGAATTGCAGAGCGCTTGTTATTTCCCGTGCATTCTGATCGAAATTTTCAGGAAGTAAAATAGTTAGAACTGCAGAAATGGAGCTCTCCATCTGATAAAAGTCCTTTCTTGTCCGGATGATACTTCTGTTTCCTTCTTTAGATCTGGTTACAATCCCATTTTCAAGATTCCAAAGATTTGTACCCTGAGTGTCAGTTTCTTTTCCTCTAAAAAATATCTCTTTTCCTTCAGAATCATACAAAGTAATACTGCTAATAGCAGGAAAAGCGCCATTAATATTTCTCCACATTCTGTCAGGTGATGATTCAGTATTTTGAATAATATTTTCAAATACGAAACTGTCTCTGAATATAGCAATATTTTCCATAGATGATCTGTTATATTCAATTGCAATATCTAATCCCCCTCTGAGGGCATCTTCTATCCCTGAGGAGAACCATGATTTAATTACTGTATTTATAAAATTTACTGCAAGAATCCCTTGAGGAACAGAGGATAGTATAGTTATGAAGGTAAAAAAAATGAGTAGCCTGATTTTGAAATTTGATCCAGGCTGTTTTTTCTTTCTCTGTCTAATTAATTTAATTATATTGTAAACTATTGTGGCTATCAGGAATATTGGTAGAACCAGAGCAAGTGGAATAAAGACGAGACTTGACAGGGATCCACCGGAAGATATTTCAAGAAGAACCCTGTATGCAAAAACAAGAACGAGTATAATAAGTAAAATATAGATTGAAACTATACTAATGAGGCCGGCATAAGCAGATTTACTATTCTGATAACTGCTCATAGTTCTATATTAATCTTCCTCAAATCTGTTCTCAAAAAGTTTGCCAATTGCACTAACTGCCTCCTCTTCATCATCTCCCTCAGCAATAATCTGAATTATGGATTTATAGTTAGCTCCCAGGGTAATTATGCCCATGATAGATTTTGCATTTATCCTTACATCATCGAGCTCGAGATAAATCTCAGAATCATATACGTTTGCAGTCTTTACGATGAGGGCTGCTGGTCTTGCATGGATACCGGCTCTGTTTTTAATTGTTACAGTTTCTTGCTTCATTGGGCACCTTAGAAAATATCATTGTTACTGGAGTATAAGCTTCGAGCATTTTTACTTTCAAGCCATTTTAATACATTATCATCAAATTCCCGGGCAGAGTGATACCCCAGTTTTTTTAATCTTTCATTCATAGCAGCAACTTCAATTAGAATAGGTATATTCCGACCTGCTTTGACCGGCATTTTTATAAGTGGGATTTGAACATCCAATATTTCCTTTGAGATATCGCCAGTTCCGATACGATCATAGTCTGCATCAGGATCCCATGTTTCCAATTCAATTAACAATTGAATCTGCTTTTTATCTCTTATAGAGCCAACTCCGAACATATGGCTTATATTTATTATACCAAGACCCCTTATTTCCATATGATGCCCAAGCATCTCATTTGTTCCGGAACCCATCAGGAAATTACCGTTTACACTTTTTAATACAACTGTATCATCTGCGATAAGCCTGTGCCCCCTTTCGATAAGCTCAAGAGCCGATTCACTTTTACCTACACTGCTTCCACCTGTAATTAGCACTCCTATACCAAATACCTCGACCAATACTCCGTGAATGGCCTTAGTAGGGGCGAAAATATCAGTTAGAGCTCGCATTAGTCTAATGGTAAATTCAGAGGAGGTCAGATCCGTTTGGAGAACAGCACAGCCTGAGTTTTCTGCAATCTGAAGAAGTTTCTTACCGGGTACTCCTGAATGGCTGAAAACACAGCAGGAAAGCTGATATGAAAACGTCTTTTCTACTGCTCCCATTATGTCGTTCTTTTCCAGTATCTTTAAATAGGCCATTTCTCCTCTTCCAAACAGCTGTATCCTATGGTAAGCGAACTCTTCGAAAAACCCACTGAGGGTCAGTCCCGGACGGTTTATTTCGGGATCGGTAATAATCCGCGTAAGACCTTTTCTTCCTGCTAAGCATTTCAGATTAAGAGAATTGTGATCTTTTAAATCCAGATCAAGAAGATCCAGAACTGTAAAATTCTTCATAATATTATGTTCACTATATCACAAGAACAGTTAAAATAAAAAGGGCTTCCTGACGGATAGTCAGGAAGCCCTGTAAAATGCAAATATAAAATTAGTTGTGGGAAGTAACCTTTTCCTTCTCCTTTCGTACCTTTAGTTCAAGTTTATGTATGAAATTTTCTATACCTTCGTACAGTTCAATGGCTTCCAGACTCAGATGTGCAGATTGACCCCATCTGAAATGGATATTACCATCCACCTTATACCCGTGTTTTTCCCGGGTAATGGTTAACAGAAGATCAATAATGTGATCTTTTGCAAAGCTGATGTGCCCGAGCTTTTTGTCTATGAAATCCCGTGTTGCATCACTGATACTGTAATGGATACCTTTAATCTCTACGTTCATAAAACCCTCCAAAGCTAGTTATAGTTAAATGATATTTAATTGTAACACGAAAATCAATATTATTCTAAAATATCATCATAACTTTATCTTTCATAGGAGGAATCTATAGAAAGTTCTGACCGGTACTTTGCTACTGTTCTACGGGCAATATTTATCCCCTGTTGTTTAAGCAGATCAGAAATTTTTTGGTCTGAAAGTCGTTTATCGCATGTATCTCCCTCAAGTATTTCCCTGATTGTCTCTTTTACACCCTCTTTGGAGAAGCGTGAACCTGTCGATCCCGGACCGGAAATTGAATTAGTAAAAAAGTATTTTATTGGATATATACCCCATTCAGTCTGCATGTATTTTGCATTTGATATTCTTGAAACTGTAGTCTCGTGAACATTTACTTCTTCTGCAACGTCCTTTAAAGTCAGTGGTGATAGGTATCTGGGACCTTTAATAAAGAAATTTCTTTGGAATTCAACAATAACTGTTGCTATTTTTAGGAGAGTTTTATTTCTTAAGTAGATACTGTTTATGAACCATCTTGCGTCTCTAATACTGTTATTAACGTACTGTCTGGTTTCCTTTTCCTGTTTACTATTCCGGGCTTCCTCAAAAAAAGGGGAAATCCCAAGAACAGGAATTTCTTCATCATTAAGTATGAGAACAAATTCACCATTTTTTATTGTTACCATGATATCCGGTATTACATAAGCAGGGGGATTAGTTGAAAATAGTCTTCCCGGATATGGATTCAGTGTTTGAATAAACTCTATAATACCTTCTATTTCGACTGTCGGCATATTAAGTTTTTTAGAAAGACCCCTTATATCTTTCTTTTTTACCAGTGGCAGATAGTTCTGGATAATATCTGCAGCTCCTTCCGGTGCATTCTCCGCCAGATTAGCTTGTAGTATCAGGGACTCCTTATAATCGCTGACGCATATACCTGTGGGATCAAAGGAGTGTACAATATCCATTACTTCAGGTAATAATATTCTTTGATCCTCATCCAGCAGAGATAGAGGATCTTCAAGAAAAAAACCATTGCTATCCAGATTATGTATAAATAGTTCTCCTATTTCAAATTGTTCCGTACTTAGGGGCTGTACCAGTAGCTGAGACATTAGATGTTCCTGTAAAGATTCAGGTCTTGAAAGGGCTCCTTCGATAAACTTTTGTTTTCTGTCTGATGCTTCCCTTCCTTCCCGGCTGGAATATCCGGGATCAGAGCTATTCCCAAAGTAATTATCAAAATTTTCATTACGTTCGTTTGAGTAATCATCAATTGAAACAAGAGATTTATCTTCGATCAACTCCAGTGCAGGATTCTTTTCTAATTCTTCATGAATCCTGAATGTTAGTTCCTGCAGAGGGAGTGCCATTAACTGTATGGACTGAAACATCTGAGGCGTCATTTTTAGACGCTGTTCCTGTACTAATAGAGGTTTCTGATACTGCTGCATCAATGATTTCCCTTCATAATATTCTCCATTTACATTCTGAAGTCATTTCCCAGATAAATCTCTCTTGCCATGGAGTTAGATAATAGTTCTTTCTGAGAACCTTCTGCCAAAATTTCACCAAGATTAATAATATATGACCTATTGGTAATTTCAAGAGTGTCTCTAACATTGTGATCCGTGATCAGGATACCTATTCCTTTAGCTGAAAGTCTTACTACTATATCTTTGATCTCATTAACGGTAATTGGGTCTATGCCTGCAAAGGGTTCATCAAGAAGTAGAAAATTGGGCTCGATAGCAAGGGAACGGGCAATTTCTGTTCTTCTCCTTTCACCGCCTGACAGCGTATAAGCTTTTTGTTTTCGTATATGTTCGATTCCAAATTCATCCAGCAGTCTATCCAGTGTTTCTCTTTTTTCCCCATAAGAAAGGTTCTTACGGGTTTCCAGAATTGCCCATATATTGTTTTCAACTGAGAGCTTTCTGAATATCGATGCTTCCTGAGGAAGATAGGATATTCCTTCTTTTGCTCGTATATACATCGGTTGATGTGTAATTTCAAGACTGTTTAAGAAAATCGTGCCGCCTGTAACCTTTATAAATCCAACTATCATATAGAAGATTGTAGTTTTGCCAGCTCCATTTGGACCCAGCAATCCGACAACTTCTCCAGCTTCCATTGAGAAAGAGACATCTTTTACTGCATATTTTTTTTTAAATTGCTTGGACAATGATTTAACACTGAGCATATTATTACTCATCTGTTTCTTCCTCTGATCGGATAGTGCCGGACACTTCTCCGCTTAGATTAATCTCATCATTATCCAGATTGATGGTTATCCTCGTGGCATGATATTCATCATCCTTCCAGAAGACAACTGGCATACCGGATAGTTCAAGGATCTCTTTATCTCTGTCATACATGGCATATTCAGACCTGCATGTCATTGATTCATCTTCACTTGCTTTGAGTATTCGTACTCCAATTTGAATTATTGTGATATTCTCTTTTCCACGGTTCTCGAAATAGCTTCCTTTAACAACAATTTCATTTTTCTGATCTATCATTTCCGCATAGCCATTAATCGTCATAATTTCTTTCTTTCTATCAAAGAAAAGATTTTCAGTGGTAATTCGAATTCCCTGCCTGCTATCAATTACAAGAACATTCCCACTACATATGGCAAAACGAAAGTCATCTCCATAGAGTTCGATGGAGTCGGCATTTATTATAGTATCTTCTGAACTTATTTGAGCGTTGCCTTTAAGGATTGTATATTCACTTCCTTCTGCGAGTGAAATGGATGTTCTGTCACTCGAAAAATGAAAATCTTTACTTTCAGAAAAAAGAGAAGTAATGATAATTGTTAATAGTACTAAGGTACTAATCTTCTTCATAATGATAGATACCGTTAACATCCCCTTCGAATTTAAAGATTTTTGTTCTCAAGTTCCCGGAGAAGCCGGTACCTGATATCTCTGTACCGGAATCCCTGATCAGTTTTACATTCCCATTCTCTGAACCAGTAAGCGATTTATTAGAATCGTCCCAGTAAAGATAATCTGCAGTAATTTCAGCTTCATTATTGGCGGAATATATTATGAGCGACCCTGTCAATTTCGCATCGTCAGATTCTGTGTAGATTACTCCTTTCCTGGCAGTCCCTTCAGTTACCATCTCATTATTGGAATTATATTCACGGAATACAACTTCATCCAGAATAGTTTCTTTTTTCTTACTATAATTTTCTGCCCTCTTTGAGTAAAGTCGGAATATTATGCTCCCATTGTCAACGCTGGTATATGAGAAGTTTTCGATTACGCTATCGGGAATATTCTCACCTATTTCTTCAGCAATTTCAATATCACTGTGGTCTATACTGCAGGAAAGTATAACTATGGCCATGGGAAATACTAACAGTTTATTTATCTGCATAGTTCATACTTGCTTTAATAAAATCAGTAAAAAGTGGATGAGGATTAATAGGGGTCGACATGAATTCAGGATGGAACTGAACTCCGATACTCCAGGGATGATTGCTCCATTCTATCGATTCCACCAGATTATCATCCTGAGTTAAACCACTTATTATAAGTCCTGCTTTTTCCAACTCTTTTGTGTAGTTACCGGATACTTCATATCTGTGACGGTGTCTTTCCCATATCTCATTTTTACCATAGATCTCTTGTATATGTGTTCCCTGAATAAGGATGGATCGACTTTTTCCAAGACGCATGGTCCCACCCATAGTACGTAATCCCTGCTGCTCCTCAAGAAGACTTACTACAGGATGGTCTGTTTCAGGAGTAAACTCTGTACTATCAGCTGATTTTAACCCAAGAACATTTCGTGCATATTCTATGATCATGACCTGCAATCCAAGACAAATGCCGAAGCATGGAATACTGTTTTCTCTTGCAAATCGTACAGCTTTCACCATTCCATTAATGCCCCGTTGGCCGAAACCACCTGGAATCAGTATCCCTTCTACATCTTTAAATAATGTCTCCGGATTATTGCCATTTTCGAGTTCTTCCGCATCTATCTTTACAAGGTTTATCTTTGTGCGGTTTGCAATACCACCATGATAAATTGATTCATAAATGGATTTGTAAGTATCATTAAGATCAATATACTTCCCAACAATTCCAATATTTGTAACCTGTTCTGTTTTTTTTAGGATTTCGACTATAGCAGACCATTCCCGCAGATCAGCTTTAGAACTTTTAAGTTTGAGTTTTTCAAGTACTATATTGTCAAGGTTCTGGGAGTGAAAAATTAGCGGTACTTCATAAACGGAAGTTTTCACGTCATATGCTGAAATTATTGAATTCTCTTCTACATTTGTAAAAAGTGATATCTTGCTGACCATCTCTTTCTCAAGGAATTCCGGAGATCTGCAGACCAGAATATCCGGCTGTATACCTATCTCTCTGAGTTTGTTTACTGAATGTTGAGTTGGCTTTGTCTTTAGTTCTCCCCCTGCAACTTCCGGTATCAGTGTCAGATGAACGAATAGAACATATTCTTTTCCAGGATCATGAATAAATTGTCGGGCAGCTTCAAGAAACGGTATAGATTCTATGTCACCGACTGTACCTCCAACTTCAATGATTGCGACATCAACATCATCTCCATCACTTGCAAGAAAGATTCTTTTCTTTATTTCGTCTGTGATATGGGGGATAACCTGCACAGTTCTTCCCAGATATCTTCCTTCTCTCTCTTTTTTAATGACTTCCTGATATATTTGCCCTGTGGTAATTGAGTTGAGTTTACTTAAGGGAGATTTTGTAAACCTGGCATAGTTCCCAAGGTCAAGATCGGTCTCAGTTCCATCGTCAGTCACATAAACTTCGCCATGCTGATAGGGGCTCATTGTTCCGGCATCCACATTGAGGTAGGGATCAATTTTTATCATCCTTATTCCCAAACCACGGTTCTCAAGAAGATTGCCAATAGAGGTAGCAGTTATTCCCTTGCCGAGGCTGGAACATACTCCACCTGTAACAAAAATATATCTTTTCATGAGTTTAGATTATAGAGCAGAGAAGGAAAATAGGCAATTGCTTGTAGAGACGTAGCGTGCTATATAGCACGCCCTAATTCTGCAGCCCCAAAAATAATCTAACAGAATAAATTTTGTCCATGTAACGAAATAGGGAGAAATTTTATTAATTTCATAAACATATATACAACGTGTATT
>SDBV01011079.1_pt1 | contig 11728 bp, 8 predicted proteins | sample 2277081 | NCBI WGS metagenome assembly SDBV01 (sample SAMN10402039, study PRJNA504765) | marine sediment metagenome | isolation source: marine sediment core GS10_PC15, 223 cmbsf | place: Arctic Ocean: Southern Knipovich Ridge | collected 2010
ACCTGACAGTTCCATTGTCGACGAGCGTGAGAGGTCCGTCGAGCCGCCTAAGCGTCCAGGCTTGTTTGGCGGCGGTGGCCTCTTCGGCGGCATTTTCCGCAACTAGCTCGCGCTCAACCAGCGCGCATCAGCCGCACAGCATCGTCACGCTCGAACAGATAGAGCAGGAGCCGCAGCGCATCGGCGTCCTTCTCTTTGAGCGTCGGGTCCCGCGCCAGCCGCAGCCGCGCCTCGTTCCGTGCCGCTTCCAACAAAGCGCGATGGTCCGGCAGAACGGCAATGCGGAAGGCGGGCAGGCCGCTTTGCTTAGTGCCGAGGATCTCGCCACCGCCGCGAAGCCGCAAATCTTCCTCGGCGATGACGAAACCGTCCTCGGTGGTTCGCATGACCTTCAGCCGCTCGCGCGCAGTCTCCGATAGGGGCGAGCGGTAGAGCAGGATGCAGGAGGACTTATCGGCGCCGCGGCCAACGCGACCCCGTAACTGATGAAGCTGCGCCAGGCCGAAACGCTCGGCGTGCTCGATGATCATGATGGTTGCGTTGGGCACATCGACGCCGACCTCGATGACCGTGGTGGAGACGAGAATGGAAACTTCGGCCGAGGCGAATTTCGCCATCACCGCGTCTTTGTCTTTCCCGGCGAGCTGGCCATGGACCAGGCCGACTTTGTCGCCGAACTTGGCGTGGAGCATGGCGAAGCGCTCCTCCGCCGCAGCGGCGTCGATCAGCTCGGACTCCGCCACGAGAGGGCAGACCCAATAGATCTGGCCGCCCTCGGCCACCGCGCGTCCCACGCCCTCGACAACCTCATCGAGACGTTCCAGCGGCACCGTGCGGGTGGTGATGGGCTTTCGTCCTGGCGGCTTCTCGTCGAGCCGCGACACATCCATGTCGCCATAGCTCGTGAGAAGAAGCGTGCGCGGGATGGGCGTCGCGGTCATCACCAGAAGCTCGGCGCCAGTGCCCGTCGCCTTGGCCTGCAGCGCTAGCCGTTGATGCACGCCGAAGCGGTGCTGCTCGTCGATGACCACCAGCCCGAGATCGCGGAACTTGATGGTCTCTTGGAATAGCGCATGGGTGCCGATGAGAATGTCGATCTCACCCGCCTGCAGAGCTTCCAAGATGGCAGCGCGTTCGCAGCCACGCTCGCGGCCTGAGATCAGGGCCACGCGCAAGCCGGCGGCCTCGGCGAAGCCGCTGATCGTGGCGAGGTGCTGGCGGGCAAGAAGCTCGGTCGGCGCCATGAGCGCGGTCTGGGTGCCGGCCTCGATGGCATTGGCCATGGCGAGAAGCGCCACGACGGTTTTGCCGCTCCCCACGTCGCCTTGCAGCAGCCTAAGCATGCGGTGCTCACTGTTAAGGCCGCCATCAATCTCGGCGAGGCACTTTTCCTGCGCCGCCGTGAGGGTGAAGGGCAGGGCGTCTTGGATGGCTTTGCGGATTTTGCCAGGCGCGGTGAGGCTCCGGCCGGCGCGCTTTTTCAAGCGCTGACGAATGATGGCGAGGGCAAGCTGGTTGGCCAGAAGTTCGTCATAAGCCAGACGCGCGCGGGCGGGCGCCGCGGGCAGCAGGTCGGCCTCGGTTTTCGGCGCATGGAGCGTTTTGATGGCTTCAGCGAAAGACGGCCATTTGTTCTTGGCGAGAAACGCTGCATCGATCCATTCCGGCAGATCAGGGATCTGGGCCAGAGCCCCGGTAATGGCCTTGCGGAAGGTCGTGTTGGTCAGGCCCGCGGTCAGCGGGTAGATGGGCTCGATGGGCGGCAAGGTATCCGGCCCATCCGCCGCCGCCACGTGATCGGGGTGGGGCATTTGCAGCGAACCGTCATAGGATTCGATCCTGCCGGAGATGATGCGCTTGGTGTCGAGCGGCAGCAGACGCTTCAAATAGGAGGCGTCAGCCTTGAAATAGATGAGCTCGAGGGCGCCCGACTCATCCTCGACCAGGATTCGATAGGGCGCCCGCCTGGCCATTCGTCCGCGACCAGGCCGGTGCTCGGTGACCGTCACCTCAAGCGTCGCGATCTCTCCGACTTTTGCATCGGCGATTCGCGGGATCAGCGCCCGGTCCACCAGGCCCACGGGCAAATGCCACAGAAGATCGACGGTGCGGGCATGGGCGCCTTGATGGCGCGGGGCCACCAATCGGTTGAGCAGCCCTTCGATTCGGGGGCCGACGCCTTTCAGGGCGCGGGCCGAGGCGAATAGAGGGGCTAACCGGGGTGGACGCATGGAATTCCCGTGTATAACGGCACGGCGGAGCCGAGCTTTGAATCGGTAGGCCCGCTCGTTCTAACCCACCGCTTAAGACTGAAAGCATGGATCATGTCGAGTGATCTTGGAATGCGCCGGCGCCGGGCCCTATGGAGGGCCACGCATCGGGGCTCTAAGGAGATGGACCATCTGCTCGGCCGCTTCACCGAGCAAACCATCGACAGCATGAACGGCGACGATATTGCCGTGCTCGAACGGCTGATAGAGACCGCGGACCCGCAGATCGAGCTCTGCCTGTATGAGGGCTACTCGCTGGGCAAGCCCGACCTCGACGCGCTGGTGGAACGCGTGCGGGCCTTCCACGGCCTGCCCCAAGCCAGCTAGAGACGAGTTAGACCGAATTTCTCATGAGTGCTGCGCCCAAACTTCCATCCTTGCCGGTTGACCGCTTGCTGAAAGGCCCCCGCACGATTGCGAGCGGCGTGCCAGAGGGCTTCGACGCCCTGCTGCTCGGTGAGCTGGCGCGGCACGCGGGCGCGCCCATCCTGCATGTGGCGCGGGACGGCAACAGGTTGGCGACGCTCGAGGACGCGATTTCCTTCTTCGCGCCGGATGTCCAGGTGCTGAGCTTTCCCGCTTGGGACAGCGTGCCCTATGACCGCGTGGCGCCCAATGCCGAGATTATCGCCACCCGGATCGAGACGCTTGCGGCCCTGACCGAGCGTGCGCCCGATGACCAGACGCCGTTGGTGCTGCTGACGTCCGTGAACGCCGTGCTCCAGCGCGTGCCGCCGCCCGCCTTCATCGCTGCGTCGAACCTCAAACTGGAGTCCGGCATGGTCGTGAGCATGCAGTCCCTGGTGGAGCGGCTCGAAACGTCGGGCTATGCCCGTGCCGGCACGGTGACGGACCCGGGCCAATATGCCGTGCGCGGCGGCATCCTCGATCTCTTTCCGCCGGGCGGTCATCCGGTACGCCTCGATTTCTTCGGCGACACGTTGGAAACCCTGAGAGCGTTTGACCCGGATACTCAGCGGACCGAAGCAAATCTGGACTCGATCCACTTATTGCCCATGAGCGAAGTGTCGCTGACGCCTGACGCCCGGGGCAAGTTCCGCCAGCGCTATGTGGAGCTGTTCGGCACCGTCAAAGGCGACGATCCGCTCTACGAGGCGATCTCGGCGGGACAGCAGCATCAGGGCATGGAGCATTGGCTGCCGCTGTTCCACGAAAAACTGGCCACGCTGTTCGATTATCTCCCCGGCGCCGTCGTAACGCTCGACCCCTTGACCGATGACGCGCGCGCGGCTCGGATCGAGCAGGTCGCCGACCATTACGATGCCAGGGCCGACGCGCTTGAACGCAAGGCCTTCGGCGCGCCGCCGTATCATCCAGTCCCCGCCGACGACATGTTCCTGACCGACACGGATTGGAGCGACGCGCTCAGTAGCCGTCAGGTGATTGCGCTCGATAATTTCGAGCGGCCAGATGGGGGAGACACGAACATTGTCTCCTTCGGCGGCCGCCAAGGGCGCAATTTCTCGGCCGAACGTCAGACCGAGGATGCCAATGTCTTCGATGCGGTGGTCGCTCACGCCAAGAGCCAGATCGCCAAACATAAGCTGGTGATTGTCGCGTGCTGGAGCGTCGGCGCGCGCGAGCGTCTGGCCACGCTGCTCAATGAGCATGGTCTGGCTGACACGGTGCGAGTGGAGAACTTTGCCGAGGCCGCCGCCGCGTCCCCCAACGCCACCTCCGTTGCGGTGTTGCCGTTAGAGACGGGTTTCGAGGGCCCAGGCATCGCCGTGATCGGCGAGCAGGACATTCTCGGCGACCGGCTGGTGCGCAAGGCGCGGGTCAAGAAGGCCAGCGATGCGCTGACTGAGACCTCGACTCTGAGCGTCGGCGATCTCGTGGTCCATGCCGACCACGGCATTGGCCGCTTTGTGGGGCTGACCACGATCGAGGCGAATGGTGAGCCTCATGACTGTCTGGAGCTGCACTATCACAACAACGACAAGCTCTATCTGCCGGTGGAGAATATCGAGCTTCTGACGCGCTATGGGTCGGATGACGCCGGTGCGCAGTTGGACAAGCTTGGCGGCGTGGCGTGGCAGTCGCGCAAGGCCAAGCTGAAGCAGCGCATCCTCGACATGGCCGAGAAGCTGATCAAGGTCGCCGCCGCACGCGAGCTGCGCAAGGCCCCGATCCTCGAATCCCAGGACGGCACCTATAACGAGTTCGCCGCGCGTTTCCCCTACGAGGAGACCGAGGACCAGATGACCAGCATCAATGCGGTGCTGGAGGATCTGGCCAGCGGGCGCCCAATGGACCGGCTGATCTGCGGCGACGTGGGCTTTGGTAAGACCGAGGTGGCGTTGCGCGCCAGCCTGATCGCCGTGCTCGCCGGCAAGCAAGTCGCTCTGGTGGTGCCGACCACGTTGCTAGCCCGCCAGCATTTCCACACCTTCACGGAGAGATTCCGCGGGCTCCCGGTGAAGATCGCCCAAGCCTCGCGGCTGGTGACCGGTAAGGAGCTTGCGCAGGCGAAAGAACAGATCAAAACCGGCGATGTGGACATCATCATCGGCACCCACGCGCTGCTCGGCAACGCCATCGAGTTCGCCGATCTTGGGCTTCTCATTATCGACGAAGAGCAGCATTTCGGTGTGAAGCACAAAGAGCGCCTGAAGCAATTGCGCGAGGACGTGCATGTTCTGACGCTGACCGCCACGCCCATCCCGCGTACCTTGCAACTCGCGCTGTCGGGCGTGCGCGAAATGTCGCTTATCGCCAGGCAGCCGGTAGCTCGCCTGGCGGTGCGAACCTATGTGACGCAGTTCGATCCCATGACCTTGCGCGAGGCATTGCTGCGGGAGCGCTTCCGGGGCGGGCAATCCTTCTTCGTGGTGCCGCGCATTTCCGATCTCGACGAGGCGGCCGCCTTCCTGAAAGAGCACGTGCCGGAACTGAGGGTCGGGCGCGCCCACGGCCAGATGCCGAGCAGCGAACTCGATCAGGTGATGAACGCCTTCTACGACCGCAAATACGACGTGCTGTTGTCCACCACCATCATCGAGTCCGGCCTCGACATTCCCTCGGCCAACACGCTGATCGTCTATCGCGCCGACATGTTCGGCCTGGCGCAGCTCTATCAACTGCGTGGCCGGGTCGGCCGCTCCAAAGTCAGGGCCTATGCCTATTTCACCATTCGCGCCGACTCGCGCCTGACGCCGACGGCGGCGAAACGGCTCAAAGTTCTTCAGTCTCTCGACACGTTGGGCGCCGGCTTCATCCTGGCGAGCCACGACCTCGACCATCGGGGCGCCGGCAATCTCTTGGGCGAGGAGCAGTCGGGCCATATCCGCGAAGTGGGCTACGAGCTTTATCAGCACATGCTGGAAGAGGCGGTGGCGACGCTCAAGGGCGGCGAGGGGGATGTGGAGGATCAGTGGTCGCCGCGCATCAATCTCGGGACATCGGTGCTCATCCCGGAAGACTATGTGCTCGACCTGCATGTGCGCCTTGGGCTCTACCGGCGCTTAGCGGCGGTCGAAAACGTGGACGGCATCGAGGCCTTCGCGGCGGAACTGATCGACCGCTTCGGCCCTCTGCCGGAAGAAGTGCACCATCTTCTGAACGTGGTCGAGATCAAGGGGCTGTGCCGTCAGGCAGGCATCGAGCAGATCGATGCTGGGCCGAAGGGCGCCGTCATCGCCTTCCGCAACAACGAATTCGCCAACCCGGAAGGCCTGATCCGCTTCATCAGCGAGGCCGGGAAGAAGGTGAAACTCCAGCCCGACCACCGGATGATCTATTTCGCCAATTGGCCGATCCCGGAAGATCGCTTGGTTGGCACCCGCGATCTCCTGAGACGCCTGGCCAAGATCGCAGGTGCGGCGAAGCAGGCGGCTTAACCGGTCGCAAGCGACCTACACTCGTTCGAGGATTGCCGCGCGCCGGATGCGCCCAGCACGGTCACGTGGGATGTCTCTCACCACGAGCAGCCGATCAGGAAACTTATAGGGCGCCACGCCGCGCTCCATGAGGAAGCCGTGCAGCGCCGCTAACGAGATGGGCGTATTCGGCGATGGCGCGACGGCGGCAAAAATTCGGTAGCCAAGAACTGGATCGGGCAGCACGAAACACGCGGCGTCCAAAACCCCGGGGAAGGCCTGATAGAGCCCATCGAGTTCCGCCGCGGCGATCGTGAAGCCAGCGTGATGGACGAGTTCGGGATCGCGGGAGAGTTTTAGGCCGCCGTGACCGTACTCATGGGGCCGCCTGCTCTGGCTCAAGCCACCAGGTGTCGAGGCGATAGCCATAAAGCGGTGTCTTTTCGGGGCGCTTCAAATTGTGCCAACGCGCGATCCACTGCCGGGGCAGATAGAACAGAGGCACCACGTAATCGCCCGACAGCAGCACGCGATCGAGCGCGCGGACCGCCGAGACAAAGGTCTTGCGGTCTTCCGCCCGGAGCATTGCCGCGATCATGGCGTCTACTGCCTCGCTCTGGACGCCTGGGTAGTTGAACGATCCCTCGGTCACCGCCGCGCCGCTCCCCCAGCGGAACGATTGCTCGTTTCCCGGCGAGAGCGAGACCCCCCAATAGTTCTGGATCATGTCGAAGTCGTAGGTCTGCTTGCGCCGCTGATACTGTGCGGAATCAACCTGGCGGATCTTGGCCTCGATGCCCACTTGTTTCAGGGCGCGCGCATAGGTGAGAAGCAGGCGCTCTTGGGCCCGCGTCGCGGCGAGGATTTCAAACGCAAAGCGCTCGCCCGTGGCCTGGTCGATGAGTTTGCCATCCTTCAGCAGATAGCCCGCTTCTTCCAGGAGCCGGAGTGCTTCGACGCGCGCCTCCCGGTTCTGTCCGGTGTCGTCGCTGACCGGAAATGAAAAGTCGCCGTCCATGATGGAAGGCTTCACGGCATCAGGAAAAGGCGCCAGCAGTTTGCGCTCGGTCGCATCGGCGGGATGGCCATGGGAGGACAGCTCCGAGCGCGCGAAATAGCTTTCGGTGCGGGCATATTGGGCGTGAAACAGCGTCCGGTTCACCCATTCGAAGTCGAACAGCCGGATCAGGGCTTGGCGCACGCGCGGGTCGGCAAAGATCGGGCGGCGCGTGTTGAACACCAGGGCCGACATGCCGGCGGGCGTCTCGACGGGCAGGGCCTCTTTGATCACGCGGCCGTCACGCAGGGCGGGAAAGTCGTAACCCTCCGTCCAGCGGGTTGGGTCGCTCTCTTTGCGAAACTGAACCAGCCCCGACTTGAACGCCTCGAACATGGAGCCCGTATCGCGATAATAGTCGTAGCGGATCTCGTCGAGATTATAGAGGCCCCGATTGACCGGTAGGTCGCGCGCCCAATAATTTGGGTCGCGCTTATAGGTGATGGTCTTGCCGGGATCGAGCGTCGAGATGACGTAAGGCCCGCTGCCGATGGGCGGCTCGAGGGTCGATTTCTGGAAGGTCTCGGCGTTGAGCAGATGGTGCGGCAGGACCGGCATCAGCCCCATGATCAACGGCATCTCGCGATCCCCGGAGCCATCGAAGGTAAAGCGCACCTTCCGCGTGCCCGTCTTCTCCACCTTCGCGACCTTCTTGTAGTAGGAGCGATGGTTCGGCCGTCCGTGATCGCGCAAGACGGCGTGGGAGAAAATCACGTCGTCGACGGTGATGGGCGCTCCGTCCGAGAACTTGGCGTTTGGGTTGAGCGTGAACTCCACATAGCTCCGGTCGGGCGGCGTCTCGACGCCCTCGGCGATGAGGCCGTAGAGGGTGAAGGGCTCGTCATAGGCCCGGGCCAGCAGGCTTTCATAGAGAAATTCGCGCACGCCATCCGCCGAGACACCCTTGACGATCAAAGGGTTGAGGCTATCGAAGGAGCCCCGTATGGCGAAGTTTGCCCGGCCACCTTTGGGCGCATCGGGGTTGGCATAGGGAAAATGGGTGAAATCCGGGGCCTCGCGGGGCGTGCCGTGCATGGCAAGCCCAGGCGCAGGCTCCGCCCAGCCGTGCCCAGGGCATAGCGCCATACCCAAGGCAAGTAACAAAATTGGGGCTTTCAACCGCGACCTGGCATGGCTATAGATGCCCTCGAATTGCAGCATGAGGTTTAAGGGTAACATCCCCGACAAGACAAACCGACGCTGTAAGCTATCTCCACGCTAACGAAAAAGGTTAGAACTCTGGAGGTGCGGCCCGGGAACTCCCAACGGACCTGGCACATAGCCACGTCCACGCCGCATTTCGGGTATTGACCCTAAGGACAATGGAGCGGGCACGGGGTATTTCTGGCAGGTCTAAGCCAGCCCGCAAACTTAAGAGGAAGGTCGATTGATGATCTGGTCCAAGGATCGTTGGAACATGCTGAGCTGCAGCGCGGGTCGTTGCATGCTGGGTGTCGGCGCAGGCGCGCTTGCTCTGGTGTTGGTGGCTCCCGTAACACTCGCCCAACAGGCGCAGCCCAAATCCACGGCAGCGCCGAAGGTGCCGCAGATGCCTCCCAATCAGCCGGGCGCAGGACAGACGGCTGAGGATGCATGGGTCAAGCTCTGCATGAAAAACGAGCAGACAGGCGCCAAGGAAATTTGTCTGATCAACCATGAGGGGCTTGAGCCGAATACCGGCATGGTTCTCATTGCCGCCGCCGTGCGTAAGGCGGAGGGCGAGGACAAGCAGCAGCTTCTTATCAGGGTGCCGACCGCCTACGCGCTGGTGATCCCAGCCGGTGTGCAGATCCGGATCGACGAAGAAAAGCCGATCCAACTGCAATACTCGATCTGCTTCCCGACGAGCTGTCAGGTGCAGATGGAGCTGACCGACGAGCTCTATCAGAAGATGCGCTCGGGCAAGGAGATGGTGGTCGCCGCCATGAACATCCAGCAAAAGACCATGGGCTTTCCCGTGCCGTTGACTGGGTTCAGCAAGGCTTATGACGGCCCGCCGGTCGACAACGCCAAATACGAGGAGCAGCGCCGTCAGTTGATGGAGATGTTCCGCAAGCGCCAGGACGAACTCCCCGCCAAGGCGAAGCAGGGGGCGCCGAAGGCCGCCGCAGCGCCCGCCCAGAAGAAGCAGGTTCCCGCGGCGCAGTAAGCTTCCGCGACTGAAGTCGCTTTTAGAAGATATTAAAAAGGCCGCGCCGGGATCCCGGGGCGGCCTTTCGCTATGTCGTAGGGCCTCGCGAGCGTCAGTGTTCTTGCACGTAGCGGAAGCGATAGACCCCGCCCTCCAATTCCTCGAACATCTCCGGCACTTCCGGATGACGCAGCGGTTCGTCGGACGGGTCGGGCACGAGGTTCTGCTCCGACACATAGGCGACATACTCGCTGTCGGCGTTCTCGGCGAGCAGATGGTAGAAGGGCTGATCCTTCGCCGGCCTCACATCCTTCGGGATAGACGCGTACCACTCATCCGAATTGGCGAAGATCGGGTCCACGTCAAAGATGACGCCGCGAAATGGATAGAGCCGGTGGCGCACCACCTGGCCGATCTGAAATCTAGCTTCACGCGATTTAGACATGACAACGACACCCTATCCCTAGTCTTTGAGGCGATATGATCGCGTGCCACGGAGGCTGTCAATGCGGATAACGCGCGCCTCAGGACCAGCGGCGGTTGGACCACATAAACTGCTCGGGCTTCTCCCGAATCCAGGTTTCAAAGCAGCGCTGGATTGCCGCGGTGATGGCCCGGATGTCGTCCGCCTGATTGGCGGTGCGGGGGATGCGAAGCTCATTCACGCTGACGTCGAAACAGGCGCGGTTGCCGATGCGGACGCAGCGCCCGATCCAGATGCGGGCACCGACGCGGCGCGCGATCATCGCGGCGATCGGCATGCTCTTGGCGGGATGTCCGAAAAAAGGCACCGCCACGCCGTTGGCGTCGTAGAGATCGGAAATGAATCCGAGCCGGCCGCCTTGGCGCACATAGTCCATGATGAGGCGCGCGGTCTTGTGTGTCTCGTCCGGACCCGCCGACCGCCCCCGGCCGAATAGGCCGCCGGGATAGAGCGCCTCCCGCTGACGGCGCAGATAACGGTCCACATAAGGGTTCTTCACTTGGCGGTAGACGCCGGCGGGGTTCACCCCGGCTAAGGTCACCGGCCACATACCGATCTCCCAATTGCCCATATGCATGGTGATGATCAGGGCCGGACCCATCTTGCCCTTGTAGCGGGCGATCCAATGGGCGTTGGTAACGTGGAGACGGCCGGGATCTTTGATGATGCGATCGATATTCATGGTCTCGACCATGACCCGGCCGAGATTGTCCCAGGCGCCGAGCGCGATGCGCTCGCGTTCCTCCAGGGTCTTCTCCGGGAATGCGCGCTCCAGATTCATCAACGCGCGCTTGTGGCGCCGGTTGCGTTTGCCGAGGAAACGCCAGGCCTTGGCCGAGATATTGCCGGCCATGTCGATGGGGAACAGGCGCACGAAGCCAATCAGGATGCGTAGGCCCGAATATTCGAGCCGGTAGCGCATATCGAGGGCGAAGGGCAGGTTGAAGGCGTTGGCCAAGAGGCTTCCTTTTATTGGCTTTTCTTGGGGCCGGCGCGGGCGCTGTGGAAGTCCATCCTCATGGCCAAACTGACGGGAGCCGTCAAGCGCCCAAGTTGTGCCGCGAGGCTAAGGTTGGGGCTTCGCTCATGGGCCGCATCAGGCTCGGGAGTGACGCGGGCGGGGCCAGCCCGGCCCGCATGACCATGCGCCGCAACGGGGCCAATGCGTTCAGCCCAGCGAGGACCAACCCGCGCGCCGCCTGAATGGGGGCGAGGCTGGTGAGCAAAGACCGGTTCAGAAGATCCACACCCACGGTGCGGGAGAGCACGTCGAGCTGCCGGGCCCGGGCGTACGACGTCAGCACCGCCAGGCCGCCAGGGTCCTGACCGCGCCGTAGCGCGTCCGCCACGCAGTCGGCAAGAGCGGCGGCATCGCGCAGTCCGAGATTGAGCCCTTGGGCCCCGATGGGCGGCATGATGTGCGCGGCTTCGCCAATGAGGGCGGTTCGGTTATGGGCGAGTTGCTTGACGGTGAGCCCGGTGACCGGGAATTTCGCCCGGGGGCCGACATCCGAAACAGTGCCTAGCGCATCACCGAGACGGGTCTGGAGCACGGCGGCGAACCCCGCTTCGTCCAATGCCATCAGGTTTTCGATCTCCGCCGTACTGCCAACCCAGATTAGGCTGGAGGTCGTTGGGTTCGGCGTCGGGACCGTCGTGACCGAGCCCAACTCCTTGTGCAGCTCGGTGGACGTGCCGTCATGGGGCGTTGTGTGCCGGAAACTCGTGGCGATGGCGCCTTGATCGTAGCGCTTCGTGTTGGCCTCGATCCCCGCCGCGGCACGGCACATCGATTGGCGTCCATCGGCGCCGGCCACAAGCTGGGCCGAAAGCGTGGTGCCGTCGCCGAGTTCAAGTTTTGCGTCGCGCTCGTTGAGCGTGATCTCTTTGACGCTGGTGGCCAGCACTGTCGGCAGGATTTCGCGCGCACGGCCATAGAGCGTTTCC
>SDBV01011080.1_pt1 | contig 11728 bp, 25 predicted proteins | sample 2277081 | NCBI WGS metagenome assembly SDBV01 (sample SAMN10402039, study PRJNA504765) | marine sediment metagenome | isolation source: marine sediment core GS10_PC15, 223 cmbsf | place: Arctic Ocean: Southern Knipovich Ridge | collected 2010
CAGAACGGCAAGACGCTCATCCATGAGTGAATCCGATTAATCCATTCCATTTAAAGTTCCTACGGGCGATACACTCCATCACCTGAATTAAGGGCTTCCTCTAATAATGGAATCCATATAACTTCAAATACGAAAGATATAAAAGCCTGCATTTCCTTATGGGCTAAATCATCAATCACTTTCTGATAACCAGTTGCATCATCCACCATTTTTACTATTGGTGGTCGGCTATCGCAAAGAACACGCATAATATTCATTCCCGATAATCTATCAAAGGACTTGATGAAATCGTTTTTCTTACAACATTCAAGTAAACATTCATTAAATGTCATGGGGCTTCCTCTATACTGGATGGTAAGCCTTTGTGATAACCAAGTTTTTCTAAGTCCGACAAAAAATCTAAAGCCATCATTTGGTAATGTGACCGCCATTTTTCTGATAACTCTTCCCAAGACGTATTAATTGGTGAAGTCTCATCACACATTTTGATTATCGTTCTCTCAATTGTATGTATTCTTAACGTTATTTTACTTTGCGCCTCTTTATCCTGTGTCGGTAACACTACTTGCCTCCAAGTTATAAAACCTTAAAAACTTTGAGCAGAAAACTAATAAAGACAGCCATAATATTAATCCATATAAAAACCCATATCCATATCGGCATGTTTAATTGGTTGTCCTTGCTATCCTTCTCCTGTGCCGGTAACATCTAACCCTCCCTAAAAACGGGAATTAACACTTGTTCAATGAATAAACCGAATAATCCGCTTATCATTACTATGAACGCCCCATAAACAATAACCATTACGTTGATGTGCAAGAAATACTCAAGGCAAGCACCAATAAAACCAAGCAATACAGGATTTATCATCAGTATAAAGGTTAACGTCCTTTTATTCATTCTATCTTCTCTCTTATCCCAATAAGGGCTACAAATATTAATTACGAGAACTATACTCTTTATCAATAACTTCATTATGTTTCTTACACATCCAATTCATTATTAAGTACATAACAAAAGAAAAAGGGATACCCAACAAGACAAAGAACGGTGAAACCATATCAGCTAATAACCCTAGAACCGTTCCCACAGCAAGTACGGACACCACAAAGATAGGCACTCCAACAAAAACCCAATTTGTCATTTCATTGAACCTCTTTCAAAGACTTCAACAGTATCATCCTACAATAAGTAGCCAATTGTAATGATTGTTTAGCAGCTTCCTTTTTAAGTGCCTCTTTATCATCGGGATATATATGAAGTGTTATAACTGGCATCTTCTTTAGTCCTGACTTTAGCATCTTATCTTCCCTCTATTCGTAATAATACCATCTTACCACTATCTTACTACTGTGTCAATAGTATTGCAAAAATATATTTAGCAACTTGACAAATACAAGGCTTAACCTTATAATAATTATATGAGAAGCGCAGTAGCTATCAGAAAAAAATACGGCAAAAATGCTTTTGTTAGGTGGGGAAAGGCTGGCGGTTCTCCTATACTCAAAGCCCAAGCTGAAGGCAGAGTCACCATACATGCTAAACCCGTCAGGCGTAGGAAGCGCAATTAACCTTATCAATTAACTAGTCCTCGAATAGCCTAGTAGTGCTTTTATTACTAGGCTATTTTATTTCCTAAAAGCCTTGACTAAGGCGTAGTGGTTAAGTATAATAGAAGCATGACATATCTAACCATCAAAATAATAAAAGGCAATCCCTATCTCTACGAAGTCCGTAGTGAAAGAGAAGGGGATAAAGTAAGACAGGTATTTGTAAGATATCTTGGTAGAGCAGATAATGCCAAGAATATAGCCCTCCAAGCTGGTAGGGAGATGCCCGTTAGTGTTGAACCTGAAAGGATTGTAGCCCCGACTGTTTTAACAACCGAAGCAGTCTCACCACCAATGCCCCCTGAGCCTGTGGTAACACCTGAAGTAACACCTATGTCCGAATTATCTGACAGTATATTTGACATTAACGAACAATTACCAAGAATATTTAATGATATTGAAACTCGGAATTTAAGTGGGGAGCAATTATCGCAGTTTTTACAAGAGCAAGTTACAAGTATAGCTGGTGCTGACCCAACCATTCGTATTTATAGGGGTATAAAGGAGGGCAAACGCCCGATTGTCCCTGAAGATTTAGCTGAGTTAGGAGTTGGTAAGTTTTGGGGAGTATCAAGACAACAGTCAGAACAGTTTGCAGGTGAAGGTGGTGAAGTATTTGCTCTTGATGTAAAATTGTCGGAATTATTAAACGAAGAACTTGCATTTACCCCATCATTAAGAGAGTTGAATGACATAGTATTAAAGCCCCCATTGCAATCTAGGGCAGTTTCTATTACCCAACCCCCAGCAACCCCTGAGCCTGTGGAAGCACCAAAGATTGCAACACAACAGAAAGAACCTTGGGAGATGACACGTAGGGAATTTAAAATAAGTGATTACGCGCCAAAAGTAATAGCCATACAACAGGCTATTCGTGATGGCAAACCAATTATATTAACCACCCACCTAAGAGCAACAAGCCTTATCAAGCCTGAGCATATCAGGTTGTCAGGTTCGACTGTACAAATACCTCAAGGTAGCAAGTGGGTATCCTTAACCGATGACCAAGTTCAATCACTAGCAGGGCAAGCAGGGATAAACCCTGTTCCATTTGAGGAAAAGGTATATCATCAGACTGAAGTAGAGCAAGCCCTTTCTGAAGGCAAGCCCGTTCCGTCTGAAGTCTTAAAAGATTACCCTAAATTAGCACCTTCTACTACCACGCCTGAAGAATCAAGGAAGTTTATGCCTAAGACCGTCATTGAGGAAAGCGTAGAACTGCCTATTGTTGGAGAAACTGTAAGTGGCTTAACTGTGAGGCACGAAATACCAAACCAAGCATCCATAGAATCATCATTAGAAGATTACGAAATATTACCTGGTATCAGAGAAATACCCACAAGTGAAACTGGTGAAATTACACAGCCAAAGTTCTACTCAGTTGAACAAGAGGAAGTAACCCGTAAACTTGCAGAGGAGATTAAAGCATCAGGCGAAATAAGCCCTCTTATACTTGTAATAACGGATACGGGTGATTATATACTAGAGGGCTCTCATAGAATTGATGCTCTAAGAATATTAGGCATAAAATCTTTTCCTGCCTCAAGTCTCAAGGAATTAAAGATGTCATATACCAACCTAGACTTGGCAATGGTAGAGTCGCAGATGCTAAGATAGGCAACATGCTAATTGAAGGGAAACTATCACCAGAGACAAAGGACATAGACCGTCTTCTAGGACAACTCTCGCAATACACAAACTATGGCAAGGTTAATATTGTGATATATGGCAGGCTACATAATTATGCTAAGAAACGCATTGAATCAGAACTTCACAACAGATACCCTAAGCGAGCATTCCTCACTTGCTTAGAGAATCCCAAACGGTTGCGGCGGAATCACCATTAAAGCATACCCCTAATCGACATCGACAGGGTGGATAAGCATAAGCCTTACTAACAATAATCGCATCCTCATAAATGGTATGAAATAGAGTGATAGTTTGGATTAATAATGTAGTGGTTAACTATGCCATAAATGCCCATATTTAAGCCGTTATATACCACCCTGTATTTAATCGTGTAGTGGTTAACCATTGCGATATTCCGCGTCGTATTTAACCACGCCCGTCGTCCCCGTCGCTATATCCCGTCGTATACTCCCCGTCGTTTCCGTCGCTATTCATTATGTCCGTCGTGCCCGTCGTGCCCGTCGTTTCCCTGTATATGTAGTGGTTAACCATGCCATGCCCTGACGTATATCGTAAACGTGAGTATATCGTAGATAATCATAGCATAGCATAGTTACCATGAATACTTAAATGCTATCTACTTGCTTATATCCCTATATATCACCCTATGCCATACCTTTGCATATTGACACTGTGGTATTATGTGCTATGATGTAATTAGTAAATCTAATGAAGGGGGAATGTAAAGAATGGTAATGTTACGTAATCCAGAATCACCCGCAACTGATAAGCAATTATGGCTATTGCATATCTTGACCAAAACCGACACCCGCAACTTAAACTTGACCATGCAACAGGCCAGCGACAAAATAAGCGAACTAAAATCTAATAATGGTACGCGCCCGCAAGGTGACAAGGCTAGAGCGGATTACAGAGTAAGTGGAACACGCCCGCTTATTAATCCACATGCCAGCGCAATCAACCAGGATAAACAGAAACTATCACAAGCCCGCTATGATAAGACCATGCCAGAGCGTGCCGTCATCCAGGGCGATAATCCCACGGGTGAAACTGATATGACAAAGGTTGATGCTCACTTTGCAGCAAACGCTTATCAATTAGGCCGTGATAAGGCGAGGAATGATACAGCAACCATAGACTATTATGATTTTAACTGCAAAGACTGTCTATTTGGTAAAATGGGCGTTTGTGAGCCAAACTGGATAAACGCGGGATATACAATATGCCAAGGCATAATTGAATCAGTATCATTTAAGTGTAGCAATTACGAACCAGTGCAATATAGCATAATGGATTATTGTCATCGCCCTAAAGGAAAGCGTTGTCATAGGACTAAAATTGATAACCACTGCCTGGAATGTGGCTATCGGAAACGGGCATTCAGAGACGGCCATAATCATAGCGCGTGGGGGCGGTATATCCCCATTATGCAATACCGTATTGAACAACAACAAAATCTGATAGCCCGCTTTAGCGAACCACATAGCGGGGATTATGATTATACCGATGGGATTAATCAATCCCAAAGTAAAATAGCACTACTCAATAAACTAGTATAAGGTTAAGGCTTTACCTTAACTAGTAGTATCAAATAATGGAGGTAGGAAAGTGATTAACTGGAATGCAACTAAAGAAGAAGACGAAACTATTACCCAGATAGCCGTTAGGGCTAACAGAATGGCAGTGGCAGGGGGCGGGCAGTATGACGTGTTAGATGCCAATATGGACATTGCCGCCACACACTGCAACGGATGCCCGCTGAAACTTGATGCACTACTAAGGGCTGATGATTTCAACTTTGCACATGACGTGTTTGGCATCCGCCACCACATCAACCGCAACACTGGCAAGTTAGAGGAAGGCTTTGACCCTCGTTATGCGCAATAAACCGAAACACCCTACGGGGTGTCAGTGAGTATAGCTCACTCTGATGATGGTTAAAATAAAATAAAATGAAAGGGGAATGAGACATGATTACAGAAACCAAAGTGCGCTATCTAACCGTTACCGAAACAGCCAAACTAGTTAGGCAAGTAATAGGTAAACACTTCCCAGAAACAAAGTTTTCAGTACGTTCTAAATCCTATTCAGGTGGCGCATCCATTGACATATCATGGACGGACGGGGCAAGAGCCAAAATAGTTGAGGCAATCGTTAACGGTTTTGAGGGGAAGAACTTTGACGGTATGAACGATTTAGCATCCTGTCAAGATAGTTGGATTTTACCAGATGGCACTGCCGACCTAGCCTATAGGCCAGAGAGTTACGGCGGGTCAAAACCTGGCTTTGTAAGTGATGCCCCACATCCTAGGGCGGAACTGGTACACTTCGGAGCTAATTATGTATTCTGCAATCGCCATATATCCAACTTTGACAGGAAAGAAACACAAGCAGAAACATATATACGGCAACATTGTAAATGCGAAGGTGAGCCACCAAATGACAGGTTTGGCAATCAATGGGTCAACGGGTTAGCCCGTCAAATGGTTCAGGATTTTGCCGAAGGGGAAACGGTTAGACAAACATTTGAAAGGGTTATCCTTAATCGTTAGACTGTTACCCTACCCCTTAACGGGTTGACCACCTAAGTTAAGGGGTAGGAATAAGAGCCTAAAATAGCACCTTAACAACTTAATAGAGTTTGGGTAGTAAAGGTCTAAAGGGGAAACAAGGCGCGCAACCTAGCGGAAGTACCTAAGTAGTAAATAGTTTCTAGTGGCTTATGGCTATACTAGACCCTCTTCTGAGGATAGCGAAAGGGGAAACGGGATTAGGCTCTGTGAGATAGAGGCGGCCACATCTGGGGCGCGGTATCCAATCCGTATTCACCTCGCAAGAGTAGTGAATTAAAAACCAGCGACTCAGCCCTTGGAGCGAACTTGATAACGAACTGGTGACATAATATCTACCCAGGCTGTATTGAGTTGTTAAGGAATAAAAAAAGGGGGCATCCAATGCAAGCAGATGGGGAAAGCCCATCATACCAGTTAGCAGCTTGGTAAACTGTTAACACCTTTACAAACTACGGGCTAACCCAATGGCAATACATAAATAATAGTTAGCCCGTAGTCGTAAGGGGATAACCCTTAAATAAACTAAAAGGATATGAAAGAATGGTTTTACTAATAGTCGCAATAAGTTTAATGTTTGGTTATCTCTTATATGAGACCAAAGGCTTAACCATACGATTACTTGTCGGAATTGAAACACCCATTATTCCCAAATACGCCCGTTATAAGGTCTATAGTTCAGCTAAGGGTAACTCAAAGAGCTATACGGGGATAACCGGCAACAACTATCCAGAAGACTATTCCCCAAATGGTGAGCCAGAATACAATATCTTTTTAAGCCCTGGTATTGATAACATCTTGTGCGGTTGGAAATGGCTAGATAAGCATTGCGCGGATTTAGTAGACTACCAACCCAAAGTATACATGGCTATCGGTAACATACGATACAATATGACCATAAGACAACCATCTATTATTAAGGATGTAATGAAAGTAAATAAACTTTCTAAGAAACAGGTTAAGGCTTTAGCCTAAAAAGGGGAAATGAGCTATGGCTGAAGACAAGAGACTGGCAAGAGGGAAACGATGGTTTGAATACCACTGTATAAAGTTAGATTTACGGACGGCTTTGAATGGGAAGTATTTAGTGATGAATTAGTAAAAACTCCACAAGATTTTTATAGGCCTGATTATAAGTAGTAAATATTAACACTAGGGGGATATGATGGAAGAAAAGATGGGATACAATTATACAAGAAGGATAGAACAGCAGTTCCCTTGTGGTTGCCGTATAGACGAAATGATAGATGACTCTTATTGCATAGTCTTTTGTTCCAAGCACGATGCAGCACCAGATATGTATAAGGCTTTACGATTCTTTGTTTTTCAAACTGAACCGTGGATTAAACTATATCCCGACTTAAAAATATGGGCTGACCTTGCAATAGAAGCGGGGAATGAAGCACTAGCCAAAGCCAGAGGAGACGAATAATGCCAAGCCCGAACGGGAAATGCGAAAAGTGTGGAGCCGAGTATCATGGCTGGTATCTGATGTGGAATAAGATTAACACCTGCCATGAGTGCGGTGGCAAAATAATAGTCGAGGAGAAGAGCGAATGAGAAGCGGCGATATATTAAATGCCAAGTTAAGAACCAAAGCATGGTTATTTGACGCGATGATAATAGAGACTCATTACTTGGAAAGTTTCCTTACCCTGTTGGGTAGGGTTGTAACCTATCATATGAATTAAGGTTAAGGCTTATTAAGATGATAGAATTTACACGGTATCTAATGGGAATTGAGGGAGTATTCGTTCTAGTATTATTTATGGTACTGATTATTGTAGTGGAAATATATACTAAGGGGGATAGGCAATGCCTAAATACGATATAGAGGTACAATTAAGCGAAGAGGATGGAAATGCCTTTATGGTTCTTGGAAAGGTCAGGCGGGCACTTCGGAAAGCAGGGATAAGTTCTAAGGAAATAGAAAAGTTCTCTGCCGAAGCTATGTGTGGCAATTATGACCATCTGCTTCAAACCTGTATGAAGTGGGTCGAGATAATTTAGTAACCCCTATAGGGGGAAGGGAGAAGTAAATGAGCAATAAAGATTTTGACAACGAAAGAGATGCCTTTGTATTTAGAAATGCTAAAAGGAATGAGGGACACGCAGCATCAATATACACTTACGGCAAAGACAAATACAGGATTAAGGTAGTTCGTGAGACAAAAGAAGAACAAAGCAAAGCTCAAACATGGTTATCTCATCAAGCTTGGAAAATATCAAAGGATATCGAGGAATTAACCAGAATAAAAGAGTTGATAGCATCACCTAACTTTGGCAGGGAAATTGAAGACTCTGTGCTTGTCGCCAAGAAACTAGACCAAGAACACTGGTTCCGTACCGTCACATCTGTTATAGAATTCTTTGACGGTGTTTTTAATTTAGAAAAGATTAGGGAATTGATAGATATCGCACTTCTAGAATATGAAGAGGATTGGAACGATAAGCAAGGTGATTACTACCCACTGTGATTTCTCACATCATAAGGGGTAGCCTTTAGCTTAACCACTAATAAAGGAGAATAATATGCCAAACAATTTCTCCATAGGCGATAAGGTAATAATAAAGCGCAGGAATAAACGCACACCCTCATACCTGCTTACATCCTTGCGCCTTGACCACCATCGAACCATAGTAGCCATCTTTTACGATGACAAGGCTCAACATACAAGATATTACCTTGGCACTAACAACCGTGGAGATATAGATTTATCTTCTGTACATTTCCGCTCAATTCAGTTGAGTTTATGGTCTAAACGTAGGATTGGTCGTCCTAAGACTAAGAGGCGCTATAATAGCCCTTACAGTAAACCGCAAGGGGTTGTAGCAGTAATTGGTAAATAGTCAGGCACGAAAAGGATTAATATTAAAGAGGAGAATGGAATTAAGATGACACAAACAAATGTTCAACCAAAGCAAGGTGATTTGAGAGTATGGTGGATTCCACAAGTGCCCATGAAATCATTTAATGTCCCCGTAAAATCAATCCAAGAGGCAAGGTTAATCCTTGATACTCTAGCACACTATGATATATTCCAGTTCGCAAATAACATCAAGCCTGATTATTGTAATGCTGGTGGGCTAAATGTCTATGACCTTAATGCCGATGGTAAAGGTCAAGCTGATTGGATTGAATGGGAAGATGATGAAGGGAATGATATTGATAATACTAAGGTTTAGTCCCCATAGGAGAAGGAAATAATATGCCAAATAATTCTGGATATAAATTAGAGATTGTTAAAGTTAAGGGCAATGGCTCACATTGGGCGATTAAAGCCACAATGGGCAATGAAGTACGCTATCGCGGTTACTATTATAAAGCCGAAGCAATAAAGAATATGGAGACTTGGGAAGATTGCAACAACTTGTACTTCCCTAGAGAATTTTATCACAACTTCAATTCGGCAGAAGAACTTAATATTTCTGAGATTTAGCCCCTATAGAGGGGGAGAGGAGAGGAAAATGCCAGAATTGTTTGCAACACTTAGCGTTATCTTTGTTCTTTCTATAATCCTAGCTGTGTTATTGCCTAGATTGTTCAAGGATGATTAACTTAATAGCCCCTATAGAGAGGGGGAAGGGAGAAGAAAATGAAAGTAGCAGAATACAAAGGGTATGAAATAGAATTTTATGATGGGTGTGGGCAATTCGGAATCAAAGACATATCAGGATGGTTTGATAAATTCAAAGATGCCACCGCCAAAATAGACCGAGTAATAAAAGCCGAGGTAAAAGACAACTTCCCGATTGATGTCGTCAAGAGTAGCATGATAATCGGAAAGATTACCAGCTACAACAAAATAGAGCAAGATGTTTGGTTTAGCTCTGAAGGTGGTAGACGAGGCAAAGAACGGATAGTAAGTTATTCTGGCAAACCACAATTTTACAAAGCCAACGATAATAACTTGACACTTACCAAAAGGTATAAGGAATTATCAGAAGCCATCGCCAAAATAAATAAAGAAATGGCTAGACTAGAAAAGGGATTGACCGAGCCAATAACTTTTAAGGTAAGTGAAGATTAAGGTTTAGCCCCCTATAGGAGAGAGGAGAATGATGAAGTATCCAATGAAATGCCCATATTGTAAAAATATATTTACAATAACAAGAACCCAGATGGACAATAATCATACCTTTAGATGCCCTAAGTGCAAACGCCATAATCAAGGCTCAACTAGGACAGATGCCGATGGTGTGCTAATCGGAGTTACTAAAGAAACATTAGCAGAAGGTAAATAGCCCTATAAGGAGGGAGAGGAATAATGGAAACTTTTATAAATGAACTTACCCCGCAAGAAAAGAAAGCCCGTGTTAAGTCTTGGATATATCAATGGCTTGCAACTCTTGAAATCCAAGATATTGAAGAAGCCAAGAAATCCGAAAGTGGGCAACATGAATCTATACAGATTAAATTTAAGCGTTAGCCCCCATAGGGGGATTACCGAATAGGAGTTAAAGATTGGGAATATTCAGCAGGAAACCGAGGGAGCGATTAAACTACATTCGCCCCTTCCACAACAAGGCATTAGATAAGCCAGGAGTAACGGAGGTTAAGCCTATAGAAGATAATATAGAAAGATGTTTCCAATGCCATGAACTAAAGTCATCAGGCCGGATACTAAGATGCAGTCGAGAATATTGTAAATATGAGGTGAGGAAATAATGAATGCTTACGAAAAAGCTGAGAAGTTTGAAAGAGACTTGAAAGAGAAAGCGGAGAAGTTAGACCGCTACATGAGTGATTTAGCCGAGAAAGCTGACCGTAAAATATTCAAGGATAGAGATTAAATAGCCGTATGAAGAAATGATGAATGCAGGAAGAAGTCACCGTAAGAAACAAGCCTGTATCGAACATCGTATGGAGAGATATCTTCATGCTATTAACAAGGTGATAGATGGCAAAGCACATCCGTCATATGCTACACTTCGTTGGAAAAAATTAAAAGAGGTGCGAAAATGAAAAAAATCAGATTCTTCGCAACATTACACTTCGCGCGTGCATTGCAATGTACCAAGGATAAAGAATTGAAACGCCTAATTATACAGACCTACTATTTAGCCTATAGCGAAGGATGGAAACATCGGTCTCATAAATATATCATGTCTGCCCCTTGACATTGAGTTATGATGTGTTATTATGTGTATATATAGATAGGTGGGTGGTGGGAACATACCGAATAACAATTAAGTTAACCGCACCAACAAGGGATAAGGCTAAAAGGGAAATATTGATGAGAGTGCCCAATGACACAATCTGCACAGTTAAAAAAGATAATGGGAAGAGAAAAAATGAATAAAATTAAGTATCTTATATTTCTATCGCCTCTATTCCTATCAGGTTGTACGTTTGACACTGTTCAATTCGTCAAAAATCCCGTTGTTATGATAGTAATTGGCATTATCACCCTTTATTTTGTCTTTAGAATGAAGCGGTGAAATAAAATGATGAACGAAACACGCAATCGTGAATACAGAGAAGGATGGCTAGGGCGCAAACACACCTACAAATGTAGAGAATGCGACAAACCCTTCTAGGTAGATACTCTTGAACCTTTGGCTGAAGCCCGAAGGATATGCCCATCATGCAAAATGTTCGGATATACTTTCATAGACAAATTCACTGGAGAAGAAACAATCATTAACGCTATTGATGCCGAATCAGCCACTTTAAAAGCATGGGCAATAAACTCCAACCTGGCATTTAAGGGAGGTAGTAGATGAACGATTATCGCCCACGTAGTTATAGAGAAATAATAGTTGGATTAAGAGACGCAGCCCCACCATCAGAAGTTAAAGTCTATAGTATAACCACTGGCAGATTACTACGCACCGAGCCAGGGCAACAACAATATGACGGAATCTACGCTAATAAAACAAGCAAGAGGGAAAAGA
>SDBV01011081.1_pt1 | contig 11726 bp, 11 predicted proteins | sample 2277081 | NCBI WGS metagenome assembly SDBV01 (sample SAMN10402039, study PRJNA504765) | marine sediment metagenome | isolation source: marine sediment core GS10_PC15, 223 cmbsf | place: Arctic Ocean: Southern Knipovich Ridge | collected 2010
CCGAAGTCGGGTTGCCAACCTTTTATTAGGGGGCGCCTGCCTACGGTAAGCTCGGTAACTGGGACTAAGTCGTAACAAGGTAGCCGTAGGGGAACCTGCGGCTGGATCACCTCCTTTCTAAGGATATACTAGAATGCAGCACGATTCTTCCAAGAATCCGGTGTAATATGTAAGGCCTTTCGTTGCCTATGGCTTAACTGTTCTTGGTATTGAAAAGCCCTGTCTTAGAGCATGGCTTTTTAAATGCAAAATTGCAGAAGGACTTCGTCCTGGTTATTTACCTATCGCTGGTGCTCTTAGTGCCCTTGTTCTTGTCAGCTTTTTCCTTTTGACTTTGAACTCTTGACTTCTTGGCTTGTCCTTGTACTTTTGACTCATTCTTACCCGCCCTGCCAATTCAAGGTGACTGGCCCTCCCGAGTTCCGGAGTCCCGAAATATACGAACAAGATAGACACCTACATAGACGAGCGGGGTGTCAAGAATTGCAAGTATCAGTTTTAGCATTATTGTTGAAATGAAAATGTTACTCATCGCCTTAACACTAACATTCCCGATGAACATGCCGAAGACGAATATTAAGGTATTGACTGTCTGTGAAATCATTGTAGAAGCATTATTCCTGAGCCAGAGATGATTACCCCCCGTCCTTCTCTGGAGATAATGAAATATACGTATGTCAAGAAGCTGCGAAATCAAATACGAAAACGTAACCACAATCAAAAATCTTGAACCATTGTACATCATGAAATCATATGTTCTTTCGTGCTGCAGAAAAGAACTATCCGGTGGAATCACAGCCGAAAAGAAAGCTATCACGGCAGTAACGAACATCGAGAGCCAGCCCATAAACACAGCATGTCTTGCATATTTGGGGCCATACTCATTGCAGATTATATCAGTTACTGGAAAAGTCAGAAGTGAAAACCAGATGGAAACAACAGGGAATGTAATCGAGAGTATGTTAGTTACTTTCTGCGAAGCAACGGTCCCAAAAGACATGTACACGACAATGAGAGCATTTAAGAAAGCCAGCACTCTGTAATCGCCGAATGTAAATATTCGTTTCTGCTTGGCAACATTTTTCGTCATCGGTACCTCGAAAGATTACAGAAAACGATTCCTTAGTTCATCTCTAAATACTTGTGGTTTTAGACTTATCACATTTGTAATTAGGAGACTTACATAACCCACTGTGAAAACAATCATTGAGATTGTCTGAATACAAACAAATTCTCTAAAAGAACCTCCTTCGGAATCCTTCCACATCTTAGCCCATTCTTCGTTATAGCCAATCGTAGAGATTGTTTCCATGTTATTGTATATCTGAGCCCGAACGCTGGGAATGACGGTTTCAGGGCTTCTGTTTGCTCTGAGGTGCGTATAAGTTGCTAGAGGAAAAAATAGAAACATAAGAAGGAAGATTATTATTAAATGAGTGACCTCTACAACCTGAGTGTATCTAAGCGAGCTGACACAATCGTCGATGATAGAGTCTAGCTCCTTCTTGATGGCGCCTTTGGGCATTTTACGGCCCTTTGGTTTGAAGGCGTTTAGCTTCGAGTCTAGTTCACGAATTAACTTGTTTGTTTCTGGCATGTAGCTAACGATATATCTTATCGGATCTAAGTCTCTGCTCACAGCTTTGGCAAAGAAAACAAAGAAAAACACAAGAACAAGAGCCAAAATAATATTGGCAACCGCAAAATCAAGAAAGTGATAGCTGCATCCAACAGAAAGGTAGAGCAACATAAGAAGGACGCAGTCAGTTACTACATACCTTTTGTTTATAATTCGTCTTAGATGCAAAGCGAAATCAACCAACTCATTCATCAATCACCTCAGTTCACTACATACAGCCCTCATCAATACTTCTGGAGAATCTATCTTAGAAACCAAGGAAATCCCCTTGTTTCTCAAGAAGTCTTTTGTGTTCTCCAATTCTTTGATTACAAAACTGTTGTCCGTGCAGTTTTTGCTATCAGTTCTTTGTTCAATAGTGGATTTAAATCTTTCAACAAATTTTGAATATGCAACAATAGGTATACCCTGAAATCTTGACGATCTACCCATGTGGAACAGTTGAAAGAGGTTGTTCTTGCTTCTCTTTATTTGTCTTGCTAGTTGTTTAACATTACTATAGCCACCAAGTATATATACATCAGTAAGTATCAAAGCTATGTCATCTGGATCTAAGTCGCCTTTTTTTCCTTGCTCATCAAATATATTTTTCGGGCTTGTATAATGTCGGACGTCGTACTGCGGAAAAGATGCTTTCAACAAATCTACTGTTTGTTTCCTGTCAGTGTCTGAATCATCGACAACGACTATCGTTCCTGTTTTTGAATTAGTCCGGCGAACAGCCCCGTTGTAGGCATCTACAAGTATCCAATCTCCGTTGCTATAAACCGAAGTAGCGTCTTTCGTATCTATCACACATGGAATGCCAAATTCTCTGCTTACGATGGCAGCATGGCAAAGCATTCCGCCTTCGTTGGTTACTATACCTGATGCCTTCTCAACTCCGAGCATGAGACTAGGTAAAGTCATAGTAGTCACCATCACCTCATCTCTCTCCATATTCATTGCATCTTCTTCGCTGAGGACAATTCTTACCTGTCCTCTGCTGAATCCTTTACTAACAGATACGCCCGTCAAAACACTGCCATTACTGCAGATGGTCGTATCCACCGAATCGTCAGATTCTTCGTCCAAGTACTTATCAGCCCACGTTATCTCGCCACTGAGGACTATGACTGAAAAACTCTCTTGTCTCAATCTAGCATTCTCCTTCAGTCTATGAACATCTTCACCTTTCATTAATGATAGTATTTCGTCCGATCTTAAGAAAACTAAATCGCGGTACTTCACGTTGAGGCGGCTGCAAATTTCGGAAAATAGGTTTATCATGTTCTCATGAGAGATAAAGAAGACATCTAAACGATATGTTCTCATGAACAAATAATTGCTGATTAACTCGGCAAACTTATCTATCTCGTCAGTTCCCCCAAGCATCTTTACAACATCGTGCCTTCTGGATAGATGCTCTTCCCTATTCTTTCTTGTTTGATCAAGCTTGTACGAGCAATCCTCTGTGAGGAGATTCTTCAGTCTTTCAAGTATACTGGGTAGTGAGATGGGCTCTTTGTCATAATACATACGTCCCATCCAGCCAAATTCCTCTTTATAATCTTGAAGCATGCTCCATATATCAGGGCATTCCGTAGGAGCATTAGCGAGCAAATCCTCTGTGTTCCCAGTTCTAAACAGAGAAGCATAAAGATCGGAATCTTGTATTTTTTTTGCTATTTCCAGCAAACGTATGGCGTTTTGAATTTCATGAGGCTGCTTTTCGGGAATACTCAGCCCGGCTTTGATCGATTCCAATTTCTCTTGATCAATGCTCAATTCATCTAACAAAGCTTCTACATAGAAGCGTATGAAGTCTTCCAACTCGAACTGAGTAACTATCATGGTTTGTAAAAAGGCGGCATGATTGGTCATGTGGCCGACGTAATCAGACAAGATGTCACATAGCGACTCTCTAGAGTAAGATGAAAAGTCGCAGTTCTTGTATTCTTTTGAAAAATCAATGCACCTCGCACAGGAATCTAAGCATCTATTTGCGAAATTAAGAAAAACTCCAAGACCGTTCTTCTGCCACAGCCCTCTAATGTACTTTCTACTTATCTCAATTTCCATAGAGTCATACGCAAGCCTTAACCGGTTCTTCAGAATGTTAGAAAAACAAAATTCATAATCAGTGTTTTCCTGTATCCTTTCAACGCTCTGGCCATTAAATAGAAAATCCAAGAACAGCGGAGTGTGCTTTCGCTCTACAGCAGTAACCCATTGAATATCTTGCCATTTCATGAGGACTTCCTTTCTGACGTTATCCGGCGAACCTGTAGAATGAATACTTTGCCATAACTTATTGACCACTCAATATCTACAGGATAAGATAGTGTCTTCTCGACCATCGTGCCGAGATTTGCAAGTACCTCGATCTCACGTTCAGACAATACACGTGAAGATCTCATTTCTTGTGAAACAGCAATTTTCTTTAGTCCGCTCTCAGTAATGATATTGGAAAACTGTTTCGAATTCTTCGTATACACTATTTCTCCCGTGGATAGTATCTTTATGTTATCCGGGGACACTCGTCCTTCAACAATAAGGTCTCCAAGCCCATAAGCCGCCTCAATAATCAGTTCATTACTACCATCCACAGGGTTGCGTGTGAACAAAATACCTGACTTTGACGCTTTTATCATTTCTTGGATAAATACTGAAAATCCATGACTGTCATCGCGTCTGCTCAGCCTCCGGTATTCGTTCACTCTTTTGCTGAATCTAGAAATAATGCATCTAGAAATTGATTCAAGAACATTATGGTAACCACGAACCCCAAGAAAGGAGCTGAATTGCCCGGCAAAAGAATACTTCGAGCCATCTTCATCGATTGCTGATGAACGTACAGCATAGTATTTCGATTCTTGTACGTGCGTCTGCAACTCGTGCTTCAAATTGTCTTCTAAAAACACAGTAATGCTTTTCTCATCGTGAGCAGTGTTTGAACAGATTATATCATCCAAAACTGCAGCACTTATTGAAAAACCATAAGGAATGTGCTTAAAGAAGTCCCGATACAATAATCCAAGCGTGTATGCTTTTCCTCCAACCGATTTCAAAAAGGAACGATTCTCTGAAATAGGTATTATTATCTTTGAATGTTCCATAGCCGTAAGAATCCGAAACAACTCAATTTACTGAAGCATACAATGCCCTGCCTTTACTTCAGGGCCGCAAAAAGGACCTTAGAGAATGTGATAAAAAGAAGTCTGCTTTTCTCATACGATTTCATCCTTCTTGCGCTTCAACGGTTTACCTCAGCTGCCCAGTTCCTTCCGATGGGCTCAACGGCACCAATCCCGCTTGTACTGTTGGTAGGCGCACTTATATTTCTCACCAGCATCCTCCTTCATGGTGGCTCGACTAAGTTTAAACGATTATTAGAACACACTTTTTCCATAAAATCAAGGTGTTCATGGGAAATCTCATCGGCATGAGTATTTTCACCTGACGAATGGGCAGAAATACGGAGGAAATCCAACAATTTTGCAGTTTTTTCAGGTCGCGAAGGGCGTTTAACGGCATTGTCTGGCGTCGGATGTCTTTGCCTGTCTCTTGTAAGTGCTGCATGTGCGGGATGTTACGGGGGGGTTTTCTTTACAAAACCAGATTTTTGGCGTACAATAGTGTTGTAGAAAGTGTATTAAAATTAAGACCAAAGAAATATAGGCATAGGTCCGCCGACGGGCGGATCGAGATGCTGTAATCATCGTAGTCTATTACAGGGATGCGACAGGGCTTTGAAAGTCCTGCGCATCCCTTTTTTTTGGTCTGTGGGTTAGAGGGTTTTATTATGGTTGCAGTTGCAGATGAAAAACAAGGCGATGAGAAGCTGGAGTTGATTCGGCAGATATCCGGGCTGGCTGACGGGATTACGCAGAAGTATGTCGAATCACTTTCAGAAACGATAAACGACCCTGAGGCCACTGACGAGCAAAAGGCAAAAGCCTTCGGAGAGATGGACAAGGTGCTGCGGGTCGCAAAGCAATATTCCGACAGGGTGTTGTTAGCCGAAGGCAAGGCAACTGAAAATCTGGGTGTGGGCGGTATGCCCTTCAATGTCATTATCACGAAGACGTATGAAACTCCTGCCACAGAGGACACTGAGGACTCAGAGGGATAGTGGTCATGTTAACTTGGACATGATAATTATCTGGGCAAGGGCGATGAGGAAGCTGGCTATGGAGATGAGATAAGCCTTGCTGGTGCCTTTGGTGATACAGGTAATGAGGATGACAATGAAACAAAGAAATGCACAGAAATACCCTGATGAGGCGATCAGGCCCACAAAGCATGTGAGAAGAAACGCGAGCTCAGGATTGTCCTCGTTGAACATATAGTTTTCGATATAAACATCAATTAGAGGAATAGAGGCGAGCGTGGCAAGGAGGCAGATGATAGAGAGAAGCGGTGTTACGATAAGATGCTTGGGCAAGGATGTGCCCTGGGCAGACGCAACTGATTGTGAGGTGGTGTCATTCATGAGCGTAAGTTAGGCGGGGATTAGGCAAAAAGCAAGAAGGAACTTTTGATTGGAACCTGAAAGTGACATTTTAGCGCGTGATTTTTCTTCTCCGGCAAGGCCCGAGGTCTGCGATGAGCGCAGTAGTACCGAGGTACTTCGAGCATCGGCGACTGGCCGAGAACGCAGCCGGGGAGGAAAAGACCCGCTCAAATACGCTTTCAGGCCGAAGCTGACGTGTAAGCAGACGCTGGCCTGGGATGCGCTTGCGCGGAGTGATGTGAAAGAGGTGCTGTACGGCGGTGCAAAGGGTGGTGGAAAGAGTGTGTTCGGGTGTCTTTGGTGTTTTGAGAAGGCTCTTGATATTATCAAGCTGTGTGAGATTGGGCCGAGAAAACATCCGATTCCGGTGGGCTTCATGGGACGGAAGCGTGGTGTGGATTTTACCAATACCACCTTAGAGACTTGGAAGCGTTTTATTCCTGAGGATATGTACGAGATCAAGGGCAAGCCCGCTGAGATCATAGTCTGTGGGCGTGTGAAGATTCTTACCGGTGGGCTGGATAACTCTGACCTTATCAATAAGTTCAACTCGGCTGAGTATGCGTTCTTTTTTCTCGATCAGGCCGAGGAGATTGACGCCGAACAGATCGGTGAGCTTCGGGCGACGTTTCGACTGATTATCAATGGCGTAAAAGTTCCCGGCAAGGGGCTTTTCACAGCGAATCCGGCACCTTCGTTCTTGAAGGACGAATTCATTCTCAATCCAACGCCCGACCGGCTGTTCATACAGGCGCTGCCGACGGATAACCATCACCTGGGGCCTGAGTATATCGAGGTGCTGAAGGATTCGTTTCGCAACCGACCGGAGCTTCTTAAAGCGTATCTGGAGGGTTCGTGGGATTGTCTGGGCGGGTTCAACCAGGTGATCAAAGATGAGTGGGTTATGAACGCTGGCAAATTGACGCTTTACCCGCCTGCCGTCAAAAAACTGATTACGTGCGATCCGGCACGGTATGGGGATGACGAAACGGTGATTTACTACATGGTCAATACTGAGATTAAGGAGGCTGTCATCTATGGCCAAAAGAGTCTTATGCATACAGCTAATGTACTACATACTCTTTCGCATAAGCATGATGGCTGTCTGATCGTTGTTGATGTATGCGGATTGGGTGCGGGTGTGGTCGACCGGCTGATTGAGATGGGCGACGATGTCCTGGGTGTCGATAATGCAGGCAAATCGTCTGATCCGGAGAAGTATTACAATCTGCGATCGGAGATATGGTGCGGGGCCGGTGATATGTTCGCCGACGCCGATGTGGAACTCAAGAATCTTGAGCCATCGCTTCGGGGACAATTGAGTACGCCGACTTATGACTTTCGCAACGGCAGAATTCTTATCGAATCAAAGGCAAGTATCAAGAAACGATTGGGCCGCAGTCCTGACCGGGCTGATGCCTATGTTAACGGCCTGTATGCATTGCAGTTTGTGGAAGGGTGCATGCAGGCACGTGAGTATGGCAAGGATGCGTATGATGAGGATTCAATTTACGACGGGAGGTACAGTGCTATGGCGATGTGAAGGTGGCTGTTGGCGGTTAGCCCGCCACAGGCGGATTAGCATAAGTTTGGGCTATTGGAATCGGATGTCAGAAGTCAGAATGATGGCCACTGGGGTCTTCTAGCTGTGAAGAGGCCTGCTTCTTTCTAAGTTTGTTGCCTTTGTTAATGAAGAGCATGCCAACTGGATAGCAGAATGCACAGAAAAGCAAATAGGGATTGTTGAAACTGGGTGGTCCTATGAGGTCCTTCAGGAACAGAGCGGCTGGGATGCCTGAAAGTGTACCCAGAAAGAACAATAAGCCAAACCTGTAGTTCACCTTAGGGTCTTGAAAATTGAATCTACTTGTGAGGCATTTGATCAAAATGTGAAAAAGGTATAAGGGAAATCCAAGGAAAGAGAAATATATGAAGTGCACAAGAAGCATAGGCAGAAGAGCCACCCACCCATAGCTCTGGAAGATGTAACCTGTAATGAGCACAGGCATGAACAGGAGATTGAGAAAGACATTTTCATGGTGGTAAACGTCTGCGATGAAGAAGTCGTAAATGAACAGAATAATTCCGGCAAAGCCTGAAATTAGCATATATAGGGCTAAGGTTGCCCATTTGAAACCTATTTTTGGCATTGTCGGACTCGTGTTCTCAAGAAGAAGATTCAGATAATCGTCATAGTAGAAACGTACACTTTTGTTTGCAAGGATAAAAATGGCAGAAGTTGAAAAATTAAATCTGGTTCGGGACTTTTGGCGTCACGCGGAGAGTGGTCTGCGCGATGAGCGGGACCGTATGCAGACGGGGTTTAATTACTATGTGGGCAATCAGTGGGATGCGGCTGACCTGGCCAAGTTGCAGGCCGAAAAAAGACCGGCACTTACGATCAATCTGATCCTGCCGATTATCAATCTCTTAGCGGGTATCCAGAGGCAGGGTCGGCAGGATGTAACGGTTGTGGCCCGAAAAGGCGGGCTGGTAAAACTCGCTGAGGTGTTTACCGAGACGGTGCGGTACTGCATGGATGTTAATGATGCCGCCTTTGAGATTGCCGACTGCTTTCTTGACGGGCTGGTCGGCAACAAGGGCTGGCTGGGGATGGGTATCGATTACAGCGATGACCCGGTCAGCGGGGATATCAGGGTCTCTAAGGTGTCGCCGTTTGATATGCGTGAGGACCCGGATGCAAAGGAGTATGACCTCAACCGCACGGGCAAGTTTGTTATCCGCGATCACTGGATGGATAAAGAGGCGGTGAAACTCAACTGGCCGGGCAAGATAACGGATATTGACGGCGGCGGGCTGGATGTTGACCCGAAGTCGGGTGATGTTACGGGCAACGCCGACGCCGGTGTGCTTCGATATCGCGTGCGTGAGTGCTGGTGGAGGAGTTGGGAAAAGCGGGTGGTTTTGATCAATGCGGCGACGGGAGCGATGAGGACTATCGCCGCGGAGAATGCGGAGATTGCCCGCGCTGTGGCGAACGCCGATGGCAAGTGGGTGGTCAAGGAATGGGTTGCGCTGGTACTGAATAAGACGGTGACGGCGGGGAATATCGTTCTGGAGGATATCAGAGACCCGTACTCCGGGATGACGGCGTTTCCGTACTTTCGCTTCTGCCCGTACTGGGTGGACGGTTATGTGATGGGCGTGGTGCAGAACCTTCAGGGGCCGCAGCAGGAGGTCAACAAGCGGCGGTCGCAGGCATTGCATAACCTGAACCAGACGGCCAACTCGGGCTTTAAGGTGAAGAAGATTTTGAACAATTATGACCGGCACCTTGCAAAGCACGGGTCGACACCGGGTGTGGTATTAGATGAATCCAAGGCGGGTGGAAAGATCGAGCGGATTGAGCCTGCGCCGCTTTCTGAGGGGCATATAAGGATCGCGCAGATGAGCGCCGACGATATGAAGGAAATATCCGGGGCAAACCCCGACCTTCTCGGGCAGATGATGGAAGGGATACTGGAGTCGGGCAAGGCGATTGAGCTTCGGCAGGCGCAGGGGATGAAAGTGGTTGAGGTGGTGTTTGATAACTTCAGCCGGACGGAGAAGCTCTTAGCTCTCGGATTGGTCGATATGATCCGGTTTACGGATGTGTACTCTGACAATGAGATTCGTGCGATTGCTTCGGAGAAGCTGGACACCAAAGACCTTGCGCAACTGCGGTCGCGGCGCGTGGGCAAGTACGGGATAAAGATAGAGTCGTCGTCAAGCTCGCCGACGGCGCGGTATGCCAACTTCATGTCTATCCTGGAGATTGCACGGATGTATCCGGAGCGGATACCGGCGGAGGTCGTGATAGAAAACAGCGACCTGGCGAATAAGGAAGGGATTATTCAGCGGATGGAGAGCCAGCCGAGGGCGGCTGGGGCTGTTGGCGGTAAGCGGTTGGCTGTTGGCCAGTCAAGTAAGCTGAAAGTCAGCAGGGATCGTGTGAATACCCTGACATAGTCATTCAAACTGTCAGGGCGTGACAGGTGCGTAAGTTGTAAGTAGCAAGATGTTCTTTTACAAGTTAATATTATTGTCTGGGATTGACGGCGTTGTATTTTTCTCAAACTGCCTTGCAATACTCGGACGCAGGAGATACACCAAAGCGACCAGTAGAACTAACCAGGTTATGTCCGATTGGATTACCAAAAATGGACGCCGAGAAAAGAGAAAGGTATATTTTTGGTACAAGCGATGAAAGGGATGCTCGAGAGAGGCGAAGTGGACCGCCCGTGGTAGCAATACATAGAAGGATAGTCCAATTGCCAGAAATCGTCCCAACCTATGTCTCTTCAGGACAAGAACCCCCGACAGAATACCCAGCAAGCATAGTAAAAGGCTCTTTGCAAATGTAATGCGAAGAGACTTAACCAGATCAGATTGTATGTCAGCCTGGCTATTGCCCGCAAGCCCGGCTTCATCCTTGATCCAGGCAGGGGTGCCAGACGCCTCCTGTGACAACCGCTGGATTCCGGGCGTGGCATACAGCGGTATCTTGAATAAGTATGGGACATGCGATAGCCATAAGACAATGAGTACAGCCCCAGTTACAAACAAGGGGTTACGTTTTCTCATTTCATTTATCTTGCTGAGCATAACTATGTATCCGACATTTGCCATTTATACGATTAAAAAGAATGCCTACCCTGCAATATTAACAGAATACCAAAGGCATCTTGAACTGTCAAAGGTTAAATACAGACAATAATATTAAAAATAAATAGTGTCGTAACCTTACCAGAGGGTTTTCTGGGATTCGGGTAACTTAGCCCGTTAATTATTATTGTGCGGAGTTTTTGGCAAGTACAAGGCGTTTGCCAGCTGCCGCCCGGATGCGTAGTGTTCTACGTTGAGGACGTGCAGACTGGCAAAGACAACACAGTAATTGCCGAAAGGACCCACAAGAATAGAAAGGAAGTAAAACAATGAGTGAACAAGAAGCAGCAGAAAAGAACGATGCAGGTGCCGAAAAGTCCGAGCCTAAGGTGTACAGCGAAGAGCAGTTCAGCGGTCTTCTGGCCGACAAGCAGGCCGAAGTGAAAAAGCGGCAGGAACTGGAGCGGAAGCTGACCGAAGTGAACGCAAATCAGAATCAGGATACTACCCCTACTCCGGGGGAAAATGGAGGAAAGAGTCCTGATGACGACAGGCCCATGACGGTCGGTGAGTTCAAGCGGCTGATGACCGAGCAGCGCAAAAGCGATGCCGACGCGGAGTTTACCGTTCGGCAGGCCCGCAGCCGTGAGGCTGCACTGAGTGAGTACACCGCTGAGAAGTGCGGTGAGGGACTGGACTTTGAGTCTGTGATTGCCGCCGGTGAAATGAGCCTTACAGAAGGCGACCGACTGGCGATCAGGCAGGCAAAGGATCCGGCGGCTGAGAAGTACCGCCGCTGTGTGATGCTCAGTCCTGAACTGCGGCAGAAGGCCGAAGCCCTGCGGACGTCTAATCTGCTGGAAAAGATCAAGTTAACGGGCCGGGTTCCGGCGACTGGATCAGCCGAAATCAAGACAAGCGTTGATGATGTTTCCAAGATGACAGAGGAACAGCTCGATCAACTTGCTGAGAGTATCGGCTGATCAG
>SDBV01011082.1_pt1 | contig 11726 bp, 18 predicted proteins | sample 2277081 | NCBI WGS metagenome assembly SDBV01 (sample SAMN10402039, study PRJNA504765) | marine sediment metagenome | isolation source: marine sediment core GS10_PC15, 223 cmbsf | place: Arctic Ocean: Southern Knipovich Ridge | collected 2010
AGGTTCGGAAACCTTACTTTTTTCTTTAATATGCTGTAAGATCCTGATCCTATCAACTGTGGCCTGTAGATCTACTTGTAAGTGTTTGGCTTTCTCTTGTAATGTGTTTAATGGATCAGATTTATTAATTAAATTTTCAATAATTACAGATCTATTAATTCCGTTTTTGTAGATTTTTTTTCCTTCTTTAACCATGTCATCTAATATAGAATTAGCTTGATTTGAAATATAAAAATGTGTCCTTACTTTCTTAGCGATTTTGACCACCTCAATTTCAGCCCCTTCATGCGTGGGCGTGTGTCGGCCCACGATTTTAAATCGTGTGTACTACCCCTCTGTTGCTTATTTTCGTTGCCGTTAAAAAATAAATATAAATAATTAAATTAATAAATAATTAATAAATTCAGGTTTTTCAATAAATAAGCTGTTTTTGGACTTCATTACTGTCCTTTTTCATTAGGCACACGCCCACGCCCACGGTTTTGTGGGCCGTGCTAGGCCCACGATTTAGGGCTATTTTAGGCACTATGGAAAGTGCCTGTTTTAGATCTATTTTCCCATCACAATGTAATCCATAATGAGCATTACAAATTAGCTTAGAATAATAAATTAAATCACCAGGATTTCTGCAATATCTCTTGCCTAATTTTACTACACATAAGTCCTTTGATCTAGATATTTTAAACCACCCTTTTTTCATAAAATTTAAATATTTGATGTACTTCCAGAAGTTCAACCTTGAACTTTTTTGAAGATTTCCTTTATTGCGGTTTTATTCATACCGCAATAATAGGTACATCTTTTTTTTCATTATTTTCTTCTTTTGGAATATCTATTAACATTGTAAATTCATATTCTTGGTCACGTTCTAATTTTAATGAATCGACTATGTGTTTAGGTATCGTCACCGTTAAACACCTGTTAAATGACCTTATACAGCGTTTAAATGATACTCTTGTTAGCATTTGACATCCAAATCAGAACTCATATTTAAACTTTCTTAAAATTAATTTGAAGATTACCTCGACGTAACACTCGTCGGTATTCTTAGGCCAGTCCAAATAAACATCAACATCAAAACTATTGACAATGCACCGAGCAGAAATCCGAAGATCCCAATGCACGGTGCAACAAACCATGATAGCACCATCAATAATAAAGATCCGAAAAATCCTAGAATACCTACATTAAAGTGAAATCCCATAATTATAACTACGAAAGAAATCATTGTTAATAAAAATAATAATAGCATTCCAGGAATACTATCATCACATACAGCTTTACTTAAAAAATCCACAGCTTGGGGTATTGATATAATTTCAAAAGTCGTATCAACAGTAGCAATATTTAATTCGCCTACAGATGAAAAATCCAAAAAAGTTTTTGTTGTTGTTATCTCAATCTCATAATTATTATTAGCATTTAATGTAACAATATAACTAGCGTCCTCATTACCAATAAAATCTAGATCTAACCAATTATTTCCCATTACAAAGTGACCGTTAAATTTCGAATCTTCAATATAGGTCACAGGGAATTTTTTGTTTTCTAATTCAAATGTCCATTTATATTCTGTACCGTCATCAGTAGCATTTATATTATACCAAAAAGTATAACGATCATTAAGTTTATTCCAACCATAATCCGAAACCGAAACAGGATTTTTAGGTGATGTTGAAAATTTAAATTCAAATTCATTTAAAGTTGGAGTTATCCATACAATAGAATTACCTGATATATTTTTATTTACATTATAATTTGGTATTGATTGTTTTGTATGAGGATCCGAACACCTATGCCGTACAGTATAATTTCCTAAACCAATATTTGTTATATCTAATGATGATGATATTTCTAATTGATTATTGACTGGAATATTATCAACTTCCGAAAATATTTGATCTGTTGAATTGAATATTGTTACGTTAAAAGAAAAAACAGGATCATCATTACATAACGCATTAACAGAAATACTTGGTACAATTTCTTTATTAAATTGTTGAAGATTACCTGGACTTATCGGAGTAATCACAGGATCAATATTATCTAAAGTATAATTTAATAGCATGGTTGCAGAATTATTTAATTCTGCATTATCAAAACACGTCAAATTTAAATTTAAAAATTTCTGACTTATTGTATTTTCTCCTTCTGCTAATGTTAAATTAAAATCTACATTCTGAACAAATATTCCTGTATCAAATATTGTAGTCGAATTTGAGAGGACACAATCATTATCAAATGCAGAATCATCACTTACTTGGAAAGTTATATTTAATGGAATCGTATTGTTTCTTGTATTATTTTTAGGTGCAATTAAGGTTATTGTTGGCGGTGTTGCGTCCGCTTCAAAAATATCATCACAGGCGACACCATCCCCATTATTCCATATATGTTCCGTTATATCATCACTTGACAAAGAAAGGTTAATGAGCATATAAACATCCATACCACCATCATACCTTTCAGTTGCACCATCAGCAAGAGCGTCCCCGATTATTAAATCATCTGAACTACTGACGAGAGTAGAAGTTTGACTACCATCATTTATTGAAGTACCATTCAAAGATGTATACACATAGGCGTTACCATCACCTGTATGATTAATAGTGCATGAAAACAATTCATAATTAGTTCCAGTAATAAAATCGGGTACAGTAGCGACGGTGGTTATTGTACCGCCACTTGCCTTGTATACACAAGCAATCCTATCTATTGTTGGACTAAAATCTGCTTTCCATCCACCGTTACTGCTTACATCTCTTTCTGTAAAAAATCCAAAATCACCTGTTAAATCTGTATAGTTAGTCCAAAAAAGCATAGTCAAATTTTGCATATTATTCATGTGTTCATCATTTGAAAATACAATAGGATTATTTATAGAATTATCAAAAAAAGAACTTCCGTTTCCGACTTTTGTATTTGTACTTGAAGTTACAACACCACCATTTACCGTCCCTGTTCTAGCTTCTGTTGAACTATCCTTTGCAAGACCTTCATCAAAATCAACACAAACAATTACAGCGTCTTGAATTTCCTCTGCTGAAAAAGAAAATACAGAATACATAAATAATAAAAACATTACAATAATTAATATTAAAAATTTATTTTTCATTATCCGCCGCCACCGATCCATACATTCCTAGCTATAATTAATGCTAACATAATTCTGAAAACTAAAAATATAGCGTCTAACCAAAAAGGTAGATCCCCGAACGTCCAAAAAAACATTTTAAGAACTGATAATAAAACTGTAAATGCACCAATACTATTTATATTTTCTATCTCCTCACCGACGTTAGTTTCTAACGATTGTGTATTAATATCAGATCCTTCAACATCAAATGCGTCATTAACAAAAGGTAATAGAACTCCTAATAATACAAACACTAAAATAATTCCTGTAGCTATGCTGATGTCGTTTACTGCCCTTTTTGATTTTAATAACTTCATTTTGCATTTTAACTTCTGGAATTATTACCTGTCATTATTCTACTAAAAAATAATCCAACAGCAATTAATCCTAATACTACGATCGTAATAACAATTCCTATAGGTATAAATCCTAGAAGTGTACCGACGACCAACATTAATATTTCAGCTATAATTATAATTCCTAATTTGTGGCCTTCATCTTCTCGGCCACGTTCCCTATTAAATATTGTATTGCCCTGAAATATAGCAACTGCAACTATGGCCATGAAGATCAACCACATAATAAATACTGACACACCCGTAAAATTAGCCACAGTTAAGAATCCGCTTTCTATTGCGTTGCCTGTTTCAGTCGTTAAAATAAGATCTTCGGGTTCAGGTTCGGCTTCTACTCCTAAAACTCCTGTAGTTACCGACGTAGTGCAATCGTTAAACTCTACACCATTAGGCCCAACTGAAAATGTTTTTGTAACAGTTTTAATATCATCAGGATTTTCAATTATATCAACTGCCGTTAATGTTAGCGTCCCAGCAGAAATAGTTTTGTTAGCTTCAAAAGAAAATGGTGCTGTAGTTCCTGATGATATATTCCCTGATGTTAATGTTAATTCGTTTGAATCACCGTCGTATAAAGTAACAGATACCTGGACTAGATCACTTTCAGGATCTTTAGCAGTTATAGTTATTTCTACTGATGTGTTAATTTTCCATACTGATTCTAAGCATGGATTAGTCGTAAATTCTGAACAAGTACCGTCTACAGATCCAGGTTCACCACAAAAAGCATTAACGTCTTGATTTTCAAAAGCGTCATCTAAATAAAATAAATTAGAATCAGTTAATACTAATAAATCTTCCAGGTTGTTACTATCCGATCCATCTAGATCTACAGGCACAACAGTACCGTCCGGTTGTGGTGTTCGGAATAATAAATTTAGATCGCAGTTATTAGTTAAGAAACACGACGACAAAACACCAACATTTATTTCAGCTTCTAAAGTTCCGAATGTAGTTATTATTTCTGATTCAGAGTTACTAGCGTCGTGTTCGCCTGAATGTACTATAATATTCCATTCATCAAAACCATGACTAACATTAAATATTGCCAGGCCATCTCCTCTAAATTCTATTGTTTGAAGATTACCTAAACCAAATCCATCAGAATCTTGTAAACTTCCGCAAGTTAATGAGAGTTGATCATCAGTTGATTGTTGAGAAAAAATACAAAAATCTTGTTCTGAAGTTGAATCATCAAATATTTCAGCTCTAAAAAGATTAGATACAATTTGTCCTTCGGATTCCTGGATTAAAGGAAATTCCCTAATTTTAGTTCCTGTACTATCATACATAATTATGATAAATTCATTGTTATCAACCATAGCACCTATAATCGTTTCCAGGCCTGTAGTTAATGGATCAGCGTCATAAACCAAAGGAGAAGTGAAAAATTTTCCAGCTAGTGCAGTACCGAATCCACCACCAGATCTAAACTCGGCATTTCCATTTTCATTATCACATTTATAATCTACCGCTGAATTAGAATTTGCAACAATTTCTCCTATTTCCGTCGTAAAAACTTGTATTTCTTCCGTTACTGTTTGATTGGATTCTATATTTACCCACAAGATATGAATATCATCTCCTGCGTCACCCGTAGCAATATTATCTTCTGCATAAGTAAAAATAAATTCTACATCACCATCCAAATCATAATCTGCTTTTGACATAGTTCTAATTGTCGGTGGACAATGAGCAGAGAATGAAACCGAAGAATCTAAAATAATTTCATTAGCTATATCTGTTGAATTGAAAAATGAAGCGTATAAATTAGTTGAATCAGCTGATCCCGCAAAACCAGTATCTTGTTCATCAGAATAAGCCATCAAACATCTATTAACTGATTCACATCCAATAGTTACTAAACCTGCGTCTATGCCTGTCGTATGAGCAGTAACAGGATCAATTAATATTATATTTTCAGTAAATGTAGACCTATTGTAATCTATTATATGTAATGTATTGTTATTTTCAGCAACCAATATTATTTCAATTAATGAATCACCGTCAATATCAAATGTAATTATATTTGAAAATCTTTCATTAGAAGGAACGTCAAGAGTTAATGATCCAGCAATATCTAAAGATTTATTTTGAAATATATTTATTGATCTACCATTTAATATAATTATTTCCTGTACTCCGTCACCATCTAAATCATTAACTAATGGTACTTTTTTAGGATCTGCAATTACAGCAGTAGAAATTAAAACATCTGCTGGATCTAATTGCTCATTAAATATTCCATTACCTCTAATATAAAAGTTATCAGCTTCCCCAGCTTCCGTATATTCTACGTCGGCAGAAACTAAAGAAATGATTAGAATGAGAAATATTAATAGCAGAACACCAGTTTTTTTTAGCATAAAATAGATCCCTCGTATAGATATATTTAATATTTTCGAATAAAAAATAAAAAAAAGAAAAAAATAAATTAGGATCTATTTATTTTCCAGGCCCTTTGATTGCCGCATTTAATAATGCAACTGCAATTAATATGAACACTACTCCACCACTAACAAACAGTGTTCCTAATGGTAGCCCCGACGCATTTAAAGAGTTCCCAGCTGTTTGGGCTTCGGGTACTAAAGCGGCCGCAACAAAAAATAAAACTGCGATTCCTATAATAAAATTGGTAAACTTATTTACAGTTCCACCAACTTGTGCCATCTTGCCAACAAACATTTTCGTCAATATTTGTTTATTAAGCACGATCATTTCTTGTATATATAACTTAGTTTTTAACATCTAACACCAACTCCGTATTTTTTTATAATTATTTTCCAGGCCCTTTCATAGCGGCATTTAATAGGAAAACAGCGACGATAATAAATACTATTCCACCACCAGCAAATAGTGTAGCTAATGGAAATGCGTCAAATGTAACCAGGCCCGTATCAGCTACGCCTGTACCATTTAAACATAAACTTTGAGAAGTGTTAAAAAATCCACCAGCAGTAGAACAAGTAGTAGCGTCACCTAATTCGTCACCGCCAGTTTGAGCAACGGGTACAATAGCGGCCGCAATAAAAAACAAAACTGCAATTCCTACAATGAAACTTACAAATTTATTTAGTCCAGCAGTCATACCGCCTATCTGCCCTCTTTTATCAGAAAAAATATCCATAAATTAATTCTAAATCAAAAATTATATAAATGTTATGTTCATTATATTTCCAAAATGTGTCCAGAATTAATGGAATTACCACAAAATAATAAAGGATATACAAAAAAGTTATGTTGTTCTCAAGAAATCTTCGACGCTATTACTATAAAGTGTGTAGAGGAATTTAAAAAACATCATCCCGAATTAGAAGGTGTTAATGTAACTCAAAATATGATTCTTTCACAATTAAAAAATTTTTATCTAAGATCTAGATAAAATGCCTGTTCCTAATTATTCTATTGATCTATCATTAATTACAGGAAAACTTAAACCCAAAATCACTAACACTTGTATAGATTGGTGTCGAGAAGCACACTTCGCCCATAACACAAATTTAGAAATAGAAATGTTATTTTTACCAGCAGGTGCATTATTATTATTAATCGCATATCAAATATTAAGAAATAATGAAAAATTAAAACCTCACGTCTTTAAATTTCTTATAGCTTCTAAATGGTTACTGATCGCTTTTTTCGGATTATTTTTCTACAGATATTTTTTTTAATCAAAAAATATTTAAACATTATGTACAGATAATGTACACTATGGGACATGGTTATAATTCTGATGATAGAACACCCGCTTTTAATATGGGTTTAGCGACGCTGGAAAGAATTAATAATTTATTAACTTCAATGTCTACTCATAATGTAAATGGAAATATGGCGGGTATGAGAAATACAATTTTAGAAGTTTATAAGGAAACTTATGTTTTTATGAATCCAAACCAAGAAAAATCTGCTGAAAATCGTTGGGTAAAAATTCAAAAATATAAAATTAGCAATCCTGATTCCACGACGGTAACTTTTAGTCCAGATCTTATTTTATTAGTAAATAGTTTTGATTTTTGGTTAAGAAAGATATTACACAGAAAAGGAATCTTAATGCCAAAAAATGACATTAAAGGTTTTGGAAAATTAATGAAATCCTATAATATAAAATGACTAGAACGGAATCCATAGAAAGTTTTGCAAAAACAATTTATAAAATTGCAAAAAGTAATAGGGATGTGACTTTAGGTTGTTCGGGTTTTACAGGCGAGGGTAAAAGTGTTTTCTGTATTAAATTACAGCAAGTATATGCCAATATTTCTAAAACTAAGTGGAGTTTCGATCATTTGACGTGGGATAGGGACGAATTAATGAAATGGATCGAAGGCGATATAAATAACAAAGGACAAAAACCTGAATACTCCGCTTTATTACCTGATGAATTAATTTCTATGTTCTATCGTCGTAATTGGTATGAAGATAAGCAAAAAAACGCTATAGAATTATTTAATAAATGTAGAGATAGGCATTTATTCATAGCGGGTTGTGTACCTAACTTTTGGCATTTAGATCCGGCATTTTCTAGTCGAATGAGGTTTTATGTTTACATTCCTAGAGGTAGAGCAAGAGCATGGGTATTTGAGCAGGAAGATAATCCATTCTCCGACGATCTTTGGAATAAATCGGAGAATCAAAGACTATTTAGAAAAAATAAACGAAATCCTTATAGGATTCCGAATTTTATTTGCGAAATTAACTACCCAAATCTAAACGGTAAAGAAGATAAAGAATATAATGAAATTAGACGGACAAAGAGGGTATTTACTGAAAATCAAAACAAGATAGACAACACACAAAAGTACAGGCAAATAAAAATACAAAGGGATATAATGATAAGGAAAGTTTTTGATCTAGATCCAAAAACTAAGTCAACTGAAATGTCTAAGCTAATGAATGGTGCATTGTCAGATTCAGCAATCAGATTGATAAGAGATGGCGATAGATGACATTAAGACACTAGAACACCGCTATTATATTATTATTACGGAGAGGGAGAGGGCCGCTGGGGAACTGGGCCGACCTAACAAAAACACTATATTATAATGCAAATGGATAAGAAAATGTTTATCTTAGGAATTTTATGCTTGGTTACATTAATAATAATAGTTCAGATCGTTAAAGGGCCATGAAATATAATAAAGAAGATATGAAAAGAGAATACAGGCATGGAATATATATAGGAATTGCTGTTACATTTTTTGTAGTCTATTTATTTTTTGCTTACACAACATGACATTATGAATGACATTATGAATGACATTATCAATGACACTAACAAAAATTAATGTAAGGTTAGATCTAAAACAATTAGATCATGTCGGGAAAAAGCTAGGCGTAGATAGATCTAAAACAATAAGGGCCGCTTTGAATTGTGTTGAGAATGTACTACAGAACTTCTTTGGCGGGGAAGTGACCGACATCTTTAGACGAGATCCTAAAAATGAAAAGAAAGCACTATATAAACAACGGTAATTTTTATGTGAAATTGTACCCACACATTTGGTTACAATGTACTACTAAAGGATCTTTATGGTCATATATATTTTATTAAGTGGACTTGATGAAAAATGGCATGGTTTAGACGAAAAGGAATCTATTGGTACTTTGTCGAGAAGATCGACGGCAAAGAGAAACAACATTATATAGGTAATGATCAAGCGGTTAAGGATAAATTACTGCCTAATAAAAATAATTACGATCGTAAAAAGATCAAGAAATCCGAAAAACCTCTCGTCGAGAAAAAGGAAGCTCGATCCAGGACGTTTCCGGATCCGGAGATCTCCGTTACTGCCTAATAAAAATAATAGGATTGATCCAAATGAATCTAGACTTTAGTAAATGCAAAACAAAAGAAGATGTTGAAAAAGTAATTGATGATCATAAAAAAGAATTGAATTTATTAAAAAAAATAAGGGGGATTGATATAAATGAATCGTGAAATGATAATTAAATTAGACGGTATACCTACTACATTGAAAGCACCTGATCTAAATAAAGATGGTAAGGTCGGCGGTGTAGAAGATATAACCCAACAAGTAGGGCCACAGATCATAAGCCAAATTAATCCTACAGAACTAGGCGACACATTGAAAGAATTGAATCGTGATGATCTAGATCCTAATACAAATATGTCAGGTATCGACATGAGAAGTATTATACACCCTCTAGATATTACGAACATAGCGGCTTTTGATTCTTTAGTTTGGTTAGATTTTTTAAGCCCTAAATCTCTAGCTGTTACCAGGAAAATGTTAAGACTATCAGTTTCCCAAGATGGTAAGGGCCGAGAACACATGGTAGATGTGGCGACGGGTAAGCGTATGTTCGACGCCGCCAATGGCGGTACTGTTGCTAGAGTTAAAAATTTTCTAGGAATGAACAAAGAAGATAAGGTAGAAAAATGATACATCAAACTCTAACATTAATGGATTATGTAATTATATCAATCGGTTTTATCTTAGTCGGTATAATGTTTTATGTCGTCTATAGAATTAACAAAAGTAAGGAAATAGAAATATTACAAATTAAAGAACAGGCAATTAAGGTAGCGACTAACAAATTGAAACCTGATAAAAAAACTAAAAAGAAAATAGATCACGAACCCGATACCGAAGTGCAATATTATCACGCATTGAAAACTAGAAAATCAAAAAGGACTATAAGATATTGGCGTGATCTAATGCTGGATCGTAGACACCCTGATAAAACAATGTTAATTAATATGGAAATGGTAAACGGATTCCATAGAACTTTTATAATTAAAAATAAAGAAAATAGATTTAAATATGGCGGTCGAATATATTTAATTGATAATGATCTAAAATATTATAATTTAGATTCAAAATTATATCAGTTAGATTATCACGAAAATTTAACTATTCCCGTCAAGAGATCTATTCCCGTTGAGCAAATAAGAAAATCAATTCAAAGCAGTAGTATAGTTCCCGTCCAGGCAACTAACCCAGCATTGATAGAAAAATTTACTCAATCAAAAATTTTAGAATCATTAATGAAAGGCGGTCAGTTCATGGATTCATTAAGGAAATTTTCTTTTTATCTGATAATATTATTGTCAATCTCGGCGATACATTTATTATTATTCGTCTATGGATCAGGTATGCTAGATAATTTAAAAATTCCAGGATTCGGTTAGAATGACATTAAAGGATAGTGTTAAAGATCTCAAAGAGAAAGTGAGAGAGAAAAGACAGCGTGATAAACTCCTCAAAGAACATCAAAAATTACAAGAGGAACTAGAGAAGGGATCTATAAAAGGTTTAGCTAAAAAAGGATTGAAAAAATTATGGAATCAATTTTAGAATGAAAGGACTAGGCGGCATAACTGAATGGTTGAATGTATTGGATAACCAATACACTACCTGGTACAATAATAAATGGCTTCATTATTTTTTGATTGGATTAGTGGCCTTTACTATCGTGGTAGTGATATGGAATTAAATCCTGATCTAGAATTATCAGATCTGAATATTTAGATCTCAACTTATTTAAATTTCTATTAGAAATTAGTATAGAACATTTGCCGCCATCTTTAGCTTTAAATATTACTCTCATTTTTAGGCAGTTAGATTTCTTCCAGGCCTGGACCGCAGCTGCGGTCCTGGAAAAAACTTATAGTCGAGCTTTTTTTTTATTTTGTTGATCAACAAATGGCCTTATTGATTTTTTTTAGGCAGTAATATTCGATTCTTTTGGCCTGTGTGCATATTATCATATCCTAAAGCCATAGCAGTACCTTTAATAATTAATTCCTGTGCTTCATTAATAATTAATTGCTGTGTTGCATTAAGTCTTTTTTTATTTCCTGTAATTTCAGGTAGACTTATCAAAATAATATTAAGCCATTGACCTTCTTGATTTAATGTTAATTTTTTAAATCTCATTCTAATAAAAAATAAATAATATAGTTACAATAAATGTTACTATTAATGCTAAAAAAAAAAATACAAATACAAAAAAATTTCCTTCTCTATCTGTCATTTGAAATAGTTAATTGCTTTCCGTTATTTTTTTTTCTTTTCTGTATTAATTCATCTTCATCAACGGGTGTAATATTTTTTTTTCTAGTTTTAATTTTCATTTTCTTTTTTGTAGGAAGGTTCGGAAACCTTACTTTTTTCTTTAATATGCTGTAAGATCCTGATCCTATCAACTGTGGCCTGTAGATCTACTTGTAAGTGTTTGGCTTTCTCTTGTAATGTGTTTAATGGATCAGATTT
>SDBV01011083.1_pt1 | contig 11726 bp, 7 predicted proteins | sample 2277081 | NCBI WGS metagenome assembly SDBV01 (sample SAMN10402039, study PRJNA504765) | marine sediment metagenome | isolation source: marine sediment core GS10_PC15, 223 cmbsf | place: Arctic Ocean: Southern Knipovich Ridge | collected 2010
GCCCATGAGGGTGGTGTCGAACGCGAAACGCGTCAGCTCGGCGCCTTGCATATCGAGGTGGACCGGCTGGCCAACGGCGACGTTGACGCGCTCATCCTCCGCGACGTCGGTCAGATCCAGCGTCGCGGGCGGCAAGTCCTCCCACCGGGCGCCGTCGCCGGCGTCATCGGGGATGAGCCCCTGGGGGATGGCGACCAGCACTTGCTTGAACTCCTGGTCGACGCCGCGCGTGGTGTGGATCGCAAACTCGCCACCCGACCGTTCGGGATAGCGCAGGCGGTCGAGGTACAGGTTGGTGAAGCGCTCGGGAAGCTCCTTGGTGAACTCGATGCGGGCGGTGGCGCCTTCGACGGCGGCGACGGTGGCGACCGGGTCGCGATTCCACGTGCCGCTCATGAGCAGGACCAGGGCGGTCATGGTGCAGATGACCAGCGTGTCGACGAACGGACCGATACCGGCCACGACGCCTTCGCGAATCGGTTCCTCGGTGCGGGCGGCGGCGTGGGCCATCGCGGCCGAACCCTCGCCGGCTTCGTTGGAGAAGCACGCCCGTCGCAAGCCTTGCACGAAGGCGGTTCTTGCGGCCACGCCGATGAACGCGCCGGTGGCCGCGGCGGGGGAGAACGCTGATTTGACGATCAGAGCCAGGTAAGAGGGCACCTCATTGGCGTGGAGGGCGATGACATAGATCGCGGATGCCACGTAGATCACGCACATGAACGGGACGAGCCGGCTGGCCACGTTGCCGATGCGCTTGATGCCGCCAACGGTCACCAGACCCACGAGAAACGCGACGATGGCGGCCGAGAGGTAGTTGTTCACGCGGAAGTTCTTCTCGAGCACGTCGGCCATGTTCCAGCCCTGGAACATGTTCCCGCTGCCGAATGAGTTCAGGATGGTCGAGGCCGCGAACAGCACGGCCAGGATCTTGAACAACATCCACCACGCGCTCTTGCGCTTCCGAAGCGGTTCCACGAGCCCTTTCTGGATGTACCACATCGGGCCGCCGCGGACATCGCGCCGCGTGGTCGATGGGTCGGCCGGATCCGGTACGTCGCGCACGTCGCGGAACATGACGGCGAGCGTGCACTCCATGAACTTGAGGGACATGCCGAACAGGCCGACGACCCACATCCAGAACACCGCGCCGGGGCCGCCGATGGCCACCGCCAGCGCCACGCCGCCGATGTTCCCGAGGCCGATGGTGGCGGACAGGGCGGCACAGAGGGCCTGGAAGTGGTTGATGTGGCCGGTGTCATCGGGCCGGTCGTAGTGGCCGCGGATGCAGGCGTAGCCGTGCGTGAGGATGCGCCACTGGATGAACTTGCTGACCACCGTGAAGATCAGGCCGCAGCCGAGCAGCAGGAGAAACAGCGGCAGCGACCAGATCCAACCGGCCAGCGCGGCGGTGGCCGTGTCGAGCGTTTGACTAAGCTGATCGTAATCCACGACGCACTCCAGGTCTGAGGTGGTAAAGATGTGCGGAAAATACTCAGCGGCGCGAGAATAGGCAACCGTTGCCGCCCTCCAAACACACCGGTAGAATCCGCCCACGAGCGTCGTGGCCACGCTCGTCGTGCTCATTTGCCGCGGACCGTTTTCGCAACCTGGGCCTTCAGCGCATGGGAGTCAGGAGTCCATGAGCGCAGCACCCGTGGATGTCGGGGGCAAGGAGAAATGGGGCTCGAAACTCGGCGTCGTGCTGGCCGTGGCGGGGTCGGCGGTGGGCTTGGGGAACTTCCTGCGGTTTCCGGGTCAGGCCGTGAACAACGGCGGCGGCGCGTTCATGATCCCCTACATCATCAGCTTCCTGGTGCTGGGGATTCCGATCGCCTGGTGCGAATGGACGATGGGGCGGCTGGGCGGCCGCTTCGGCCAGAACAGCGGTCCGGGCATCATGTACGCCATCTGGCGGCGCAGTCCGGCGAAGCTGCTGGGGGCCTTGTCGCTGCTGATCCCCGTCGCGATTTACATGTATTACATCCTGCTCGAGGCCTGGTGCCTGGATTACTGCATTTTCTTCGTGCAGGGCGGATTCTCCGAGCTGTTTGCGACGGTGACCGCGGGCACGGCGGACCGTGCGCATGAAGTGGCGGCGGTGGTGTCCGCTGCCCAGGCGCACCAGGGCGCGGTGTTCGGGGCGTCGGACCACGGGGCGGCATTTGAGGGCGGCCGCACGGTGTGGCTGGTACTGACGTGCTTCCTGGTCAATTTCTTCATCATCTACCAGGGCGTGGTGCGCGGCATCGAGTTGTTCTGCAAATGGGCCATGCCGCTGCTGATCCTCTGTGCGTTGATCATCCTGGTGCGGGTCTTGACGCTGCCGAACATCACGAGCGGGCTGGGATTTATGTGGAACCCGCAATGGGAAAAGCTGACCGACCCGCAAGTCTGGCTGGCGGCCTCCGGGCAGATATTCTTCAGCCTCAGCGTCGGGTTCGGCTTGATTTTGTGCTATTCGAGCTACTTGCGCAAAGACGACGACGTCGTGCTCAGTTCCCTCAGTGCATCCAGCACGAACCAGTTTTGTGAGGTGATTCTGGCCGGTCTGATCGTCGTGCCGACCGCCTTCCTCTTTCTCGGCGCCGAAAACGCCAAGGGCGGCACGTTCGAGCTGGGCTTCGTGACCATTCCGGCGATCATGCATTTCATGCCGCTGGGACATTTGGTCGGGGCGATGTGGTTCGGCCTGCTGTTCCTGGCGGCCGTGACCAGCTCGCTCAGCATGCTGCAGCCCGCGATCGCCTTTCTGGAGGACGGCTTCGGCCTGGGGCGGCGCGCGAGCGTGGGCATTCTGGGCGTCATCACCGCCCTGGGCGCGACGCTGACCATGACGTTCAGCCGCGGCGTGATCGCGCTGGACCACACGGATTTCTGGTGCAATCTGCTCATGATCGTCGCCGCCACCGGCATGGTCATTGTGTTCGGCTGGGTGATTGGCGCGGGGCGCGGCGTGCGGGAGATGAACCGCGGGGCGGACTTTCACGTGCCGCGTTTTATGGCGATCATGATTCGTTTTGTTACGCCGGCGTTCCTGATCATCATCCTGGTGGCCTGGGGCTACAATAATCTGCCCGGCTATCTGGCCGGCATGAACCCGGCCTTGCAGGGGCCGGAGGCGGCGCGGAAGGTGGCGACGGAGGCGGTCGGGATGTGCACGGCGCTGGTGGACGATTTGTCGGACGAGTCGCTGAGCGATGAGGAAGTGGTGTCGCGGGTTCAGGGTGCGATCAAGTCCGTCACGCAAGTGGACCCCACGGGCGCCGCGGCCGCGCCACTCGCGGACCGCATCGCGGCCGCGGAGTTGTCCGCGTGGGTGGCTGCGGCTCGCGCGGACGCCGCCAGGCTGGCTCTCACGGATGAAGCCGGGGTCCGGCCCTTCTACGAGAAGCAGGTTGTGCGGCAATTGGGCGCACCGCCGGTACTGGACGAGGAGCACGCCCAGGCGGTGGCGGCGTGCATCGTGGCCGAGATCGCGCTGACGCCGACGGAGGTGGTCCAGAAGATCAACCGTCTGGCGGGCGCGGAGGGTGTCAAGCTGCCCGCGCAGCGCGGGGCCGAGTTCGTCACCGCGGTGCGCGACAAGGCCGCCGCGGCGCGCCAGGCGGCCGCGTTCGACGCGAACGTCGCCCGCTTCGTATTCCTGGGGATCCTGTTGTTCCTGCTCGGGCTGTACGTACTGAGTGACGTGGCATGTCGGAACCGCATTGGCCGGACCATTGCGCAGGCCGAGCAGGCGGGCGTGGATTGGGAGGTGGCGTCGTGAACACGCTGGCGCAGGTTGCGGCCCAGACCGCGGGTGAGCCCGTAACCCTGACGGCCGCCGGCGTGGTTATGATGACACTCTGCGTCGCGCTGGTGCTGGGGTTGAACGTCTTCTGCCTGGTTTGCATGCTGCGCGCACCCCAGCCGTCCGAGCATCATCACGCACCGTTGGACATCGATACGCACGATCTTGAACGCTGAGACATCATGGCGGACGCGACTGGCCCGGATCTGGAGAACGTCGACACGCCGCCGATCGGCCACGTTTTGCACGTGGCGGACGCACGCGTGACGGTGCGTTGTGGACCGATGTTAGCGCAGATCTGGTCCGGGCTGGCCGCCGCCGGCGTGAGAACATCGTTGCTCACGAATGACGGCGACGCGATCGCTCGGTTGGAGGGACTTCCGATCGAATGTGGTTGGGTGCCGCACGTTGGTGGCTGGCGTGGCTGGGGGCTTGGCAGTCAGCTCACCGCCCGCTTCCGCCCGCCGCCGGACCTCGTGCATCTGTGGGGCACGCCGGGATTGTGGTGGGTCCAGCGCTGGGCCAGCAAAGCCGGCGTAGCGCTGGTAGTGCACGCGCTGGGCGCCGCGCACGTCGACCGCCTGATGCGCAGCGGCCTGGGCCACGACCAGCACGCCGTGCTCGCGTCGGAGCGGTTGACGGCTTCGCTGCTGACGCGTTTCCCGCTGGTGGCGTCGCGTTGCTGGACGATTCCCCTGGTGGTGGCCCCGCCCGTGCGGCCGGCCGGGGACCGGTCGGCCGAGCGGACGCTCGGTGTCGTTGCGGTTTGCTCCGCGGAGGGGTCGGGCGGCGTGGAGTTGCTGATCGACGCCGTCGGGCAACTCCGGCGGAGCCAATGCGACGTACAGGCGGTCGTGATCAGTGATGGGCTGGAAACGCGGAGCTTGTGGCAGCGTATCCGCGAGCGCGAAGCGCAAGCTTGTGTCTCGCTCATCAACGAGCCCGGCCTCTGGGAAAAGGCCTTGCACGGGGCAGACGTATGCGTCGTCGCGGCTGAGCAACGCGAGCTCTGGCTGGCGCCGCTGCTGGCGATGGGCATGGGCAAGGTGGTCATCGCGTCGCGTGACCAGCCGGCCGAGTGGTTCGTCGAGGATCGTACCGCGTGGCAGTTTACGCCCGGGTCGGCGGCGGAATTGGCGTATCTGCTGGCCCGGGCGGCGGAACAGCCCAAGCTGGCGGGCGAGTTGGGCGAGAAAGCGGCCGAGTATGTCCGCCGCCACCACGCCGTGGGCGAGGCGGTCGCGCGGCTGCTGGGCGTCTATCGCGCCGTCCGGCACACGGGCAAGCATGAGCTGCGCGGAAGCACGGAGGCCGGCGATGGAAGCAACCGTTGATTATCCGGGTTTCCGCTGGGCGGGTTGGGTCAACCTCGTGCTGCCCGGCGCGGGTCTGGTTTTGTGCGGTGCAATCGCTTCGGGTTTGATGGTGGGCCTGCTCGTGGCTGCCGGTGCAAACCTGGCCCTGGCCGCGCTACTGCTTTTTCCGGACGATTTTTCTCGGACGGTACAGGCGGTGATCATCGGCCTGGCAGTTGGCAGCTATTTTGGCGCGCAACTGCGGCTGTCACAAACCCAGCGGCAGATCCGCGCCCAGGCGGCCGGTGAAGCGCGTCGTCGGACGTTGCGTCGCACGAGTGAGTTGCTGGCCAACGGCGAACCAGCGGCGGCGCTCGAGGCTCTTCGGCCTCTGGCGGACCGGGCGCACGATGACCTGTTGGTTGCTTATCGTATGGCGCAAACGCTTACGGTGGCAGGGGATGTGCTCGCGGCGCGGGTGGCCTGGCAACGCGTGCGGCAGCTCGACCGTCATGGTATCTACCGCGACCAGGTCCGAGAAAACGAGCGCGCCCTCGACGCCGTCGCACAGGAGCTGTAACGTGCGGCCGGGCGCTCCAACCGCCGCCTCACGAGTTGCCAGCTGGCGTAATCACTGGTTCTGCCACGTTAGCCGGTCGATACCCTATACGGATGGCGCGCGTCATCCTTGCTGGTTGCGGCGGCGTGGCATACAATCTCCAGGAGCCAGCGTCCCGTAATCAAGCTGGGCCCGTAAAGGGCCGGAAAGCCGTTTTGTGGCTACTTGGAGATCCTGAGGCATGTTTGAACGCTTCACCGATCGTGCGCGGAAGGTGATGGCCCTGGCCAACCAGGAAGCGCAGCGGTTCAACCACGAGTACATCGGGACCGAGCACATTCTGCTTGGCCTGGTGAAAGAGGGGTCCGGCGTCGGAGCGAACGTGCTCAAGAACCTCGGGGTCGACCTCCGCAAGGTCCGTCTCGAAGTCGAGAAACTCGTCAAGAGCGGGCCGGAAATGGTCACGATGGGGAAGCTCCCGCAGACGCCGCGGGCCAAGCGCGTCATTGAATACGCCATCGAGGAGGCGCGCAACCTCAATCACAACTACGTCGGCACGGAGCACTTGCTGTTGGGCCTGCTGCGCGAGCAGGACGGGGTGGCGGCCCAGGTGCTGATGAACCTCGGCCTGAAGCTCGAAGACGTCCGCGAGGAAGTCCTCAATCTCCTGGGCGCCGGTGTGGATCCCGAGGAGTCGAGTGCCATGGCGCCGCCGGGCGAAGTGTCAAAAAAGGGCAAGAGCAAGACGCCCGCGCTGGATTCCTTCGGCCGCGATCTGACTGAGTTGGCCCGCGAGGACAAGCTCGATCCGTGCATCGGCCGCGCGACGGAGATCGAGCGGGTTATTACGGTTTTGTGCCGCCGGCTGAAGAACAACCCGGTGCTGCTGGGCGAGGCCGGCGTGGGCAAGACCGCGGTGGTGGAGGGGTTGGCCCAGAAGATCATCCGGCACCAGGTACCCGAGCTGTTGCACGAGCGCCGCATCGTGATCCTGGATCTGGCGATGATGGTGGCCGGCACGAAATATCGGGGCCAGTTCGAGGAGCGCATCAAGGCGGTGATGAACGAGGTCCGCCGGGTCAAGAACGTGATCCTGTTCATCGACGAGCTGCACACGCTGGTGGGGGCCGGGGGAGCGGAAGGCGCGATCGACGCGTCGAATGTGCTCAAACCCGCGCTGTCACGGGGCGAGATTCAGTGCATCGGTGCGACCACCTTCGACGAGTATCGCAAGTACATCGAGAAGGACGCCGCCCTGGCGCGCCGCTTTCAGCCGATTCACGTCGACGAGCCGTCGATGGAGTATACGCTGGAGATTCTGCGGGGGCTGCGCGATCGCTATGAGGCACACCACCGCGTGCAGATCACGGACGAGGCCCTGCGCAACGCCGCGGAGCTCTCGCACCGTTACATTACCGGGCGGGTGCTGCCGGACAAGGCGATCGACGTGATTGACGAGGCCGGCGCGCGGGTCCGCATCCAGAGCATGACCATCCCGCCGGACCTGGCCGACCTGGAGCGCGAGATCGAACGGCTCACCGGCGAGAAGGACGAAGCGGTCAAGAACGCCGATTACGAGCGGGCGGCGGAGTTGCGTGACAAGTGCGAAACGCTGCGGATGAAGCGGGAGAACATCCAGCGCGAGTGGAAGGATACGTCGAAGGAGACCGAGGGCATCGTCGATGAGAACGTGATCGGCGAAGTGGTCAGCCGCATGACCGGCATCCCGCTCACGCGGCTGGAGAAGGAAGAGGCGGCGCGGCTGCTCGAGTTGGAGAAGGAGCTCCACAAGACGGTGATCAGCCAGCACGAGGCGATCAGCGCCATCGCGCGCAGCGTCCGGCGCAGCCGCAGCGGGCTCAAGGACCCGAATCGGCCGATGGGCTCGTTCATCTTCCTGGGCCCGTCCGGCGTGGGCAAGACGCTGCTGGCCAAGACGCTGGCGGATTTCATGTTCGGCGATGCCAACGCGATGCTCACGATCGACATGTCGGAGTACATGGAGAAGCACAACGTGAGCCGGCTGATCGGGGCTCCGCCGGGGTACGTGGGGTACGAAGAGGGCGGGCAGCTCACGGAGCGGATCCGCCGCCGGCCCTACGCGGTCGTGCTGCTGGACGAGATCGAGAAGGCGCATCCGGACGTGTTCAACATGTTGCTGCAGATCATGGAGGAAGGCCGGCTGACCGACTCCTTCGGTCGGCACGTGGACTTCCGCAACGTGATCATGATCATGACCAGCAACATCGGCGCGGATCGCATCATGAGTCAGGACCCGTTCGGCTTCATGAAGCGCGACGAGGAGCTGAACTATCAGAAAATGAAGGAAATGCTGACCAGCGAGTTGGAGCGCAACTTCCGACCCGAGTTCATCAACCGCATCGACGAGGTCGTCGTATTCCACAAGCTGAATCACGAAGACATGATGCAGATCGTCGAGCTCGAGCTGGACAAGGTCAACCGCCGCCTGAAGGAACGTGAACTGACGCTGGAGATCGCGCCCGCGGCCAAGAAATTCCTGGTCGAGAAGGGCACGGACGAGAAATTCGGCGCGCGGCCGCTGCGGCGCGCGATTTCCTCCCTGATCGAGGATCCGCTCAGCGAGGAGATCCTGCGCAACAAGTTCGCCGGCAAGAGCATTATTCGGATCAACGTGGAAGGCGACGAGGACTCGGACGACCGCAAGTTCGTCTTCGAAGGCGTGGCCGCTCCGCCGCCGGAAGAAGACCAGCCGGACGTCCCGGTTTCCACCACCGAGACGACCTGACGTCCGGCTCATTCGGTGTCGCGTGTCTGCCGGGGACCTTCCGGCGCCGGGGAGTCGTCCGCCAGCGTCTTTTTGAGGTACTCGCGCAGGGCATGGGGGGACCAACTCGCGATCAGGAAGTGCTCGGTGACGGTCCACGCCGGCCCCGCCAACGGCCCGAACCGCAGGTGCCAAATGCCGTCCGGGTCGCGGTGCAGCGTGAAGGTGGGCGGCTTCGCGTCCTCCGTGGCGGCCTGCTCGATGCTGTCACGAAGCGCACTGCAAATGGTGTCGATACTGTGGCGGACGCGCGCCGAGTCGCGGTCGATCTCGATCAGAATCGTGAGGGCTAGCGGGATTCCCAGCGGATGCGGCGGATCGTTGTGCATGATCACGCGGTCGCCGAGGTGTTGGAGCAGGTCACGTTGCGCGTCGAGGCCCTGGTCGTTCTGAAACTCGGCCCAGAATCGCTCTATGTTGGCCCGAACGCCGGGATCCCGGGTCGCGACGAGCCCGCCACAGAACCGCGGCAGGAACCGATCGACCGGGATGCGGAAAATCGCATAGCGGGTCGCGGGGGGAATCATGGCGTTAAGTCGGGCGTTGCCGAAGCCCGGGTCGGCGTAGAACCGCCGCTGGGTCTGGTTGCCGATCCGAAAGTCTGCCCGACAGTAAAGGGCCCGGCCCTCAAAGCCGAGCGCCCAGTACGCCTGTTTCAGTTTTTCCGCTTGCCAGGCGCGGAAGAAAGCGCTGGCCCGATTGCTGACGAGTGGGTCGAGGCGCTGCTTGATCGCCTCCGCGGCGACGAGGATCTCCACCTGCGGGGAATGCTTCTGCCGCGCGCGCGCCGCCGCGTACCAGGGGTCCTGGGCCAGTGACTCGGCCTTTCCATCGGCGACCGCGGCGATGCGCGGCCAGACGTCCGGGCCGAGCGTCAGCACGAAATAGTCCCCCAGCCGGCCCCATGCGATCGCGGTCCACTCCGGCAGGCGGCTGTCGCGGAGTTCCTGGTACCACCACTGGCCGGCCTGCCGGCGGACCAACGTCGCCGTGCCGCGGTCGGTCTGCTCGTTCACGGCCTTCTGAATGATGCCCAGGACGGGCTCGTTCCGCCCGTCAGTCCGCACCACAACTACGCAACAGAGCCGATCAACGCGCCGGCCCCGCGGGTCGCTTTCGATCGGGATCGCGGCGGCATCGATGAGCGCGATGGCATGCGGATGATGCAGCGACAAGCTGAGGAATTCGAGCCCGCGCACGGTAAGCTGCGCGCCGCTCTCCAGCGGACGGCCGGCGATCCGCGTGCCCAGCTCCAGGAGGGTCTGCAAAACCGACGGCTGGCTGGCGGGCGGGGTTGTTTCCGGCACCGGGTGCCCGGACCAGCAGAGGAGACTGTCCGCCGGTACCAGGTCGAGCGGCTCACGCGGCTGGGCCGCGGCCGTGCCGGCAAGCACGAGGGTGCTGAGAGCCAGACTGAGAACGCGGTTGAAGTTTTCAGCAGCGGGGCTCATGCCGGGCGAGCGTACCATGTCGGCCAGGCCCGATCCACGTGAGCCGACAAGATTGCACCAAGGTCGTGGCGAACTGGCTGGATGATGTGGCCCGGTGGCGGGCGGAAACGGGTGGTCAGGAGTCGATTTGCAGCGCGAGGACGGTGAGGTCGTCGAGGGGATAGCCCATGCGCCGCAGCGCGCGCTGCCGCCCGGACGCCTGTTCCAGGGCTGCGCGGGGGCCCTCGGCCCGCAACGTGGCGCACCACGAGGATCTCATGACGGACCCACAGACGGATGGCGTGGGTGTGCCGTCCTGGGCTCTGGTGGGAGCTTCGCCTGCCCGAGAGGCGGCAAACCGCCGGGAACTGGCGATTGGTGTGCGGGGGCTGACGGGAGAATCACCGTTGCCGTCGCCGCCGCCGGCCGGAAGCACTGCTACGGCGGCCGGGGCGGTTTGGGCCGCGCTTGCCACGAGCTCATTCAGCCCGGCGATGCGGCTGGCGGCCCGCCTGAGGCTCTCGGGCACTTCCGTGCCGGTCTCGTGCGGAGCGATGATGCGCTCCAACCCGTCGGAATAGAACACGACACTATCGCCTGCGGTCAACTGGATTGTGCGAGCCTCAAATCGAACGTCTGGGAGCACACCTACGACGCCGCCGGGGCTGTCCAGGAACTCCAGCTCGCCATCGGCGGTGCGCAGCAGCGGGTATGGTGCTCCGCCGCGCGCCAGCGATAGCTCCAGCGTACGCATGTTCAGGACGGCGTAGACCGCCGCGATGAAGGGACATTCGCTCAGTTGGGCATCCAAAATGTCCTCATTCAGCCGTTGCAGCACCTCGTCGGGTGACAGGATGCGGTAGGCCCCGTTCTCGATCTCCTTGCCGCGCAGGGACCGTTTGATGTACACGGTCAGCAGGGCCGCCGGTATCCCATGTCCGCTGGCATCCACCAGCGCGATGCCGATGTGCTCCTCGTCCAGGCGATGGACGTCGTAGATGTCGCCCGAGACGTAGTCCACCGGGCGGAACACGGCGTCGAACGAAACGGGCCCGAACCGCGGGAGCGACTCGGGCAGGAATCCGCGCTGGACCTGGCTGGCGAGGCGGAGCTGGTTGACGTAGCGGCGGGCCACGTTCTCGCCGCTGCGGCGGTTGGCGACGAGGCCGCGATGCAATGAGTCCAGGGAATCGCGCATTTCGAGCATCGTGGTCAGGCGGACCGTGAGATCGTGCTCGTCGGCGTTGGCGACGTAGCTGACCGGGACGGTGGGGGGGTGTTCCAGCGGGGCCGCGGGCCGGCCGAGCGGCGTAAGGACGAGCGTCGCGCGGGGGTGCTCGGCCAGGCGATCGAACATGACCCGCAGCGGGCCGGTCAGCCCGGACGTGTTCTCCGGTACGACCACGACGACCGCGTCGGCGTTGGTCGTGAAGTCGCCGCGCAGGGTCTCCGACAGCGGCCAGAAGGCGGCGGTCGCATCGGTGCGCTGGAGGGCAGTCCGGAGGTTGGCCGGGACGGCGTGGTCGGAGAGGATCACCTGGATGTGCGGCCGTGCCATGGTGCACCTGTCAGTCTGCGTCGGGGCATACGGTCGGGCCAACTCGCTACGATTATGAAATCGGATGATTTGCGGGTGGACTTGCCTAGCGCGGCGGGTTTTCGGACGTGGCCGGCAACGGCTTCGCGGCGTCAGCCGAGGTCCGCGAAACACACGCATTTTTGGCGTGGAAATGGGGTGATGCGGGCCGTTGACAGAGTAGGCGAGGACTGCGCCTCGCTGACAGAGAGAAACGCAGAACCGATCCCACAGCGCGGCCTTCGGCCGCAACCAAACTGTGGCACAGGC
>SDBV01011084.1_pt1 | contig 11726 bp, 11 predicted proteins | sample 2277081 | NCBI WGS metagenome assembly SDBV01 (sample SAMN10402039, study PRJNA504765) | marine sediment metagenome | isolation source: marine sediment core GS10_PC15, 223 cmbsf | place: Arctic Ocean: Southern Knipovich Ridge | collected 2010
ATTTCTAATTTCAATATAGTTATAGATTTCACCATTAAAGATGATTACATAATTACCATCTATAGAACACATAGGCTGATTACCTGCTTCTGATAAATCAATAATAGATAATCTTTTATGTCCTAACATAATTTTATCTTCTAAGAATAATCCTTGAGCATCTGGACCACGATGGTTTAATCCATCCAAGATCTCTTGGAATTGCTCTTTTTTAATACCATCTTTTCCAGAATTTAAGATATAAGCAAGAATTCCACACATTTTTAGAAAAATCGTCCTAATTTGGTTAAATTAAATCTTTAAAAAAATTTAATCACACTTTTAATAATTAATTATACTTATAAATAATACTCGGGTATTTATATAAAAGATAATTGTAAAAATATGAGAAAACGATGATTAAATCATTTTTAGACTTCTCTCAAAGATTAGATGGAGGTAATATCGTTGATAATTTACTTAAAAAAACTTGTGAGAAACATTGGGAGATAAGACATGTACTAACAGGTGGAATAATATTATCTAAAATTATTAAACTCATTTTCTATAATCACAAAAAGGAACAAAACAATTTAGAGCTTCATAATGTGAGTTCTTTATATTTTTCAAGCACAATTGGAAAAAATTCAATTTCATTGATTTATCATATAGATAATTCTATAAAAATTAGAGGAATAATTAAAAATTTAATTTTTCAGATTTTAGAAAAAAATTTATATAAAAATCTTTTGAAATCATCAGTTATTGTGACAATATGTAAATATTACAAAACATTTTTAGAAAATAAGGGGTATAATAATGTTAGAATAATTTATACGATGTATGATTTAAAACTCTATCAAAGAAGCTTAAAAGAAATAGAGGACTTTAAAAAAAAGTACAATTTAAATGGAGACATAATCTATATAGGTATGTGTCAAAAAAATAAAGGCGTATATGATGTTTTTAATCAGTTGAAAAATTCTGAATACACTTTAGTTACAAGTGGAGAAAAACGCTGTAATCTCCCAGTAATGAATTTAAACTTGTCTTATTATGATTATATCTCTTTACTACATGCTGCAAGGATTACCATAACAAAATCATTATTTAAAGAGGGATGGTGTCGGGTAGCTCATGAATCAATGTTATGTGGAACTCCCGTTATTGGATCAGGAAAGGGTGGAATGAGTGAATTACTCGAAGGTGGTAAGCAAATTATTTGCCAAGATATATCGAAATTACCAGATTATATAAAATTTATTCTTGATAATGAATCTTATTACAAAAAAAATGCACTACGATATGCTAGACAAGATAAATTTCATCCAGAAACGTTCGCGAATCAGTGGATAAATTTAATAAAAACTTATCCCTCTTTAAAAATAAAAAACCATAGTAAAATACTGTAATTTCATAAACCAAGATGAAGGATATTTGTACTAACTGTGGAAAAAGTAAATTCTATTCTTATTATGCGAAATCGAAGATTGTTAGGTGTTTAAATTGCGATCTTATTTTTGTATCTCCCAAACCTAATTTAAAAATAATTACAAAGTATTATTCAAAAGTTGGACAGTATGACAACTGGATAGACAATATAACAAATCTTAAAATAATAACTAAAAAAAGGTTAAATCGTACTCTAAAATATAAAAAAAGTGGAAAACTCTTGGATATTGGAGCGGGAATTGGGAATTTTTTATTTTATGCAAAAAATTATTTTGAGATATATGGTACAGAAATTTCGAGAGAAGCAATTAATATTGCTACTAATTATTATAAATTAAACCTGAATTTGGGTTACTTAGAAGATCAGAAATTGAAATCTACTACTTATGATGTTATAACTCTTTGGCACATATTAGAACACTTACATCGTCCAGATTTGATGATAAAAGAATGTCATAGATTATTAAAAAACAAAGGTGTTTTGATAATAGCTGTACCTAACTTTAACTTGGTTTTTTCGTTATTAAGGTCAAAAGCTATTTCAATTATCAATCATATTTTAAAAAAAAAATACGACACTGATATACTCCCCGACTATGATGTAAAACTAATTAAAAAGGGATCTGAAATCCATCTGACATTTTATACTGCAAAAACTTTGTCTTCATTTATAAAAAGAAATGGATTTAAAATTGTTGAATTATCTTTAGATGATTATAGCCCAAAACAAGATTATTTCACTCGTTTTTTCTATCACTTTTTTGATTTTTTATATAAAATATTTCACCATAATTTGTATCCTACTATTTTTTTAGTTGCTGAAAAAATCTAAGATATTATAATAAAATTATTAATTTAAAAAAAAAGGATTAGTGGGTATTTTTATAAATGAATGAAGAATTATAAAATCTTTCAACACCATTCGTTTGTAAAATCTTTCTACCCGCTTTTTTTTATCTTTCACCTCATTAACGCCAAGAATTAATTTGAATACTTGACAAATTTATCGGTCTTGAATTAATCACTATTCAATGCGGTGATTTTAATCGAAGTGCTATGGAGAACTCTGGCGATCCATCGAAGCTCAAAGCGAGAGTGGAGCTCGATTTCCGCTTGGAGGAATCCAGTTATTTTGTCCTGCTTGTGGGAGCGCAAAAGTTGGTCCTTATGGAACGCATGGAAGAAAGACTACGCGTGTTGAGACGTTTCAGTGTAAAAATAGTAAATGTTCGCATTTAAAGATCCATAAAACGGGCAAGCAGTGTGTTATTACCACTTCTTATCAATTCAGGGAGCTAATCTTTGGAAAACTTAAAGCATTTTACGAAAACTTACTGAAAGATGGTGCTAAAAATAAGACTATTGCTAAAAAATACGGCATTTCCGAGTCTCAAGTGTCAGCACTCAGAACAGAGATTGAATCGGCCATTGACAAGTTCAACGGGTTGGATACGCTCGTATTGAAACCTCAACCTAACAAAGCCATTGCAATCGATGAAACATTCCTAAAAATCGAAAGTACAGCCATATATGTTATTATATCTACGAGTTACACATCTCACAAGACATTGGGAATAAAAGTGTCTAAAAGTCGTTCAGAAGGGGATATTCGCGAGGTTTTTGACGAGGCAGAAGGGAATATAGAGCATAATATTAACGCTGTAAGTTCAGATGCCTTGAACGCTACACAAGCTGCATTAAAAAACTTGAACAGGGAGATCATCCATATCATCCATCCTCATAAAAAACCGTTCAAAAAAGCCATTATCCGGCATTACAGCTACGAGAACAACGAAAGAATCACAACAACGATTGGTGTGAAAAGTGATTTCTTTAAAAAGCGCGGCAAGCGGCAATTTAGGTACATGGAAGCAAGAACCGATTTAATTCCTAAAATAAAGAAAAAGCGTGGGAGACCTAAGGGTACTAAAACCAAGAAGAGGCACAAAAACTCAGGGACAAAGAAAAAACGCGGTCGTAAAGGACTTTACACGGTGTTTGAGAAAGGAACGATCGGTTACGCCATAATCGACCCATATCGAGACAAATTAAAGTTAGGAAAAGGGTTGTCCAGACCGGTCGGCGCCGGGCTGAACGCGATATTAAAGTTGTTCCCTCTAATGTCAATTCAAAATAATCTTGCGGAAAATATAAATTCTATCCTCCGAGCTATTATCCGATTAAGAGGTCCAAAAACAATAGAATCCGTGGAGCCACGCATTAGGGCGACATTGAAGATAAGGAATCATCCCAAAATCTTAGACGAGGTGCGAATTATGCGGCAAGTGAGGGGAGACTTTTTAATGAACAATCTAAAACTTACAGAATGTGCTGATTTACTAAAACGAGGTATCATAGTGTAAGAAAATAAAAAAAGGGGTTAACTTATAATTGTTAATTCGTTTATAAAATTAACCGGATTAGTATTTTTTCATTGTATTAAGGAATGTCAGAAATTATTAAGGTTTAATCAATAAGAGGAGAATTGAGAATTACTAATATCAATATATTGTCTACTCTGACACATATATAGAACCATATGGAATATTCGCTTTACCGCAATATGAAATCTATCCCTCAACAAAATGGACCTCTAATTCAACCATAACAATTAATCATTTCATTCCTTTAAATCTACTACCTACTGAATTAAATCTGATACTATTCAATAACAGAAGATGATTAATAGATCGATTAGATTACTTTTTGATTTATTGTGAATAATATGTTGAGACATATTGGGAAGTATTGCTATTTAGTACTATTCTTGCAATTTTTTGTTTTAAATATATGAATCTTTCTTCTATAGACAAAATAAATAGATAATATTAATAAAACCAATTCTGTTAAATTTAAAACAATACTATGACCAATAACATCAAACATGGATATCATGATTACATCAGCGATAATAAAAAATAGGGATGATATTATAATTATTTTTGTAGAATCTGATTCGAAACCATTGGGAATAAGTAATAAGAACATTAATGATCTACTAATTCCAATAATCAAAGGTAAGAAAGATATGGACCTCAAGATTGTTATTGAATTAGAATACTCATTACCTACTAATATTTGAATAATTAAATCTGAAAAAAAGTATAATGAAAAAGAAATAAATATCCCAAAAATTATAATGATTGAAATTATCTTCCTAAAAAATATACCTGATTTAGCCTCATTCTCACTTAAAATTTTATTTATTCTAGGATATGCTACCTCTATAATTGGATAGACCACAATTACAATGACTGAAATTACAACTGTATAAGCTGCATTAAAAAAACCAACAGTAACATTTTGAGTTAGTAATCCAAGAATTAGAATATTGCTTGTTCTAAAAATGGTTTCAGCTATTCTAACAGAAAAAAGAGAACTTCCTTTTTTAAAATTTCTTTTTATCAATTTCAATTCAGGTTTAACATACTTAATTTTATATTTTTTAAGGATCAAAATTTGAGAGAGAAGAATATGTATTAAATATGATACGGCAAAGATACCTGCGTATAAAATATAATCGTTTGAATTTTTAATTAATAAGAAAATAAGGATTATAAAGATAATTCGATTTATAATATATATAAATGAATTGGCTTTAAAGTTTTCAAAACCAATAAATAAATAAGATGGATTTAATATAGGTTCAAAGATGGTAGTAAATAAAAGTAAATAGAAGAGTTTTTCAGAAGAAAAAATATCAATTGTAAAAAGTTGCGTTATAAATATTATAAAGCTAATCCCTCCAAGAATTAACCTGGAAATAATTGTTGAACTTACTATTTTGTTAATTTCAGTTTTATTATTTCTATTTCTTGATATATCCATAATTGCAATATAGTCCATACCAAAAATGCAGAAAATAGTGAATAATATAATATAATTATTTCCAAATGATATGAGACCGTAATTTTCTGGACCTAAAACTCTTGATATATAAGAAAAACTTACTATAGCTACAAGAGAACCAATAAATTGCGCTAGTGACGAGAAAAAAAAATTATTAAATAAACTTCTATTCTCATCTGATATTTTTTTTTGAATTTTGATACTCCTACTTTTAAGAATTTTTGAAGATGAATATAAAGAATATAAACTAAAAATTTTCTTAATTTAAGTGATTTTTGAAATTAAATCAGTTTTGTTCCAAAATTCAAGAAGAGCGTCAACTCTATAAGAAGAAAATGATGAAAAAGCAAAGAAATCATCGGGGGAAGGCTATTCCAATCATAATTAATATGTGGTTATCCCTCGTCTATCGAGTTTTTTTGATAAATGGTTCTATAAGGATGGAAATGGCTTATCTAGTATTAAAGATATAAAAGATGGAAAGTTAAGGTAATAAAAAATGTGATAATAAGGTAGAAGAAGAATATTTTGTAAGGCTCCCAAAGATTGAAGATCTTTTCTAAAAAGAAATTAAATATTCGAATATTTACAATTTCTATTCCAAAATTAATATAATATTGCCAGGTAAGGAGTTCAGCAGTAATTTTACTAATACCATAGGGATTATTTACCATTAATGGTTCATATATAAAATAATGGCAGCGATAAATTTTATTTGTTTTTATCCTAAAGATTACTTTATAATCTCGACAATGGATAATACATTTACATTAGGAAGAGGATAATTATATCTTGCTTTAACAGCACTGTTAATATCTGTCTGTATCCATCTTATCTCACTAGTTTTTTTAAAAAAATATGTTTTAATTGATTTTACTTTCAAGAAATCTACATTTAATATATCATTTGAAAAAAGAGTTTTATCCCATTCCTGAGATTGAGCTATAGGGGCTGTAATAATAAATGATCCTCCTTTACTAAGAAGATTATTACAAACATGAACGATATTGTCTGCTGCATATGTAATTAATTTTGATTTTCCTTCAATATAATCTGGATTAGCACCTCTATCTGAATCCATATGCTCAAACGTCGAGATCGCAAATATAAAACTGAATTGTTCTTTAGAAATAAAATCTTTTATATCTTTATTAGTAACGCCCCAACCTTTTTCGTATCTATCAATTACAACTTTAGAATCAATTAAATCTTGAAAATATGTATAATAATGATTAGAAACATTTCCTATTTCTAAAAAATCTCTCGCTCTAGTTTTTTCCATGTAATAACGAATTATAGGTATTTCAATTGAACGTTCTGTTAATGGTGCTCCATTATATGAATGCCAAAAATAGAATAATTTTTCCCCATTAAATTGAAAATTCCCTGAATTTGCATTTATTTCCCTTATTAATCTAAATATTAATCTAGGGGGTATAATTTTACTTAAGAATTTCAAGATTGGGTTATGTAATTCCCTTTTTTCAAAGAATAATCTAAAAATTTGCTTTAGCATATATAATTTAATTTATTTTTTCCATCATAAAAATTTATGTTATATTACCTTATGACCTCAATTCGACTCTATTTACTACTTTTTATCATATTTTTTTAGGAAAATTTCTAATATAATATCATGAGCATGATTTTATTGAGCATTGGGCAAGCTGCTCTGTTGATTGGGGTTTGTACTAAAATTTTAAAGCGTTGGGATAAAAGGGGGGCCTTTAAAGCTGTTTTGACGACTAAAGGAAATCATCGAATATACGACAGAAATCATGTCCTTGCTTTTTAAGATTATAAATTGCGAAGGGCACGGATTCATTTGAATGAATACTAATTCCTTGAGGGGTTGGATGATCGGGTAATATAGCAATTACTAATTTATTATTAAACACCTTTTTAACTTCAATAAAGGATTTAACAACATGTTGATCAAAATCTTTAAAATAATTGCTTTAAGTTGGGGAGATAAGAATAATGGAACTCGTTAATATTTTAAAAAAAAAAAAAGGAACATTTATATTTGTTTTTAATTTTCCCTTATAAACTAGAACTAAGAATTGGAATAAAGAATGAAGGTTGTTAATTATCTTGGCGGATTACTTGAAAAACCTCGTGAAAATTGGCCATCAAATACTCCTCATTTTGAAATCCCCGGTAACTATAGAAAGCAGACTGAGCAAGATCGCTATATAAAAAAAAAATATAATGTTAAAATGACTTATGAATATTTTACCCGCACTAAAAATCCTATTAATTTTATTTCGAAAAGATACTTTCTTTATCCTTATTATAGCTGTTATAAAAACAGAAAATTGAATAAAGATGTTGTGTTTCAAATACATTTTCAAAACTTAGGAGATTTAGCTCTATTTCTTGATAAAAAACGGACAATTATTACTTGTCAAGATATATATAATATCTTATATCTGAGGAGTATAATGTATCCATTTTTCGCTCAACAATATTCTATATTAGGTTTAAAAAGATGTAGAGTAATAATTGCCATCTCAGAATTTACTAAAAATGAATTAGTAAATAAATTAAAGATTCCGAGAGAAAAAATAGTTGTTATTAAAGACGCAGTAAATCAAGAAATGTTTAAACCTATTTTGGATAATAATATTCCTAAAGTTGAGCCTTTATTCCCAGAATATAAAAAAATCCTTTATGTTGGAACGGAACAGCCTCGTAAAGATTTTCTAACATTAATAAAGGCGTTCTACATAATAAAGAATCATTATCCACACCAAAAAATCAAGCTTATAAGAGTAGGTTCCCCTAATTATTTAAATTATATTAAACAATTAGGTTTAGATAAAGATATTGTTTATTTTAAAAATATCATCGATAAAAGATTAAGGGAGTTTTATAATTTATGTGATTTTTTTGTATCTCCCTCACTATATGAAGGATTTGGTCTCCCAGGAATGGAAGCTGCTTCTTGTGGAACACCTGTTATTTGTTCAGATATTCCTGTTTTTAAAGAACTATATCAGGATTTTCCTTTATATTTTCCCAAACAAGATTACAGAGCTTTAGCAAAATTAATTGTTGACAATATAGATAACGAAGATCGTAAAAGGGAGGTGAGCGAGAAAGGTTTATATGTTGCAAGTAAATATTCTTGGGAACAATCTGCGGAGAAATATTATAAAGTTTTGCAATTTATAGTTGAGAATAATTAAAATTAGAAAAATTCATTCTAAACGAAGATTTTGATATATCCCAAGGAATTTCATTGGCCAATTTCCTTAAGATTTCCATGCTTAGTATTTTGGTTTAAAAAAATAAATTAGTATTTATTTTAATTTTAATCCTTAAAAGAATTTTAAAATTGATCCAAAAATATCTTTTATTTTCGCAATGCTAAACGGAGCAGATTATATAAATCAAAATTTGGATTCAATCAAACAACTAAAAAATTTTGTAGAAATAGAATTAATCATTATTAATAATAATTTCGAGTAAAAGTATTCCTATTATTACATATTCAAGTATTCTAACATAAATTAAATCATTAAAATATTTCATTAAAAGGATAAAAAATATATATGAAACTAAAACAACACCATAAATAATTAGAGCTGCCATACCTGAGTATTTCCCCCTTTTTTTCTGAAAAAATTCTTCCTTTTCCTTAAGATAGTAAGGAGTCAACAATATGAAGATCAAGAATGTCAAAGCAGCAAATCTATAATAAAAAAAAATTATATTGTCCAAATAACCAACAAGTCCTTTCGAGTAAACTTTTCATGATTCCATTTAATAAATACAAGTATACTCATAATTAATCCTGAACCAAAAGCTACTCAATACGAATTGAGAAAGCTGATAACTATATCAATGGGTTCGCTTGAATTAATTACTACACCAGCGGTATGGTAAATTGGTTTCATATCAGTATTTTTTGTTTATTTCCTACCACTCACTATTGGTATGGTAGCCCTACTATCTTTTTTTTTTGTCAAGGCTACCCAGGTTTTTCGTTCTTAATAGAATTCTTTTCCTTTAGTATTAGCATCATTTTGGGTATTTTTCTTTCATTAGTTCTTAGGAAGTTTCGGATTTACCATTGGAATCTCTTTAGGTGCTTTTTTGGTGTTTATATTTGGATTTTTTATTACAAATCGGAAATTTGGAAAGGATCTCTATTCAAACATCGGGGAATGGATCTTGATCCTCATCATTGCGGTGGTAATATGTGTACTTTTCTTTATTGGCTATTATTATTTCACCTTGATGATTATGTTGGAAAATTTTCTTATCAAGTTATTGATATTGGGTGGTATGTTCGTTTGTTTTTATATATTATTCTTAATTATACTAATCAGGGTTAACCTCCTTCGATATCATGAAATCTCATATTTCATTCGGGAATTCCAAAAAATCCCCTTAGTTAATAAACTACTGCATTTTGTTGTCATTCTTAGGAAAAAATTGCGGAAAAGAAACGATATCACATAATCTTTAATAGAAAGTTCCTTGCACTTCAAGCAGATATAAAAAGAACTATTTGTTTGCTAATTTAAGAGATATATATGATGTATTTTTGAAACTTTTATAGAACATGATGGATCAAAACTAATTACTCTTTAAAGAATAAGATTATCCATTTAGTATCTCTTTAAACATTCTGATTAATGATTTCTTTCTTAAACTTCTCGGAATATTACCAGTACTTTTCAATTTGCATTTTTCCATGTATTCATCATAAGTAGAAATGAAATTTGCTGGATTTCCGGCATAAACGGTATTTGGGGCTACATTTTTAGTAATTACTGAGCCTGCGCCTATTACGCTATTTGGGCCAATTATTACATTTGGTAAAATGATAGCACGGTATCCAATAAAGCAATTATTCCTAATAGCTATGGGGCCAAACAATGTACTTATCTCTTTAAAAACTTCGGATCCTAGAAAAATTCTTATGGCGCCATCATGTGTAATGAAAGTATTATCTCCTGAAAGAACACAATCATTTCCGATTGATACTAAAAAGGGTTCACTCCCAAATCTACAAGGGGGATTAATATAACATCCTTGCCCAATCTTCACACCCCATTTACGTGCCAGAGCAATTCGTAAGTTGTTCCCTCCCGTTCTAAATAAGATTTGTTCTATAATATTCGCCATATTTTTCTACTTGAAATTGTTTTAGTTAGATTTAATTTATATGTGTACTTAAATTTTTATTCTTGGTTCTAATCATAGTGAAGTTTAACCAAAAGCTAATGTTCTTAGACTATAAAAAACACCAATAAATAAAAGTAATACGACTAATAACATATTAAAAATCTTATTCTTTTGCATAAAATTTTTGAAAAAGGTACCTTCTATCATTATTAAATTAAAAAAAACAAAAATAGAAAAAAATCTATATACTAACACATAAATTCCTAAATAATAATTTCCTATTATAAAGAGTATATTAAAAATGACAGAACATGAAAGAATAGCTAGAAGATAATAAATTAGTTTTTTATCTTTATCTTTAAAGCTATAGTATTTTATTCCGAAGATAAACAAGAATATGTTTATTAAAAAGATCAATAAACTTAAAACAAGTTCAAACAGTATGAGAATTCCTTCTTTTTTCAGAAATGGAAAAAATACCCAATCAACAATAAACAGACTGCTATAAATAATAATCAGTAATAAAAATGGAAAGAACTTTTTTGAAATGACTTTACTAATTATTCTATGGAAGATTTTGCACATATTATTTCCAAAATCATAGATTTTTGTAAACAACTTATTGAAATTAAATAAAAAATAGATAAAAAATATAATAGAGCAAAGGAATTCCAAAAGAAATCAAAAGAATAAGAATATAACTCAATGAAAAAGAATTATATAAATTCCACTAAAAACTTAAAGCTGCTACCTGAATATAAGTTAAAAATAAAACTATAAGCAAAATTATCTTGGGGAATAATCATGTCTATATAATAGGTTATCCACCCGAAAAATTCTTGTATAAAATAAAAAATTAGTGACAAAAGTACTAAGAAAGATGCCCAAATCAATGTAATTTTTCTAAGCTTTTTATACTCCGATTTAAGGTTTTTATTGATACTATTATATGTAGCAAATATTTGAAAAATACTATATATGAATGCAAAAATTAAAAAGTAAATGCACTCTTCTGAATGAATACACTCTTCTGTATGAGTTATTCATATATTTGGCAATTAAAAGATGAAATGAAAATTACAAACAATATTTCTTGAAAGTCTAGCATGTGAGACACCTGTAATTGCATCATATGTTGGAGGAATTTCTGAAATCCTAAGTGAAACAAACTTAATCCAATCAGGGTTAAGTTTCTTCATCTCAGACATAATTACAAAAAAGAGGTATAAAACAAAGATATTATTGCTTAGTATGATTCATAATTCTAAATCTTAAAGAGACATATCAAATAAAGAAATTACAATAAT
>SDBV01011085.1_pt1 | contig 11726 bp, 11 predicted proteins | sample 2277081 | NCBI WGS metagenome assembly SDBV01 (sample SAMN10402039, study PRJNA504765) | marine sediment metagenome | isolation source: marine sediment core GS10_PC15, 223 cmbsf | place: Arctic Ocean: Southern Knipovich Ridge | collected 2010
ATATTGGACCACTTTTCTGGACACCCACCGTAGAAGGTTTATATAATTATGAATACTTGCGCGACAACCCGGAAGCGTTGGATAATGATTCATGGCACTTAGACCTGCCCGATTCTATTATTGCTGATATTAAGTCTTCATTTAAGCATCCTGGCCAATTGCCATATTTCCAGATTACCCCAAGCCGAAGACCAACATTGGAACGAAAAATTAATCAAATTAAAAATTCCGGCGTTGTTTTACTTATTGGAACAGACAGTGGCATCCCAATGAAATTTCATAGTCAATCTACCTGGCATGAAATGGATGTATGGGTAAATGAGTTTGGTTTCGACCCAATGTACACGATCAAGGCCGCCACATACTGGCCGTCAGTAGCCATGGGCGTGGATGACAAAGTAGGTACCGTAAGTGAAGGCAAGTATGCAGATATTATTGCTGTAAAAGGGGATGTGCTTCGCTATATTAGTTTGCTCCAGGATGTTGACCTCATTATAAAGCATGGAAAAAAATATAAGTAACCAGCTGTAAAATCCAAACTACTGGCGCACATTGCAATGCGTGTCCCCAACCAATTTAGCACGCATTAACACGGAAAATTCATAGGAATTTTTCGCCCGAAGGGCAGACGATTATCAAAATATTGATATTCAGCTATTTATTGAACTCACATAAAGATTTAACGATTAGTTTGATAGCCAAAAAGTGGGCTATCATATTTTGTTAATGTCTGGGTTAATCCTGACATAAATAATTGGTAACCAATTATTTATGTCATTATTCTTGATGCGATCATGAATATCCGGGTTAAAAAAAAGCGCGCTGATTCTTTTCTTTGGTTTATTTCTTTACTTTATTAATTTTTTCTTCTAAGAAATAGTCTCTAAATCCTTCCAGATCATCCGTATTTATCATATCCACTCCAAGGGTTTTCAGCATACGCCATCCATTCTTCATATCCGGAATTGCCCAAAGCCGTAATAATTTACCCTCAGAATGCACATCTTTTGCCAGTGCTCTTATTTTCTCCTGATGAACCACGGGCATATCTCCTACTCCTTTCCATTTTGAATAGTTGTGATATGACTGGCTGATTACCGGCATCACATCCGGACTATACCCTTTACCCAGATCCTCGGGTCTCCCATCCAGGGAAACCAGTCTTTCCGGATCCATAGTTACTGTTTTCACCGGACGATTCCCTGATAGAAATATAGTTAATTTGCCCTTTTGATCAATTCCTGCTTCATACTGTCTTATCCATGATTTATAGGTCTGAAGAAGCTTTTTTAACATTCGGTACGTTTCTTCGGCTTCCGTTTTGATATCGATCATCAGGTAGCTTTCCTGATTGTACCCGGGATACAAAGCCCCCCCATTTCGTCTCATAATTGAATCGAGTGGCTGTAAATATATATCAGTAAGTGTAGGTAATAAATTGGAGCCATCAGGTAAGTCATGACCTACATAAATTTCGTTTTCAATAAGTAAAACATCAACTTCAATACTTGTGAATCCATAGGACAAAGCATCAATTAAAGGCCTTTCATTGTTGTAATCATTGTGGGCATGGGCACCGGTTAATGGAACGATCTGACTACAAGCAATGTGAGCCGGTGTCATACAAACCAGGAATAGAACTACAACCACCGGTAAATTCATTTTATTCTCTATTGGTTTTAAAAGTTTGATCAAAACTGATAGTTGTCTACTTTTTAGGTGTTAGGATTTCCAAATGGACTTGACCACATTGTATAAAATTAATCAATTATTATATGAAAATTCTATTTAAAGTTTTAATGGTAATACTACTATTTGGAGGAGGTCTGATGCTTATTGACGGGATCATGGAATTAATCAATAAGAGTGACGGGGCAGTGCTTGGTTTAAGTCTGAATTACCCCGCTATAGGTTTTTACCATTTTATGATGGGCACTTTCTTAATTTTTCTGGGTTACAAAAATCTCGTTAAAAAACAATAAAAGAGATTGATCTTCCCCCTCTACTTGCGCGCATTTGTAATGCGTGCTAATTTGGTCTAAGGGACCGACCTGACTGCACCAGAGTTCAAATCATGGGGAAGTTTAGCGAATGCACATCAGTCAAACCCTAAGTAAACGAACTCTTCATTTATTCATTAGTAATTATCCAATCCGATCGCTTAATTTTGAAGCACAATTCAATCGAAATACATGGCTGACAGCAGGTTTGCAAGTATACGGTATCTTCGTTCTCACTGGCCTTTAACCCCAAAAGTGATTGCACTCGTAGTTGTATTTCTTGTATCACTTTTATTGAGACAGGCCATTATCGGGTCAGTTGACTATGCTACTGCAAATGCCTTTTTCCTCCTGATATTTGCAGCCGGATTGTGGATAACCGAAGCTATCCCTCCTTTCGCTGTCAGTATATTGATCATAGGATTTGCCATGTATTTTTTAGGCGATGCGCAAACACCCGGATTGATATCTGAAAACTGGAAACAATACATCAACACCTGGTCAAGCCCGATAATACTGATTCTGATGGGTGGTTTTTTTCTCGCTTTGGGAGCGCAGATCACTCAATTTGATCACAGGTTTTCAAAATATGTACTTTCATGGTTCGGGACCAAACCTTATACGCTATTATTAGGATGTATGTTGACGACAGGAATACTCAGCATGTTTATGTCAAATACCGCAACTACCGCCATGATGGTAGCTGTACTTATGCCCATTATAAAGGATATTCCAAAAGGAGATCCAATTATTAAGGCATTCTATCTTGGTGTAGCTGCTGCAGGTACTGTTGGTGGGATTGGTAGCGTAATTGGTAGCCCACCCAATGCCATTGCTGTAGGAAATATTCAAAACTACGGCCTGGAGTTCACTTTCCTTGATTGGATGATGTTTGGCGTTCCTATTTCCTTATCTTTTATTTTATTGATTTGGCTTTTATTAAAGAAACGCATGAAAACGGCATGCAAAGAAATCATCATTCAGAAATCAGGAGCCATCGTACATACTGCCCAAAACACACACCGGAACAGGGTCATCGTAGTGATTACATTCGCTCTTACCATAGGTTTATGGCTAACATCCAACATTCACGGCATCCCGGTGGCAGTTGTATCCTTTATCCCGGTCGTTTTCTTTACAGTTTCGGGTGTCATAAGGGCTGCGGACCTGGGTAGAATTCCCTGGGATACACTTTTGCTTGTTGCCGGTGGATTAACACTTGGCCTGGCAATTACAGAAACCGGCCTGGCTGATTACCTCGTTTCCAAAATCCCGGCTTTTAACAACCCGATCATTATGCTCGTCCTGCTGGCATTGGTTACAATGATATTTTCAAATATTATGAGCAATACGGCTACTGCCAGCATTTTAATCCCTCTTAGCGCCTCAATAGTTCCTGATTATACATTGGCAGTTTCCCTGACGATTGGTTTATGTGCGTCCACCGCGTTATTCCTGCCCATCTCCACACCACCTAATGCGATCGTGTACTCATCAGGTTACCTGAAACAATCTGATTTCAGGTACATAGGAAGTATTGTAGGTATTGCAGGCTCATTGATCATTGTAGCCATTATATCGGTTCTATACATGTATTGAGAGATACAGCCATCTAACTTAGCTCAAAACAGTTGGTGGCAGAGGCAGGTACTGTGGGCGCCGGTGTTATCTTTTTAACACCCGTCCCGGATATTTCATTGTTGGCGAATTATTCTCATAAACCACGACGCCTGAAACAAGAACCATTTGCAGCCCGGTAGCTCTGAGTTGCCCTTCTTTAAAAGTAGCATTATCAATAAAATTTTCAGGGTCAAATAATACAAGATCTGCGTAGTAACCTTGCTTAATAATGCCAATACTATCTAAACCAATATTTTCAGCTGCCTGGGCGGTCATTTTATGAATTTTAACTTCTACTGATTCACCTGTTTTCATATTCAGGTAGCGCGGAAATGCTCCCCATCCTCGTGGGTGACCAGATGGTGCACCATCAGAACAAATATTAGCATATGGCCAGCTGGTCAGGGTTTTGATGTCTCCTAAATCCATTGATTTGGCAATGATGCTTTCACCGGGAGTTTCCAGTGACATCCGTATCAGGGTTAAATAGGTAGTTACTGCATCTTCATTGCGCAACTCAGCAACCTCAGCCAGGGTTAAATTCTGGTATTCAGGCTTAGCATCAAACCTGGAGATTATCATACCTTCGGGAGAGGTAAGTTCGGTAAGGGCATATTCAGCACTCTTCCTGTTCTCAAAGTCACGTTTTGGAAAAAGTACTGTCATGGTAGACTGCCAATACTGATAGGGATAGATATCTGCGGTAACATTAATTCCGGCAGCCCTGGCACTATTGAGGCGCTCAAGAATATGAGCAGCTTGCCCCCAAAGTCCTCTCCTGGCCAATTTAAAATGAGAAATCTGTACAGGAATATTGGCTTCCATGCCAATTCGCAGGATCTCATCAATGCTCTGCTCAAGATGAATATCTTCACTACGCATATGGCTAATGTACCTGCCACCATGCAGGGCAACCACTTTGGCTAATTCGATTACCTCTTCCGTATTAGAATATATTCCCGGGTCATATTCCAGCCCGGTTGCAAGGCCCAGTGCACCATCCTGCATACCTACATCTACGAGCCGTTTCATGGCATCTATCTCATCATTTGTGGCCTCCCGTTTGAAATCATCACCCAATACTGCTCTTCTCACCGTATTGTGGCCAACATAAGAACCAAGATTCAACGCCAATGGATAAGTAATCAGGGAATCAAAATATTGGATTAAAGAGGCTCTTGAACCTCCATCCTGCCCAACGATTATCGTAGTTATACCCTGACTAATAGCAGCATCTACAGTTCTGTCTGTATCCCAGTCGTGGTGGCTGTGCGTATCTATAAATCCCGGACTCAGCACCATACCGGTACCTTCGATGAGCGAGTCTGAATGAGTAACCTCCAAATCACCTATCCCTGAGATAAGGTCACCTGTAATTCTTACAGAACCAATATAACCATCCGAACCAGTGCCATCAATTATGGTGACATTTTGAATAAATATGCTTTTCTTTCCTTGTTCAACTCGTGTACAATGACTTAATATTATTACGACAAGACTTATTTGACCTATTGATAGTAATATTCTCATATATATATTCATAAACTAATTATTATTAGTAACACAAAAATAGAACATACTCATTTTAGTGTTGCAGAGTCTATTGTGGTTGTCCTCAATAAATGTTCATACAACGTAGTATTTGGATTATTTATAAGACCATTGATAAACTTAGCCTTACATTATGGATTACCACCACTGTAACCTCCTTCATCAAAAACCTAATCAAATTAAATTTATATCAGCCACAATGCCGAAAAGATAAACACAAAAAAAAGCAAATCATTAAGATTTGCTTTTACTAGTCTGCAAATTATATAAATTTCTTAATTCAAAACTTTTACGTTTACAGCGTTTAGGCCTTTTTTTCCTTGTTCTACATCGAATTCAACTTTGTCGTTTTCACGAATTTCGTCAATAAGGCCTGAAGAATGCACAAATACATCTTCGCTGGCATCTGTTGGTTTAATAAAACCAAACCCTTTGGTTTCATTGAAAAATTTTACTGTTCCTTCCATTTGTTTATTATTAATTATTATTAAAAGACTTTATGAATATTGTGTGTGATTTGATGTTTGCAGGAATACCTGGTTAGGTATTAATTATGTTGTTGCATTGGTGATTGGTCACTTTCTCTTCTTTCTTGTTTTCTTCAGGTATTTCGGAAACTATACTTCCATTTTCGTCCAGGGAGGCCATCATGTCTTCAAATTTGCCACTGGTAACCTGACTTTTACGTGCTTCTTTTTTCAGTTTTTTCTCTTGTTTCGCTTTCCTCTTTCTGTTTTATTATAAACGCATTTTGATTTTGCGATGCATTATTGTTTGTATCAACAACTGCAAAGATAAACATATCATACAGGATTCGTTGATAAATCAGTTATTAATGCAAAAATACAAATTTATGTCACCGAATGTACCTAATAATCAAAAGATTGTTTGCTTGAACCTTTTATAATAATTCTATTCTCTTAACCCTGCGCATGATATTATCGTTTAATTACTCAGTAAATCGTAAGTCAAAAATGCTATGAATGAAGATACCACCATTACTAAAGCCCTTCCTTTGGGACGTATATTTCGATTCTTACTGGGTACCTTTTTCATAACCGAAGTATGGCCCGTATATCAAAACGTTTCAATTGAAGGAGCCGTTATCAGGGCCGGCTGGGCTGTAGGCTTGTTGATATTATATATCTTTCTACATATTATTATTTCAAAATTCACACCTCGAATTTATAGAATCACAGGGTCAATTTTGGCTTTTGTCCCGATTGTGGCTGTTTTCTTTATTGGTTACGGAGGGCCTGCAGCTACCGGTGCTCTTACGTTTCTCGCAATTACGCTAATCGTAGCTGCTATCAGGGCTGATCCTGGTTGTGAAGTAATGTCTATTCCGGCATTATTCTATGGTAAACACACGCATCTTGCCTGTTTATTATTTTCACCTATTGATTGGATTGAGCGCAAATTTCGATGATTAATAATTCTGCTTTTAGCATCATACAGACCATTAAAACTCCCAATTGGGTCTATACTGATCCAACATGCTATAGTTATTTGAAGCTATATCGTGTTACCCGTAAAAACATTTCAGTTTGCCGAATGAACAAACCTGCAGATTTTAAGTAAAGAATCGGCCTATACCTATATTATAGGAAATTGCAATAAACGCAGAAGACCTTATTGTCCCACGGCTAAATAGTACGGCCCCGTAAACATTCCTTTCCGACTTTCAGCATTCAATTACCTTTTTACAGAGGGGTAGTAATTTCAATAAACCAGTTAAACATAGCTGTCATGATGTTATTTGTTGTATTTAAATATAAAAGTTATGAGAACGCAATTAAAAACTATCGCCTGGGTTCTGATCACTCTGTTGTTCTTTCAAAGCTGTTATACCCAAAAAGTAACTGTAGATCAGGCAATTCAAATTGAAACCAAAGTACGGATAAAAACCATTGAAGGGAAAACATATTATTACAGAGACCTCATCAGGAAGGACAGCATCTTGTATGGTATAGAAAAGGTACGGGGAATGGGTTTGGTAGAACAAGACTTGTCACATTTAAATATAAGTGAAGTCAAATACTATGATCCGGGTGCAACATCTACACTTGTTGTTGTATCAACTTTTGGATTTGTCATTCTAATCGCGGCATTCACTGTGCTGTCAGGTGGCATGACTACTGCGCCAACAATGACTATACATCCGTAAAAGTTCTTCACCTCTTCCATCTTACTTACTTACTTGCCACCCGATCAAATTTCTTTTTCGCAAAAGAAAAGATATATTAATTCAAGCAATAAACTTTACGTTTGCTCTAAGTTAAAAGAATTTATCTCCTTCTTTTTCTGGACCGGCGATGATCATGTCTCGATTTATTTCGATTTCCATTGAATTTTTTTCCGGATGAAAATTCCCTAGGGCCTCTGTTACCATCATCGTCATGGTTTACACGAATGCTCCTGCCTTCAATTTCAATTCCTCTGAAACGTTGGCTAAGCCCCTTATCGTGCGTACTATCAACATTAAAAAATGCACAGTTTTTCTGCATTGTTAACTCCCCGAAGTATTTGCGATCAATATTGGAAACGTCTGATAAAAAATGAATTAAATCAGCTTTGGTCATCCCGTCAATCGATCCTACGTTGACAAAATACCGATTATATCCACTTCTATTTTGCCTTTTGGTTCCATCACCGTTCGATTCATTGAGATCAGCATCTTCCCCACTTTGGATCATTAAATGGTCAAGCTGGGTTGTTATCAATCTTTTTAACAGATCTTCTTTACTTAGATGCGCAAATTGGCCATGAAGGTCATGCAATATTTCTTCTGCCTGGTCATCCACTTTGGTATTGATGATCAGGTTTGCCCAGTTGTTTATACGACTTGATTTTAATTCCTCAATAACCGGTACCTCAATACGCTCAAACTTTACATTAATTTTCCTTTCGAGCTCTGTAATTCGTCTTCCTTCCCTTGGATTAATAAAAGCAAGTGAAACACCTTTCTTCCCGGCACGGGCTGTTCTTCCACTACGGTGGGTATAGCTATCCATCTGGTCCGGAAGCGTGTGATGAAGCACATGTGTCAGGTCATTCACATCAATGCCCCGGGCAGCTACATCCGTTGCAATAAGCAATTGCATTGAGCGCGTCTTAAAACGCTTCATAACGGCATCTCTTTGTGATTGGGTAAGATCTCCATGAAGAGCCTCTACCTCGTAACCCATGTTTCCCAGGTCATCCGAAATCTGCTGTGTTTCCCGTTTGGTACGGCAAAACAAAATTCCGCGCATATCAGGTTGAATATCTAGAAAGCGTCTGAGTGCCGGTATCTTGTTTGCCGTTTTGGTCGTTACAAACTTATGTGAAATATCCTTGTTGATCTTTTCCTGTGCATTGATGGATACTTCCAAAGGCGCATCCATGTACTTTTTTACAATCCTGCGAATCTCAGAAGGCATGGTAGCCGAAAACAGCCAGGTCACCCGGTCCTCAAGGGTAAAAGAAAGTATTTTGTCAATATCCTCCTTAAAACCCATATTGAGCATTTCGTCTGCTTCGTCTAAAACCACATACTTAACATTGTCAAGTTTGATGGCTTTACGTTTGATCAGATCCAACAACCTGCCGGGTGTGGCAACTACAATTTGTGTTGGTTTTTTCAGCGCCTTTATTTGATTGGTAATCGCAGCACCTCCATAGACTACCTCGGTGTTGAGCGCTTTATTATTTTTTGAAAAATCTTTTAATTGCTGGGCTGTTTGCTGTCCCAACTCACGTGTTGGAGCCATAATAAGCGCCTGCGTAGCTTTATTATCTACATCGATCAAATCAATCAATGGAAGACCAAAAGCTGCAGTTTTGCCTGTTCCTGTTTGCGCAAGTCCAATAAAATCTGTTGGATCTTTACTCAATAACATCGGAATAGCTTTTTCTTGTATCGGAGTTGGGTTTTCGAACCCAAGTTGGTCAAGGACCTCAATAATTGATTGTGAAAGTCCTAGTTTGCTGAAGTTATTCAATCACTGGTTTTTAAATGAGACCGCAAAGGTAGACAGATCATATGTGATTAGTTATCTAATTCAATTATTTGTGATAAAAGTTAACAGCCGCATCGAAAGGTATATTAATATCCTGGTATTTCTACCTTTTAAGTTAAACCGGGCTTAGCTCGTCTTAATCTTCAATGGCTGAATAAATGATCGTGTTTAATTTCTCCCACATATCTAACCTGGGAAAAGGTAATATTTGAGCCATGGCAACCATAAACATTTCTTCTACAGGATTGATCCAATACTTGGTGTTGTAAATACATCCCCAATAAAAAGTACCAGGTGATCCTGAAAAATAAATCTGAATATTGTCAGTATTTATGCGAGACTTTTAAATATACCTCACCATTAATCCCTCGAACCTCAAAATTGACTTTTGCATTGTTCCCCTCCCATTCAATTTTAATCAGGCCGAAATTTTTCTTTACGATGAGTTTACCAACACGGTACTTATTGGGCTCATTATAGTATCTCTTCCAGGTGTGTGTTAAGCCACTGGAAGTAAAATCAAATAATGGGTAAGAGAGACCAGTGACATCCATTTGTGACACTTCAGCTATATGGCGGTCTCCACTTATAAATAAAAGTGGTTTAGAATTTGCCTGATTAATTAACTCGATCATCCTGGCTATTGCCGCTGGGAAGTTGGCCCATTTCTCATAGCCATGATCTTTGGCAACAAATTGAATACCCGAGCCAATGATATATAAATCAGCCGAATCAGTTAGTTCTTTTTCCAGCCATTTCCACTGTTCTTCCCCAAGAATATCTCCTGATTTATTTGGTAAATACTTATTTCCTGTTTCGTTGTCAGGATCCAGTGTATCCCTGAAATACCGGGTATCTAACAGAATGATTTTAATTAGTTTTTCATTTGAGATCATGTCATAGGAAGAATACAGGCCATCATATCCGAATCGCGGATCAGTATCAGGCACATCGAGAAATTCCAATGCCAGTTGTTTACTTTCATCCTTTTTAGAATAATTCTTACCACCGTCATTTATTCCATAATCATGATCATCCCAGACACCAATGACAGGCATTGCATTGATCAACTTTTGATATTCCGGCTTATTTTTTAGTTGGTCGTATTTTTTCTTCAATACCGACATATCGTGGGTATCACCATAGACCATATCCCCAAGCCAAACAAAAATATCAGGATTGCTATCAACAATAGCTCTAAATGCAGGTACAGGCTCATATTCATGTGCACAAGAGCCAAAAGCAATTGTTGTTTGTCTTGCATCTACAGGGTTATCTGATTGTGATCGGGATGTACACGAGCAACATAAACTCAAAACAAGAATAATTAATAAGGGCAGGGTCATACGAAGCATTATTTTATGCTGCAAACTTAACTTAGGAACACAGATATTTGCAACACGAACCCTTACAAAAAAGAATGTTAATAAAGTAAACAAAAAAGGAATGAGAAGTAGAGTCACAATGATAAACAGGATAATCCTGGGCTTAAAAAGAGGATAAAATCAATTAATGAATTAATCTTCAACCTCAATTTCTGTAATCTAAATATCGGTATTCAGATAAAGAAGTTCAGCTGCTTTAATTAAATGTTTTGTTATTGAGGCCGTAAGAGCACTGTCATTTATCAAAGATGACGCCATTTCCGTTGTTATTTCTTTATCTCTGATCAGCCGGTCAATTGTACCGTTAAACAATACATCATCATTGCGGATCCTTAGCAAATGCCGCTTAAGTTTTTTATGTCTTGTCTCAATATGAGCTAAGGCTAATTCATTTATTTCATCAATTGATATGTCTTCAGGTGGATCAAATCGTTGGGCTTTAAATACCTGCCGGATGATTTTAGCAATTTTATTTCGAAGCAAATTATATTCTCTTTTCATCTCTTTATTATCAGAGGTGGTGTATTTGAGCATATTGGGTTGAAGGTCCTTCACGTCTTTTACAGCATCTACAAAATAGCGGTTTGCTTCTTTTATATTGTAAATCGTTTGAATATTATCTAAGCCCTGATATTGCTCCTGTGCACATGTAGCAAATTCAATGATTTTTCCGTAGATATATTTTATTTTCTGTAATACGACTTATCGATTTCTTTTGTTGAAATAGGTACAAACGAGGGCCCGGAGGTTTTTTTCCCCAAAACTTCAGCCCTGTGGTAGCCCAGGCCATGGGCCATAATCTTAAATACATTGTCAAACAGGTGTTTTGATTCTTTTACCAATGCCGATATAGCCGATTGTGAATATGCCAGCGCAGCTTCTGTCAGGAAAACCGGTTTTTCAATTTCCGGTGATTTTTGTTTTATATGTTTCTCAAGAAACTTCACGATTTTGCCCACAAGAGGAAACATCAATATGACTCCGATCACATTAAAAACGGTATGGAATATTTCCAGTTTAACAGTATAATTCTCTTCTCCAATACCAGAACCAATTGCAATATGAACCACAATCCATCCAATCTGATTTATTAAGATAAATGAAAAGAACGCCGTACACAACTTAAAAAGAAAATATTAACCAGCAAATAGATGAACTCCATGAAACAA
>SDBV01011086.1_pt1 | contig 11725 bp, 12 predicted proteins | sample 2277081 | NCBI WGS metagenome assembly SDBV01 (sample SAMN10402039, study PRJNA504765) | marine sediment metagenome | isolation source: marine sediment core GS10_PC15, 223 cmbsf | place: Arctic Ocean: Southern Knipovich Ridge | collected 2010
ATGATTTTTCGATATCAGCTAAATTTTTTAATATTGCTTGCATTGATTCCAATTTTTTCTTATTGAAAGCTTCATTCGCAGCTTTTGCCTCAGCTTCTTCTTTTTCATAAGCTTCTTGAGCGGCTGTAACTGCAGCTTTAGCCTCATCTATTTGTCCAGCTTTCAATTTTTCCTTTGGCTTTGCTTCTAATTTTGTCAGTTTACTTTCAGCTTTATCTAATGCTTTCTTAGCCGCCTTAGCTTCTTTTAATTCAGTATTTCTAATTTTGGCTTCAGTTACAATTTCCTTTAGAGGTCCAATATATTTTTCTTGTAGTTGATTAACTTTTTCTTCTCTCGCTTTTTCTATATTTTCGAGTGTTTCTGCAAGCGCATTTATAGCCGCTTCTAAACTGGGAGTCTCAATTGCGGCATAGTTTTTTAAAGCATTAATTCCTTCTTGAGACTCTTTAGTAACTCCTAATTCAGCGTTTAAATACTGAGTATTCTCTTTAATAACATTAGCTATAGCACTTCCTGAAAGGTTTAACTTATCGGATATACTTCCAATCATTTTCTTAAAACTCATATTTATCACCAATTATTTTATATTTAAAATTTTGACAAAATAATTAAAATTCAATCATATATAAACAATTGTTTAAGATTAAAATATTTGGTTGCATATTTACTTTTTAAATCACTATAACCCAGCCATCAGTAGGTCAGGAAGCCTTAATTAACAACCTTTAAATCAAAAATAAGTTTGTTTTTTGAATTATAGTAACATCATACATTTTAGATAAATAAATATTTAAGATTTAATATTAAATAAATATTTAAGATTTAATATTAAATAAATATTTAAGATTAGATATTAATAATAAAATTTGATTAAACATGAACTGTACTTATTGTGGAAAAGCTCTTACCAGAATGAATATAAAACACACAAATATATGTCAACCTATTCAAAGCCGTATTTTTTGTTCTAAAAATTGCAAAAATCATTGGTGTTTTGATATTGAGAAAGGTAAAATAAAAATCGAATCTGTTTAAATTAAGACGATTGGATTTATAAAAAGTAAAGATAAATTCAATAAATTAATGATGATTTAAACTATTTTGCGGATAAATTGGAAATTTTCATTCTCATTTGAAAAATTAAAAGAATTAAATGATTTGACAATTAATTGATAGGATTCAAACTAGTATTGGGGATATTTTAACGGAACAATCTACAGATATTGAAGGATCAAGATATAATATAAAGACTTACCTATAGATGCCATGCCATTATTAGGTCAAAAAGTATCGGAAAATTAGCTTAAACTTTTTTTTTTTTAACATTAACTTTTTTAGATTTCACCAAAATTCTACTTTAAAATTTTCATCTATGTTATTTATAACTTTAAAATGTTTTTGGTCAATTGTTATAATCGTTAGTTTACGTGATATTGATATTGCTCCAATTATTGCATCTATTACTGGAATAGGGTTTCCTTTCACCCTTAGTAGATGAAATATTTCTCCCAATATTTTTGAATCTTTGGCAGATAAGGAGATTATTCTATTTTGACCTTGCAATTTTATTAACATCCTGTTAAAAAGTTCTTTTTGTAGCTTTAATTTTCCTACAGCTTGTTTCTTAAACTCTTGGTCATGAAATCCAAGATAAATTTCAGAGAGCGAATATGTAGTAATATATATAGGTTGTTTTTTTCCCGAGATCTTCTTATATCTTTTTATAATATTTGCTCTTTCTCTGAGAATTCCAATAATAATACTAGTGTCAAGAACATACATACTTATCTGCCTTTAATCTATATCGCTCGTTAAGTGAGTATCACGATGTTCTTTGATAATTTTCTCGATTGTATCCCAAAGATCTTTAGATTCACTGAAAATACCTGCATACTCCAATAATGGATCACTTTGCGATGGATTTTGCATTTTACAGAGACGAATGATTAAATCTGAATAAGATTCCTTTTCCATTTTTATTTTTTTTAACAGCATATATGATTTTTCATTCAAAGAGATTGATTTTTGCGTCATCATTTATCTAATAGAAATTTAAATATAAATAGATAACTATTTAGTTCTATTTATTTTTTTCATTCTTCGTTGGTATTAACTTCTTCTGAGGCTTTTCCGAGATTTCAAAGTAAGTTTAAATATCATTAATTCAACATAAGACAACGCAATTACTCTGGATAAGTTATGCTACAGTAATGTCCTCCGCAAGGGCATATTAAGAAGTCGAAAAAATGATGATTTCTCTACTTTCAGCGACTTTCATAATAGTGTATATTCCTGTCACATTTCTAGCAGAATTTCATGATAATATTCACAATTCGGAATCGAATAAAAAAGTGTATTTGCGAATGCTCTTATATTTCTAATGATATTAATTTGATATATAAATTCGTTTTAATTGTGTTAATTAAATACCTAAAAGCAAAATGAAAATATTTGATAGGCTAACCGATTATGCGTTAGTGAGAAAGTGTATTTTTGCTCTGTTGTTTATTTATTACCCATTAATTATAATTAGCATACTTATTGCGAGTTTTTTAGGACCTAAAGGTTATTCTATTCAGACAAATTACATTAGCGATTTAGGTAGCCGACATTATACTATAGCTCCTTATCTTCATAATTTATCGTGTATAATTGGTGGCATTTTATTGATTCCTTTTTCATGTTATTTAATAAAAATATTAATATCCACATTAGAAAATCAAGAAGAATCCCGAAAGATAACTCAACTGCGTTATTGGCTTGCAATCCCTGCACTGATATTTAGTATTATGGGTAATCTTACTTATGTTGGTGTAGGAATTATCAACATAGATCTTAATATGAATTCTATACATTATTTGTTAGCTGGCTTGGCTTTTACAGGATTTATTATTGGAGGAATCCTTGTCGGTTTGCTAATTTTACTTTTCGATTGTAAAATTTCTAAACTACTAGGTTTATATGCTATACTTGTTCCTATTATATTATTCGTCATATTTCTTAATACGGGGATGGCTTTAATTGAATGGTTATTACTCTTTTCTATAATTGCTTGGCAATCAATTCTTGCAATTAATATCTTTTACAAGTCAGAATTAATCCCGGACTTGCATAAAAAATAAGAGATTTGTTCTATACTCCACCACATTTGAGATAATAATCGCACATTTTATGCTCTCTCTTATTTAAATTAAAGAATAGGCTTATTATACATTAAATTCAAGAGAGAAAAAGATGTGGGTCACAGAAAGCTCTGCTTAATACTCTTATTTGTCATTGATTAAGAAGAAAATTGGCATACTCACTTGACTTATACCGTTATTACATCTCTATTCAAGTGATAACTCATAGGACTGATAAACTTTCCTTACTTTCCTACATCAGCGTTTTAATCTCTGTTGAGAGTGTAAAACTAGACACCTCGAGATACAGTTGGAATCAGCAGTCTGAAACTTAAAATATAAGAAATTCTAATTATTAAATGATAAAAAAAATATAAAAAATTCCAATTAAATTAAAAATGAGTCAAAAATCATTAGCATATATTAATCCTGAATTATTAAAATGGGCAAGAGAACAATGTGGGTATTCCCTCACTAATGCTACTAGGGGTGACTTAAGTCCTGAAAAACTTGAGAAAGCTGAAAAAGGTGAGGCTAAACTTACTTTCAAACAATTTTTAAAATTAGCAAGGAGATACAAAAGGCCTCCCGCATTTTTCTACCTCAATAATCCTCCAGAAGAAGAATTACTCTACGAATTTAGAACTCTAGAATCGAAAGATGTAAAATATAGTCCTCTCCTAAGAGAACAAATTCTGATAATTAAAGAGAAGAGAGATTTAGCCGTTTTACATCAGAAATATGATAAAGATTATAATTATTCATATATTAATTCGATTACAACTGAATTACATCCAGAGGAAGCTGCAATAAAAATTTTAGATATATTAAATATGGACTATAAAAAGAGAAAAAAATGGAAAACGGATTATGATGCTTTAAATGCTTGGAAGAATGCTGTTGGGAGTATAGGTGTTCTAGTTTTTCAGATATCTAAAATAAGTATTAAGGAAATGCGTGGATTTTCCATTTCTGAATTTCCTTATCCAACTATAGGATTAAATCGTAGAGATAGTCCTACTGGGAGGATTTTTACTTTAATACACGAGTTTTGCCATTTAATGTTAAAAAAGGGAGGTATATGTAGAATGGAAGAAAAAGATGAGAAAGGTTCTAATGTTGAGCAATACTGTAATTCTGTAACTGGAGCAGTTTTAGTGCCAAAAGAAGAATTATTAAAACTTGTAAGAAGTCATAGTAGTGAAATATGGGAAGATAAAAAATTGAAAAAACTTAAAAAAATATTTTGGGCTAGTAATGAAGTTATTCTACGCAGATTATTAATCTTTAATAAAACAAATATAAAATTTTATCAAAAAAAGAGAAAGGAATGGAGTAAAATTCGAAAATCTGAGCGGGAAGGGGGTTATGAAAGAATTTTTGAAAGAATCATTAGAACTCATCCTCATAATTATATTGAAATCGTTTTAAATGCAGTTAATGAAAAATCTATAACTCTTCACGATGTTTCATACTATTTAAGTATGAGTTTGAAGCATTTAGATAATTTAAGACAGAATTTATAGAATATTTAATGTATATGACAATCCAAAGAAGAATAGCTCCTCTATATCCTAATGCTAAATATAGTTTTGATACAGATGTGTATATAACAATATGGAGATTTAATTATCCTCGAGATGTATTTATTAAACTTTGGGAAGATCTTGAGAATATGATTAAAGAAGGAGTAATTCTATCTTCATCTACTGTTTTAATAGAATTATCAAGGCAGAGAGACGAAATTCATGAATTTTTTCGGCAAATTCCTGATTTATTTGTTGAACCTATCACCAGACAAACTCAATACCTCATGCTTGTGATATTCTAGATATAAGATGTATGAAATTTTTGGATTTATTAAGGGAGGAAAATCTTAAATATTGATATTTTCATATATTCTGTTATTTTGCTATTTTATTAGAGATTATCTTCTAATATTCTACTTTTTACATTCTTGCTTTTTTTTGCCTTTCTTATTAATATTCTTTTCTTCGACTATTACTTTCTCTTCCTCTTTCTTGTACGGTTTAACGGGTTTAGACTCGTCGATATGAAAAATGCTCTCAATTTTTTTAAAAAATTTTAATCCTTTTGAAGACACCTGACGTTACCTGTGATCATGCTTCCTATACAGCCATTGCAAGAAATACATTCGCAAGTATTTTCTCCTGTTCCCATCAACCATTTATTTGGAAGATCAGGTTCGCGAATTAAGGGGCGACTTAGAGAAACGAAATCAGCACTTCCTTCTGCTAAAATTCTTTCAATTACGTTAAGAGATCTTATTCCCCCAACCAATATTAATGGCATATCGATGATTTTCTTAATTTCTCTCGCATATGGTAGATGATAAGCTTCTTTATCCTTGGAATCAATATCAAATCTGCTAAAACTCCCACTACTACCGTACGTCTCAAACCCAATTTCATCTTTAGAACGGAATGCAGTTTCTCCCATGCAACTACTAATTTCGATGGCTGCAAATCCCATTTTTGAAAATCTTTCCGCTATCTTCTTAGATTCGTTCAGGTCTATTCCACCTTCTAAAAAATCGTCAACATTCATCTTTATTAATTTTGGAAAATCTTTTCCTACCAGTTCCACGGTCTTATTGTAAATTTTCTGAATAATTTTGATTTTATTTTCTGTGTTTCCGCCATATTCATCTGTTCTTTTGTTTGTGTATGGTGAAAGAAATTCGCTTAGAAGAAATCCATGTGCAGCATGAAATTGGACTGCATCGAATCCTGCTTCTTTTGTCCTCCCTGCTGCCTTAGCAAAAGCATCTATAGTTTCTTCGATTTCTTCAATTATCATTTCTCGCGGCATTGTAGTAAATGAAGGATCATAAACGGCAGATGGAGCAATAGTATTATCCAAGATCATTGATTGACGACCAGAATGAACCAATTGAACTGCGATTTTGCAACCATCGCCATGTTCATGGACTGTTTCTGCTAGTTTTTTCAATCCTGGAATTAAATCATCTCTATCTATTGCCAGCTGGTTTGGAAAAGCTTGACCGTTTGATTGAACATATGCAATCCCTGTTATTATTAATCCGACTCCACCTTCGGCTAATGTTTTGTAAAGATCTATAAGTTCATCTGTTACACTTCCATCTTCAGAAGCTCTGCGCATGTAGGTGGCTGACCTTACGAATCTGTTTTTTATTACTAAATTGTCAATTTCTTTCGGTTCTGAACATTTAATACTAATCACGTTAATTTTTATTTTTCTGAAAATAATTCGATTTGGATTATTGGTTAACTATAATCTCCTATGAAATTTAAGATTTTATAATTATGGATTTCTTGTTCATCAAATTATAACATAATTTACAATTATGAAACAATTATAGATTAAAGACAAAGTTATATTAAATTAGATTTTCAATAAGAAATTAAGAATGGTTAAGAAATATTTTAAAAAGATTATAGAGAATGGTTTTAGCAGGGATAAAGGTGTATCCCGTAAATGCCCTATTTGTACAGAAATTTTGTCTCTTGGTGATTTTAAGAGCTCGAATTTTAATAAAAATGTTAACTTAAGCGAAGAAGGTGTTTGGTATGATAAAAGGGTTGCGATTCCTTGTTGTAGATGCTTAAAAATTCTTGAAAAGCTTCAAGGTGCTGACTCAATACATATTTTTTATAACCCTCGTTATGATATACAACATCTTAAAATTATTCATAATTCTATTTTTCAAGAAAATGAAATAATTACTGTCGTAAAAAAAGAAATCATAAGAAATCTGTACAAGTATGGAATAATTGACTAATTTCAGCGATTTTTTTTTGATTATTAAGATTTTTTTTAAAAATTTGAAGTTGTAAGAATTTCTTTTTCCTTTTTTCTTCTTTTGAAATTTCTCAAAAGTCGTGAATATTTCAGTGGTTTCCCTTTATAATTTAGTTCGTTCAAGGCTATTTCTTGAAATGTTTTCAAGATTCTTTTTGAGAGAGAGACCCAATCTCGACAGATTGTGAGAGTTATTTCATCGTTTCTTAAAAGCGTCTCGTGAGATATGATTCTATGAAGCGAGGTAGCTAAATCTTTTACATCATCGGGGTTGCCCCCATCTAGAAGGTCTCGAATAAACTCGTGGGGGGAATACCAATCAACTACACGTTGTAGATCTCTGTGAATTTGTGTTAAGAGAACGTTGAATGGACCTTCCCAAAGTTCCATTATTAAAGAATCACGGTGGAAACGTGGTAGAGATAAGAAGTCTTCCATAATACCATGTCCTCCAAAAAAAGAAATTGCCATTCTTATTAACGTAGGAGCTTCATCAGCTACAACGATTTTTTGTAGCATTATAAGCTCCCTTAATCTAAAGCGTCGCTTTCGCTCTTCAAGATCTTCGATTTTTTGTAAGTCCCTTATTCCACTTATAAGCTCTTCTCCAAAATAAATGAACTCGGAATATACTTTAAAAGCTCCAGCTGAGGTTCTTTTCATGGCATTATTTAAATCATCAATTTGATTCCTCATGAGTGGAAATGAAGCTACAGGAACACCAAAAGCTGTTCTAAATTGGGTGTATAAAGATGCTTCCCGGGCAATTCGCATCAATCCTGAGGCCATACCGAAAGCTATATGAAGTCGTGATAAAGATAGAGGGATTCCAACAATATTTGCCAAGCCTTGTTCGAGTTCCCCTATAGGATATGCAACTGCGCCATTATATGTAATTTCTGCTGTAGGTAATTCAGCGGTTCCTAATTTTTGCTTGAGACGGTCGATCGTATATGAATTTCTAATCTCTTTTTCTTTATTTCCAGGAAGCCAAGAAGGTACTACGAATGCCGCCACTCTGGTTGAAGAGGGTGTTCCTTTGGGTTTAGCTGTTACAATTGTATAGTCTGCTTGCATAGCTGAACAGAAAAACTTTTGCCCATAAATTCTCCAGCAATTTGAAACACCATCGGTTCCTTCCTCTTCTTCATAAATGGCTTCAGCTAAATTTGCAGGAACATCGCTACCTCCCTGGATTTCGCTAATAAATTGAGCACCAATTTCATATTCTCCATCCTTAAAGCCTCCTACTCCATTTCTAACAGAATTTAGAATCTTTCGAGCTTCTGTTTTAAGATTATTTTCATATTTTTGCATCAACCAGATCATACCGTGTGTACAAGATACAGGGCACATAACTCCTATTTCACCGAGTTGGTATAATAAAAAAATTTTGAGAAATCGACTCCAAGGTGAATTCTTTTTTGGATCAAATAGTCCTAATTTGAAAATCTCTTTTTCCAGCTTTTCGGTTTCAGCTGCCCTCTTTATTCTATCTATTCGATGGTTATGAGCGTCGTAATGTTGAATAACCGTACATTTAACACGATTTTCAAGACGTGTAGCTTCGTCAGCGAGATCTCTCCATCTATATGATACCTTATCAGATAATTCTCCTAGTTCTTTATCAATATTTTCAAACTCTAAAGGATTAACATACTTTTTTACTAGAGCTTGGAAGAACTCGTCGTCTCGATAAAAATTAAATTGATTTCTAACATACAAGTAGTCATCAAAAGAGTACGGATTATTGCGATTTCCTTCTTGATTTTGTTGAGCACACATACTTAATCTTTCTTTTTTTATTTTTATGATTATATGTAATATGGCAGTTAAATATCTTACTTATTATTATAGCTATTTTTAGGATTGACATCTTAGCAGGGATAGAAAACTAAATAGTTTATCTTTCCTTACTATTAATTATCTTTTTTAAGATTATTATCAATATTCAAAACAGTTAAATGGAAATTTTATGTTGCCAAAGGGTATAATGTTTGATCTTGATGACACAATAACAACTTACGACGCAGTTGTTGAGCCCACATGGAAAGATATCTGCAAGGAATATGCAAATCAGTATTCCATATTTGATGCAGAAAATTTATATAAAACTATCCGTGAAACTTCAAATTGGTATTGGAGTGATAAAAAAAGGCATATAAAAGGGCGTCTGGATATAGAAAATGCTAGGAGAGAGACTTTAGAAATTGTTTTTAAAAAAATGGAAATCGATAATCTTTCATTAGCACATGATATTGCCGATCTATATTCAAAACGAAGAGTGGAGGCAATAAGTTTTTATCCAGGAGCTGAAGATACTTTGAAATATCTATTTGAACATAATATTGCGTTAGCACTTGTTACAAATGTTCAGAATCAAAAACAACGAGAAAAGATCGTTCGATTCCGATTAGAACGCTTTTTTTCAATTATTCTTATCGAAGGTGAGTTAGGGTATGGTAAACCTAATGAAGCTGTATATCTTCGTGCCTTAGATGAATTACAATTAAGTCCTGATTCTGTTTGGTTTGTAGGAGATAATCTTGAATGGGATGTAGCAGCTCCTCAAAAATTAGGAATTTTTAGTATTTGGCATGATTACAGAAGGATGGGTCTTCCGCCTTCATCAAAAGTGATTCCTGATAGAATTATTGCAAACATTTCAGAACTCGTTAAGTAAATTAATAGATTTCTCTCGTTAAGAAAGAAAACTCCTCTCATATCAGTTATTTATAGCGATGTTAAATATCATATTGACGGTTGATTTGTAAAATATTAATAATATAAATCACGATCAATCTTAGCTAAAAATGATGAAAACTTGATGAAAGAAAATAAACAATGGTCAGAGACAAACCTTCTTGATTTCAAGGAAAGATGGAAAGCCGTTACTATTCCAGTTAATATTGAAATTGAGAATAGACAAGTTGCCCTGGACTTGACTAAAACTAATCAAATTCTAATGCAAGCAGAAAAAATTGCTCTTAGGGATTGTCCCTGTCGTGTGACTCTCCAAAATTGCGAACTGCCACAAAATACTTGTATTCTCTTAAATAAAAGGGCTGAAGATTTTGTTAATGAAGGACGAGCAAAATAGATAACTCAGGAACAAGCAAGAAATATTGTTTCTGAGACACACAAAAAAGGACTAGTCCACTTAGTAATGCATCAATCGAATAAAACTAATCAATTCCCTCTTGAAATCTGCAGTTGCTGTCCCTGTTGTTGTCAAGCGCTACAGGGATTGCAACTAATGAATATGAAGGGATTAGTAAAACCAAGTGAGTATATAGCAACTTTCGACCTAGAAACATGTAATCAATGTGGTATTTGTGTCGATCGGTGTCATTTTGGAGCGAGAATATTGGATTCAAATAAGGATATTATTTTTAAGCAGGATTTATGCTTTGGTTGTGGTCTTTGTGTAACCATTTGTCCTGTAAGTTCAATAGAACTTATTACTAGATAATAATTAAGATTATTAACTAATAAAATAAGGATATCTTACATAATAATTAAAATTAAAACAAGAGAGAAAAAATAAATTGGTTTTTATAAATTCTGAAGGAAAATTTAACGATAATTCTTATCTTATAGATAGCTTATTCTTTAGACTAGAGGGACATCTTGCTCTTTATGTAATTGAAAGTAATGGTGTGAGAATGATGATAGATGCTGGGGAAGCATTAATGGCTAGAAAAGTAGTTAAAAAACTTAAAGATCTAGGCATTTATCCAATCCATAAAATACTATTAACCCATTCTCATTTTGACCATGTACATGGAGTTAGAAAATTAAAAAAACTTATGAGAGACACTGAAATTGAAGTTTTAGCTTCAGAAAAAGCCATCGCCAACTTAAGAAATCCTAACAAAATGAATACTGATTTTGGATATACTGTTGATCCTATAGAAAATGTCACATCCTTGAAAAACGGAGATATTTTAGATTTAAACGGATTAAAGTTAGAAATCCTTAACTTTTTTGGACATACTCAAGATTCAATAGCGATTCTTGATAGAAAAAATAAGAATATTTTTGTTGGTGATGCCATTATGGATAAATTTGACCATGAAACTTTTATTCCTGAATTTGTCCCTCCTAATTTTAACGAGCCTGAATATCTAAAGACGCTCGATAATTTAAAAAGTTTAGAAAAAGACTTAAATTCTATATCTTTAGCCCACTTTGGTGTTTGGAAAGGAGATGACTTTCATAAGATTATAAACGATGTAAAAGAATTTCATTTTGATGCAAAAGAATCTATAGTAAAATGGTATGAAGAGAATCCCTCTCTCAGCTACGTTACATCAAGATACCATGAAAAATTTATTCCTGATTCAAAAATCTTTACAAAGGATAATATTTTTGGTTTAGAATTAATAATAAAATGGTTTATCAGTGGTTTAAAGAGAATGGGTGTTTTGAATAAATCAAAAAAAAGTTAATCCTTTTTTACTCTTGGTGTGTAAAATGATTGAAAATTTCAAATTAAAAGACGGTCGATCAGTAGATATTAAACAATTGTCCAAAAATGATTATGAAATTAATAATAATTATGAGTTTGTGCACGAATGGTTGCGGAACGTTAGTAAATTCTTAGCTAAAGAATTTAAGGAAGAAAATTTAGAGAAGGATAAGAGAGAATTATATAATATTCTGTCGGACAATAAAAACTCATTTTTTATTGGCGCTTTGTTTGAAAAAAAAATTATCGCTTCCGCATCTTTAAGATTGAATCCATTTAATGAAAAAGAATCACATATTGGTACCTGGGGAATTGCTATTCATCC
>SDBV01011087.1_pt1 | contig 11725 bp, 5 predicted proteins | sample 2277081 | NCBI WGS metagenome assembly SDBV01 (sample SAMN10402039, study PRJNA504765) | marine sediment metagenome | isolation source: marine sediment core GS10_PC15, 223 cmbsf | place: Arctic Ocean: Southern Knipovich Ridge | collected 2010
CCGACGGCTCCGGCGGTGGGATATACAGCGATTCCGACAGCACCTTAGAGATTAACACCACCATCGTAGCGTTAAATGGGGCTGGATTAGATGGCGATGATATCGAGGGCGTCTGGACGGGCAGTAATAATCAAATCGGCGCAGACCAAGTTGATATGGACGTGCTGATTCATGATGTTCTCGGAACGGAATATGGCGATGCGAACCTCGATGGCGCGATAACCCTGGCTGATATGACTATACTTGCTACCAACTTTGGAATTACTTCCGGCGCGACTTGGTCTCAAGGCGACTTCAACGGCGACGGCGCGGTAACCCTTGCGGACATGACGATTCTTTCGACCAACTATGGCTTCCCCTGGGCCCCTGGCGATGCTAACAAGGACGGCAAGGTGGGCCTGGCCGATCTGACAATTGTCTCAACCAACTTCGGGATTACTGAGGGCGCTACCTGGTCGCAAGGTGATTTCAACGGCGACGGCGCGGTAAGCCTTGCAGATATGACAATCCTGGCGTCCAACTTCGGCTTCGACGGCACTGCCGCACCGGCGGGAAGCAGCGAACCTGTGACAGCCTCGCTAGAGGCCGAGCCGGAGCAAGCAACTGTAGCACTGACCGAGCCTGTTGCATCGGAACCTGTTGCCCCGGCCGTAGCCGAGCCAGAGACTACTTCGCCCGTCCACCCGACGGCCATGGCTGGCTACTGGCAGTCGCAACGCAGCCAACGGCATAACTCGCAACGGTCGGCCTTGCAGCTGCTAAGCTCCAGGCAGCAGAATCAGTGGCTAAATAATGATTCAGCCGACGATGAGATCGACCTGCTGATGGTTCCCGCCCTCCAGGTGATGTAACACATACCAACATTAAACGCGGGTGGGTCTTTTTCACAAAGGGCCTGCCCGCTATGGTTCCGTCGACGGGCAGGTAGCGAGCCACTCGCCAGTGATTCGCAGGACCTGGGTTTTCATATCAAGGTTCTGACGCTTGGCTGGGATCATGTCCACCATGTCGCAGCCGCAGACAGCTCAAAGGCTACCAAGAAATTGGAAATGCTCTAGAGACCTACGCCTGATTGCCAAGAATCTCTCGCATTATTTCCGAGAGCTTTTCCAGTTCGTAAGGCTTCTGGATAAATTCCACCAAGCCGGTGCCTGTAAAGTGAGATATCGTGTCCTCTTCAGCATAACCGCTGGAAATAACAATGGGGATATGTGGCTTGGTTTTTCGCAGTTGGTCGACCGTCTGCTCGCAACTAATCCCGGGCATTTCATAGTCCAGCAGGACAGCTACGATCTGGTTAGCATAATCGGTGAAAATATCGACTGCGTGCTGGCCGTCGGCGGCAGTATGAACCTCAAATCCAAGTCGCCTGCACATCCTTGAAAGAGTACTCAGAACAGCCGGGTCGTCATCGGCTATCAGAACCTCGCCAGTTCCCAGCCAGGGGGAGGCTGGTTCGCCTCGCTCGACCCGAGCCACACCAGCAACCTCGGCCTCAGCGCACTGCAAGTACATGCTGAAAGTTGTTCCCTTGACAGGGTCGCTGTCAACGGCGATGGCTCCTTTGTGAGCCCGAATGATTCCAAGTACCACTGAAAGCCCCTCACCTCGCTCTGTAAGTTTCGTTGTAAACGCAGGATCAAACAGCTTGTCCATGGTCTCGTGATTTAATACCGGTCCTGTATCCGAAACTTCCAGGACAGTGCAACGCCCCAAATTGAACCCATCGCTGCAGTGTAAATGTGGGCAGTCTTCAGCTACGACATCTTTGACATAGGTGCGAATTTCAATCGTCCCCATTTCGGGGCCAAGCGATCGGGCGGCATTGGCGACCAGGTTCCTGACCAGCTGGCGAATCTGAGATACGTCCGCTTGTATTAGTGGCAGCTTGCCGGCCAGGTTAATACGGAGCTCCACACCCTCTGAAACAGTCGCTTTAAGCAACTCTGCCGTCTCTTTGATAAGATGATTAAGATCAACCGCCTTCAGGTTAGACTTGCCCTTGCCGGCATATATGAGCATTTGACGCGTAAGATTGCGTGCCTGTAGAGCACTCGATTTAATTTGGGCTACGCAGGAATGCTCCTCTGAAGAATCAGGAAGACTTCGATAAGCCATTTCCGCATTGCCCAAAATGACCATTAGGAAATCATTAAAATCGTGGGCAACTTTACCTATCACCGCCCCAAGGTTTTCAAGCTCCTGATACCGCCTGGCCTGCTGGGCGACCTGCCTTCGCTGGGCCTCTGCTTTTACGCGTTCGGTTATGTCGGTTATCGCGGTTCTGCAGGCTGTGTCGGGTTCGGTACTGCTCATGGAACAGAAACAGCGCACCTCCACAGGTATTATTCTGCCGTCATGTGATACAAGATGTATCTCGCACGTGGCCTGCCCAAGAGTGCTGCACTGTCTTAAATGATCCTCAAGAGCAGACTTTTCGGAAGCTTCTACAAAATCGACAAGTTTTTTCCCAACGAGTTGCTCGCGTTTCATTCCAAGCAGTCTGGCTACAGTGAGATTTATTTCACTAATAAAGCCGAGGTGGCCCAAGGTTACATAACCAATCGGAGACAACTCGAAAAGAGTAGTGTATTTTCTCAAGGCGGCGTGTAGCTTCTGGGCGTCCTTCGTGGAATCAACCTGTGACGGTTGATTCGGTTGTTCGAATTGCCCCTGTGGATCAACGGCCTGAGAATCCGAGTCGGTGTTATCTGGTCTTATCTGATCAGCCATTTACCTACCCCCTGCAAGTAAAACTGAGCATGACTCTTCCCTTGTCATTTTAGCACTCCACATTAGTTAACCTTCCATGGATCGGGGATTCACAGCCGGCAGCAACACTTTGATGGTCGTTCCCGAACCAACTTCGCTATGAATCTTGATGGCACCATGGTGTCCTTTGACAATACCTAAAACGACGGCCATGCCAAGGCCTCGACCGGTGAGTTTTGTCGTAAAAAAAGGATCGAAAAGTTTTGCCTGAGTTTCGGCATTCATCCCACAGCCGGTATCTGTCACTTCCAGGACGGCGTAAAGACCGGCTGGGAGTTCTTCGCCCAAATTGAATTCCCGAAGGTCCTCGCAGCTGCAATGCATCGAAGTTGTTCTGATATAAATATGCCCTCCATCCCCATCGAATGCTTCAGACGCATTGATAATCAGGTTCATTATAACCTGACGGATTTGAGTAACATCGGTCTCGATCAAAGGCAGATTCTCGTCGAGTTCACATTCGATTCTAGCCCTCATAGCTACTGCCACCTCCAACATTCGGGTCATCTCCTGAACAAGTTCGGTAAGGTCAATTTGCTCTACGACAAACTTCCCCTTGCCGGAATAGGCGAGCATCTGCTTAGCCAGCCCAGCCGCCCGCTGGGAGGTTTTTTTTATCTCTACAAGATTTTCTCGAACGGGAGAATCGGCTGGGATATCCAATAATGCCAGGTCCGTATTGCCCAAAATCGTAAGTAGCATATTGTTGAAGTCATGCGCCACCCCGCCAGCGAGAACCCCTAAGCTTTCGAGTTTCTGTGCTTGCTGTACCCGTCGTTCAAAGGTGAGTTGTTTTTCCTGCATCCTTTTCAGTTCGGTTATATCCCTTCCTTCAGGGATCAGATAACGGATTCGGCCGGACTCATCACGAAATGGATTTATGGTGAAATCGAAGACTCGCTCTTGGCCCGCAGCCGAAACGTGAGTAGCTTCAAAACGAACCGATTCGCCATCCAATGCTCGTTTTATTGATTGGCTAAGACGGTGCTGCAATTCGTGAGAGTGAGCCCACCAGGGGGTATCCTCAAACGGCATGCCCAGGACATCTTCTTCACTACAGCCAATAAACTTAAGTGCGGTGTTGTTAGCAGCGATCAACCTTCCATCGGTATCCAGCAGGCCGGTAAAGATAACTCCCTGTTCGAAAATGGCTGAGAGTTTCCGTTGGGTTTCCAGTACGGCAGCATCTGCCTTCTTGCGTTCTGTGATATCCCTGACTGTTGCCTGTAAAAGTTCACGATCACCCAATTCCAATCTGTTTAAAAGCACCGTCACTGGAAATTCCTGGCCGTCAAAACGCTTATGCGTCCACTCAAAAAAGTGCGAGCCCTCCGTCACTGCCCGTTCAATCATTTCGGCGGCCTTGTCTTTCGAAGCCCGGCCATCCGGCTGGAATTCCGGCGAAACCTCCCATGGACTTGCCGAGATCATCTCGGAAATATCTTTTGCACGAAACATCTCCACCATGGCTGGGTTTGCTGAATTGAATCTCCATGATGGACCCTCGAGCGTCATAAATGCATCACGGGAGTTGTTGAAGAAAACCCGGTAGCCCTCCTCGCTTACTCGCAAGGCCTCCTCTGCTTGACGCCGTTTGGTAATATCACGAGCGACACCTTCAACGGCCATTACCAGGCCATCCGCATCAAAAAGAGGAACCTCAGTCATATCCAGCAAGTGAAGGCTTCCGTCGGCATGTTTAACTTGGACTTCGTAGCTTGGTTGCTGAACACCCCTCATTGCAAATCTGCTTTTCAGTTCAATCTTATCGTTTATCGGGCTGTCGGTCAGATAGGTCAAATGGTCCTTCATAAACTCATTTTGAGTGTAACCCAGCACATCGATAATGGACGGGCTGACGTAGCTGACAAGACCATTCCTGCCGTAAATGTAGAAGAAATGATCCCTGAGGTTTTCTACCAATCCACGGTACTTCTGCTCGTTGGCCATCAGGGATTCTTCAGCCTGCTTTCGGGCTGTATCATCAATGATCACACCATCGAGCCAAAGTGGATTGCCCTTCTCGTCATAAATCGCAACTCCCCTCTCGTGAACCCAACGAACTGTTCCATCAACGTGCCACAGGCGGTAATCCAGAGAAAACGGCCGATGCCCTGCGACACCTTCACTTGTCAGCTTCACAACATTCTGGAGATCATCAGGATGAACCAATGTAGCCAGGGTCACAGATCCTGAAATCATGTCTTTTACATCCTGGCCGGTTAACTCGTAAATACCTTCAGTGATATGCTCGACAGCCCAGGGCAGATCAACTTCGCAGCGATAGACAATCCCGGGGATATTCTCGACAAGTGTACGATATCGCTCTTCGCTTTCCTGAATGTCGCTTCGAATAAATCCCTGCACGAAGGCATACAACAAACCCACCCATAACATAGGTTCCAGGATCTCCACATAATCTTCAAATGGGTCTAGCCTCGCAGTTGTTCCAGTCCATTCAAGAAAGTTGCTGACATGCCTGAACTCCGTAAGTAGCAGCAGCGCCATAACGATCCAACAAATATCCGCATTCAAACGGCCTCCCCACCGCCTCGCCACCAGTGCAATAGCTACCGCTGTACCCAGGACGGATACAACGTCAGCAGCTGAAATGATGAAGCTTATGACCTGGTCCACAGCTTGCCCCTATTTGCGATAAAGATCCGGCAACACCACCAAGCCAAAAGCACAGAACTACCCGCATAACAAAGGTGTTCGAGACAGTTCAGAACGTCGGCCAGGAAAAAACCCTCCGCAATTGTCAGAACACAGCCTGCAAAATACACAATGAACGAGAGCAACAGTACGCGCCACCCGGGAATCGTAATCAGATTGGACCGTTGTTGCAGGATGAAGAGCAAAACCCCAATTGAAAGCACAACCGAAATTACTTCACTTCGCTGGACCATACAATTTCCCCTTATAGAAGTTTAGACGTGCTAATACTCTGCGGTGGGGATTAATTGCAGCCTGGGCGTCGCAGTCCCAAGGATGCGACAAGAATTGCTTAAAGTGCTCTAATTCTGTGGTAGATCCCGATACGCTTCGGCGACGGCGGGGTTTACTATCTTGCCTGATCGGATATTAATCGCTTCAGCGCAGCCGGGGCTCTGATCGGCGAACGCCTCCGGGCCAAGCCCCGCCAACTGCCTGACATATGGCAAGGTAGCGTTGCATAACGCCTGCGTGCTCGTCCTGCCTACTGCCCCTGGAATATTGGCTACGCAGTAATGAACCACGCCATCTACTATGTAGGTCGGTTCCTGGTGAGTTGTAGGCCTGGCCGTCTCGATGCACCCACCCTGATCGATGGAAATATCTACAATTACCGCACCCTTTTTCATCTTCGACAAAAGGGACCTGCTGATGAGCTTGGGTGCGCGCCCGCCAGGCACGAGAACCGCACCTATTACAAGGTCAGCCTGAATCGCATAGCGTTCGATAGCATGCAGGTCGCTGAAAATCATCGAAACATTAGCGGGCATTACTTCTTCGAGGTACCTGAGCCTGTCGAGATTAATATCCATCAGCACTACGTTTGCGCCCAGGCCGGCAGCAACACGGGCGGCATTGGCACCTGAGGTGCCCCCGCCGAGGATAAGTACATTTGCAGGCGCTACACCGGGAACCCCGCCGAGCAAGATACCCCTGCCCATCATGGGTTTTTCCAGGTACTTCGCACCCTCCTGGATGGACATCTTGCCTGCAACTTCACTCATTGGTATCAGCAGAGGCAGTCGGCCGTGGGCGTCGGCGAGAGTTTCGTAAGCCACCGCCGTGATCCCAGATTCAAGACAGGCTAACGTCAGCTCACGAGAGGCTGCGAAATGGAAGTAGGTAAAAACTACCAGCCCCGGGCGAAACTGGCTGATCTCCTCCGGCTGGGGCTCTTTAACTTTCACGATCAACTCCGACTTGGCGAATATCTCACCAGCCGAGTCAACCACCGTTGCCCCAACAGCCGCGTATACATCATCTTCAAAGCCGCTGCCAGAGCCCGCGCCAGATTGGATCAACACCGAATGGCCGTCGCGGATAAGCAGCTCAGCCCCTACCGGCAAGAGCCCGACGCGATACTCATCTGCCTTGATTTCACGCGGAATGCCAACAATCATTTTCAATCCTTCTTACTGCCGATTTTACGTAAGGTTATACAAACAAATTAAGTGAGTTCGACGTTGTACAAGATGGCCGGGGTTATTGCAATACTGTCTGTCCAAAGGTTGTCCTGACGACATCCGGCAGCAGCGAGTAGATGGACGCCCTACCCTATGGCATGGACTTTATTGTGTGTAGAAAAAAGCTTGCTGGCCCTATTTCAGCACGTCTTTGAGCACATCCCTGAGGATGCCCTCGAGCTGTCTTTCGATCTCATCTTCGATCGGCCTGTCGGGCTGCTTATCATCCGGATCCCTGCCATTTCGCCAGCGGGGCAGTTGGAGCAGATCGGTAAGCTTGATCTTTGACAGGTCAATTGTCGGCATGCTGCGAGTACCGCCGATCGGGATCGGCACCCTCATACCGCCAAGCAATCTCATGTATTCGGCTGCACCTATCCTTATCCCCAATCGCTCGAGCAATGCTGGCGTCAGGGGTATGTAAACCGTCAAATCTACCGTGTCATCCAAGCCGACCGAGCCAGCGAAATCCAGGCCTGTTCCGTCGGCAAGCATTAAGCTCAAATCGTCATACCACACCCGGCCGTCGCGAATGATGAAACTCATGCCCTCGGCGCGCAGCCTGGTCCGGTCCTGGCCTTCGAATCCTGCGAGATCGAGAAGCAACTTTAAAGGCCCCTGAGGATCTACGACCAAGTCGATCATCTCAAGCCGGCCCGACCCGCTAGCATCATTTAGGCCATCCTCACCCATCGGCCAGTAAATATCCCTGGTCTCGAGGGAGATATTGCCCGTCAGTGTAGAATCAACGGTCATCACCGGGTTCAAACGTGAGATAAGTTCCCTGGAAAGTTTTTCGGTAATGGGAACGTTGTCGAGGATTTGAACCGTACCGGGAATTTTCAAAACAGGCTCCGCACCGGTCAGGTCCAGTTTGCCTGCGAATACAATTTGCCCCCCCGATGCAGCCACTGCCGTCTGGTCCAAAGTAATCTGCGCATCTGAGAGGTTAGGCTGGAATGCTACCTTACCCAGCCTAAGGCCGTAGACGTTTGCAGAATCCCAACCCATCTGGGCCTTGCCCTGCAAGCCTCGGTAGGCCGGGGTTACCTGCATTCGATTTGCCGGGCCTTTAAGGGTGAACGGGCCGGAAGACACGCCGTTAATCTGTACCGTATCTATGGTTGCCGGTGCAAGAGTATGGACTGCCTGCATGATTTGGCCCCAGTCGGCTCGGTGCTTGCCTCTAAGATCGAAATTGGCCGTTTCACGGAAGTCGCTTATCGTCCCGCTGGCGCTGGCGGTGAAGGTTTGCGATTTGACTGACACTTTTTCGATGCGAATTGTATCGCTGGAATTATCGATTCTGACCTTCTGGCTGAACTCGACCAGGGGTTCGCTATGGGTTAATTTTTCGCCGCGGATAACCAGACCGTCAATTTGGCCATCGCCGGTCAGATTGCTCCGCTGGCCTGTGGTTACGAACTTGCCGCGGGCGGTGAGTTGGCCGGCCCATTGGATGGGATGATCTTCGCCGGCAAGTGCAGCGACAAATGGCATGGTCTCAGCCAGGTCAGCTTCGAGGTTGTAACTGCCGTCGAGGCGGAGCTGCTCGCCCAAAACTACGTCGAGTTTGCTTGCCTCGAAATTGGCAACCCTGGAGGCAAGTTTGATCGAATCGGCCTGGAACCGCTGGGTGGGAGTAATCTTCAGGCCGGACCAGGTAAGGTTAACATCTACAGGCGATACCTGATGATTTTCGATGGCCAGGTCGTGGATCGAAGCGGCGCCCGCCGAAAGTATAGCCCCGCCAGTTTTGACGCGACTGACCTTGCCGGCCGCTACAAGTCGGCCAGTCAGGCCGTCCATCGCCTCACTATCCGACGCGGACAATTGCTTTGCTATCTTCGCCAGCCGGCCGATGTCGGAACTGGTGATTTCAAACGACGCATTCACTGCGCCGGTATTAATCTGGGCCCGGCCCTGGGCACTTAGTTCAATAACGTCTGCTACCGTGATGGACGCCTGCTTGATTTCCAACTCGCCAAGAGCCCTATCATCTATCTCCAGCGAACCGTTTGCTTTGATGGCAACCCGGCCAACCTCAGCAACCTTGCCTTCGTTATTAAGCTGCAACTGGTCTATCTGGGCGGTTGCCTCGATCAGCAGTTTTTCGTCAGATCCCCGCCCTAGCTGAAGCGTTCCGCTGGCCTGTCCGGTCGCGGGTAAATCGACATCGAAGACCGGACCGATCTTTTGCTTGAGACTTTGCAGGTCAGCCTCAAATACCGCAGATAGCTGATTCAAATCGCCGGTGCATTCAACCGCGCCGAAACCGGACTTGCCCACAAACCGGCTGATTACCAAACCCTTGCCGGACTGGATAGTAGCATCAAACTCAAGGGTAATCGGCTGGTATTGAATCTGCCCAGCCGGCGTCTCGGCAGCCAGGCCGGTTAGTGCAACCTTGCCCTGAAGCCTTGGCCTGGCACCGCCTGTGATGACGATCTTCCTCGCCTCGATTTGCCCAGCTGTTATTTCGGCATCGTGGCGAATTTTCAGCGCCGACGGCAAGGCGCGTCCCAGGCGGACTAGATCAATCTCACCGGAAGCTTCTGCCGTGAAATCAGGCAACTGCTTGAAATCACCCTCGAAGATCGCTGCCCAAAGGTCATCGGTTGTAAATTTTCGTGCCTCATCATCGATGCGATATTCAACCTCGGCCGTCACCTGACCGGCAGTGCCCGAAAGCTCAGCCGTTACGCTGACCGAATCGCCTTTAATCAAAGCGGCACCTTGTAAGTTCAAATCCACGGGCCGGGTTTCCTTGCCGGGGACAATCGAACGTAGGCCCTTAATCTCGGTCTCAAAGGTTATTTGAATCTTTGACCCAGCTACTGTCCCGGTGAGGCTGGAATCCAGTTTTGCCTCAATGGGCGATTCGCTACCAAGAACCTGCGCCAGCCCGGCCAGGTCGATGCTCTCGATTGTTCGAACCTCGAACGTGCCTGAAATATCATCGATATCTCCCGAGGCCGAGACACCGGAAAGATCCATCCTTGCCTTTAGCTGACCGACGTTACCGAAACGGGCCGATGCCTGACCTGTCAGCTTGTCGGGTGACTCGAGATTCATCTCACCTTCGATTTCACTGACCTCGAAAGATTTTCCATCGCTGCCGATCAGAGTTACGCTTGAGCTGAGGATAGCCAAGTCGCCTATCGGAAGAGCAAATCCCCTATCAGGAATTGGCGAGCGTTTTCGTTTGCGACGGCCGCGTTTGGTTTCAGGCTCCTTATCGACCTCATCCAGATAGACAAACGCCTGAATTCCCTTTATTTCTGCCCGGCCGAGGCGCTTCGGGGCCTTGATAAGTTGCAATATGCCGCCACTTTCGTAGTTGAATTCGGCAACCTTAACGACAGTTCGGCCATCCTTATCGACAACCTCTACTCCTTCAGCTGAGATGGGGCCAAGCCAATTTAATGACAAGTCATCCAAGCTTACCGTTTCATCAATCGCACTGTTCACCAAGGCCAGAGCAACCTTTTGGCCGGGTTTCGTCGAAACAATATAGGGCAGTAACCAGATCGCGATACACAGTAAGATCAACACCACCAGGATTCTTCTGCCCCATCGTCTGCGAGGCTTTTTTACCCTAACTGATTGCTTATTAGCTTGTCCGTCCGCCCCGGCTGGGGTCGATTGATTATTGCTGTTTGATTTGTCAGGCATGGATAAGTCCTCCCCAATTGGCCTCGCCGACCAATTCGGCCGCTGGCTCATGGGTAATTATACCTTCAGTCTACTTCTGCAAAGGCTGTTAGCGTCTTAAGGACTTATCGGTAAATGATGTGAGCCGTTGTGAATGAATACTTTTCCAGCTGCAAGATCGCCCGCGCAACCGGCCTTCATCTGATCAGGGCCTGTAATAGTAGTCGCTCAAAGGTTTGGGTTTAAGTTGGTTGAAAACTCCCTTTCGCGACATGGTCGGCGAGCATTTGAGTACTGACAACAAAGGTCATTGCCACACCGTCAATTAACCTCTTTATAGCTGATCGGTTCAGGCGAATTACCCTGCCCCGATCCTTATTTGCGTCGGCCTTGATTTCTACCAAATCATCTGCAATGCGTTGAACTTTGTCCGGGTCGAAAAAGCCGAATTCATTAATCTTCTTTGGCGAGAGAAGGTCCCGGATATGGTCCGTTGCATCGGAACCGACAAAAGGAGTACCGAAAGGAGCGAGGAATTCCTTCTTCCTTCGGTGGATAACCTCTCGTGGCAGGTGTTTGCTCATCGCCCGCCGCAGAAGGAATTTCTCCGTACGCCAACCAGTTTTAACCGTCGGAGGAACCGTTCCCAGAAACTCCTGAAGCTTGCGGTCGAGAAACGGGTATCGGCCCTCGACGGAATTGGCCATTAACACCCTATCCCCACGCGAACCCAACAAGTGCGTGGTCATAAAGATTCTACTGGAGATATAAAGCGTTCGATTTACCTGATCCCACCGTCGCATTTTATCGAGTGGCAGTTGGAGGAATTCGGTGTCGCTGAGTTTTTCCTGCCTTGCCCAGTGATGGTCCGAGTAGACCATTTTCCTCATAATACGAAAGTATAAAAACTTCATCATATTGGCTGGGTAACAGCCGAAAAGCTCATTGGCCCAGGCGAAATCTTCGCCCTGGGGAAAGAATGGATTCCGGGGCCCAAAGCACCGAGTGAACACTGGATTGGAAATTCCCTTGAGAATTTTTAAGCCCAGGCCCTTGCCTGCCAATTCCTTAAGTGACTCCCATCTGAAGTACTGATAGCCGCCAAGAGATTCATCTGAACC
>SDBV01011088.1_pt1 | contig 11725 bp, 9 predicted proteins | sample 2277081 | NCBI WGS metagenome assembly SDBV01 (sample SAMN10402039, study PRJNA504765) | marine sediment metagenome | isolation source: marine sediment core GS10_PC15, 223 cmbsf | place: Arctic Ocean: Southern Knipovich Ridge | collected 2010
TCGGCGCCCGCTATCCCTTGCTCTACCTGCCGGTACTGGCCGCATTCTACCTGTCACGGTACTACTACCAGCGGCGCTATGGCCATCCTTATCCCACGATGGAGGGCGGATTGTGGAATTTGGGTCGCGGCCTGGAGTTTTCCGGTGATCTCCGGGAAGATTGAGTGCAGTCGACGCCGGGTTGGCAGGATGTTGCTGACAGCCGCGATCCCAGCCTGGAGTGATCGTCCCGTCCAATGACCTCCCGGGACTTGCTGACGCTCCTGGGACTTGACGATTTCGTGGTAATCGACTTCGAGACCACTGGTTTGGAAGCCGGCGAGGACCAGATAATCGAAGCTGCCGCGGTACGGTTCCGTAATGGCGAACCCGCCGAGGAGTTCCAGCAGCTGATCAACCCCGGACGGCCCATTCCCCGACTGGTCGTCGAGCTTACCAATATCACCGATGAAATGGTGGCTGATCAACCCACCGTCGACGAAGTGGGGGACGAATTTCTAAAGTTCCTGGGCAATTCGCCACTGGTGGGGCAGAATATCCGATTCGACCTGGGCTTTCTTCGGGTTCTAAAGGCCCGGCTGGGGCGGGAGGAGGAGGTCACCAACCGGCAATTCGATACTTTGACCTTGGCCCGTACCTTTCTCTACCACCATACCGGGTTCTCCCTGGGCGCGCTGTGCGAGTTCTTCGATCTGTCCCACGAAGGAGCACACAGGGCTTTTAATGACGCCCTGAATACCGGCCACGTATTCATCCGGCTGGTGCACGAAGCTGCCGGTTTTCCCTTGCCGATTATCCAAACCCTGCTCTCGGTCCAGACCCACGTTGAGATCCCCAATAAGGCCTTGTATATCAGTCTGGCGCAGGCCATGTCCTCCAGTGGCCGGATCAAGGGCCTGGCAGCCTCACAGATCGAGCGTCCCGTTAGACAAGCTGTCTACGAGAGCCAGGTGGCCGAAGGTGATTACGCCCCGGTCACCCCGGAGGACTATTTCGGCCCCGAAGGTCAGCTTTCCGGCAGCTGGGACCGATTCGAGCCCCGCCCGGTGCAGGTGGAATTCGCCCAGGCTGTGGCTGACTGTTTCGATGATGGCCAGGTGCTGGTGGCCGAAGCGGGAACCGGATTGGGAAAATCCATGGCCTACCTGCTGCCGGCCATAAATCAGGCTTGCGGGTCAGGGCCACCCGTGGTAGTTGCCTGCCACACCAAACACTTACAGGACCAGCTGTTTTACACCGAAATCCCCCGGTTGGTGGAAACCCTGGCTGCCCCCGCGAAGATCGTTATGCTGAAGGGGCGGGGCAACTATCTGTGCCGGTCACGGCTGGATTTTATCATCAGCAATGCCCGCCGGTTGCTGGGTCCCGACGACTGCGAACAGCTGCTGCCGGTTATAATCTGGGAGCAGTTCACTCAGACTGGAGATATCGACGAGTGCCCCGGCTTTTCGACCCGCTGGAACCACCGGCTGTGGCGGATGCTGCGCAGTGAGCGCGGATTCTGCCTGGGAAAGGCCTGCGGCCATCACCACGGCTGCTTTTTGGGACCGATCCGCCGGGCTGCCCGTCAAGCTCACCTGATCATAGTGAACCATGCCTTGTTGATCGCGGACTCGGCCGACGAGGTAGGACTGCTCCCTGATGAGTATCATCTGGTTGTCGACGAGGCCCATAATCTGGCCAAGGTGGCCACCGAACAGCTTACGCAAGAGTTCGGGCAGGGGACGGTCCAAAACCTGACGGAAAACTACCTGGGCAGCCGCTACCGCCAGATTTTCCGGCGGCAGTTGCAGGACGCCCTGCAGCTAGTGGAGGAAGATGCGGGCATTTATCGCCGACTGCAAAACGCCTGCCGCCAGCTCCAGGGGGATACCTCGGAACTACTGAGTGCTTTTGTCCGTGAGCATCAGTTTGAACCCGATCCCAGCGGCCAACAACGCAGCCAGCAGGGACGCTACGTCGATCCGCAACAGGAGTTTCGGGGGCTGGAGCAGGAAGTAAAGGCCACAGCTGCGGCGTTGGAAAATGTATGTGGGTTGCTGCAGATGATATACGATGCTTTGTCCAAATCCGATGCCAGCTTGGGCGAAACACTGCTAAACGAGGTGGAAACCGACCTGCGCGAGGCCCGGGCATTGAATACCAGCTTTAAACGGGTGGCGGTGGACGATCCAGGCTGGGAGAATGTACTGTGGCGCGAGGTGCGTTTTCTGGCCGGCGGTGTAAGGGTGATTTTCAAGGCTGCGCCCTTGATGGTGGACTGGTTCCTGCGCCGGGCACTGTTTGAGCGCCGTCCGGGGACGGTACTTTGTTCGGCCACCTTAAAAGTGGGGGACAGTTTCAGCTATTTCCGTGAGGAGGTTGGCCTGGGGGAGCAGTTCGACAGCTGGCCGGTGGTAGAGAGCGAATTTACATCGCCGTTCCTGTACCAGGAGCAGTGTGCGATCTTCAGCTGGGACACGAACGTGGATGTCACCGATTCGGCCTACCCCCAGGAACTGGCCGAGCTGATCTACGGCCTGACCGACTTACTTGAGCGGCGACTACTGGTGCTGTTTACCTCGTATGCCCAACTGCGGGCCGTGCACGAGGCACTCTATCACCGACTGCACCGCACCGACCGGCGCCTTATCAGCCAGGCCACCAGGAGCAGTCGCCGCAGCCTCCTGGAGGCCTTCAAGGCCGCGCCACGGGCTATTCTGTTGGGGACCGCCAGTTTCTGGGAAGGAGTAGACCTGCCGGGGGAACTGTTGGAAATGGTGATAGTGGCCCGGCTGCCCTTCGCCAATCCTACTGAGCCGGTGGTGGAGGCCCGGGTGGAATACTTAGAACAACAGGGCCGTAACCCATTCATGGAATACCAGATTCCCGAGGCTATCACTCGCTTCCGGCAGGGCTTTGGCCGGCTGATCCGAACCTCCCAGGATGAAGGCATTTTCATAGTGGCCGATTCGAGAGTCACGCGGCGACGTTACGGCCGGATGTTCCTGGAGGCCCTTCCGGTAGATGCTATCCCGTTCCAACAGCCGGAGTTGATCGCTCAGGAGGCCAGTAGGCTGATATTCCGTAGCAGCGGCAGTAAATTGAGCCGGGAAACACAAGCTATTCCATAGGTTGAAGCATGGACGAATTCCGAATTGATATTACAGACTATTCCCTGAGTGACTTCAAGGAGTTTGTGAAGCAACATCTACCGGTCGTACTGGCCCCTGCAGCTAAGGATCAGTTAGCCCAGTCCCGGGCGGCCTTGGAAACGATCCTGAAGGAATCCACCCAGCCGATTTACGGGATCAACACCGGCTTTGGCAAACTCAGCCAGGTACGCATTGAGCCGGAGCACTTGTCACGGTTGCAACTGAACCTGGTAAGGTCCCATGCCGTAGGGGTGGGGCCGCCACTTGAGCTTGAAGTCGTACGTCTGGCAATGTTGCTCAAATTGATCTGCTTTAGCCGGGGGCACAGCGGCGTGCGACCGATCGTGGCGGAATTATTAGCCGCTTGCCTGAACCATGATATACTACCCCGCATCCCTTCACAGGGTTCGGTGGGGGCCAGCGGCGACCTAGCGCCGCTATCACACCTGGCGCTGGCGCTGGTGGGTGAGGGACCGGTAGACTTTCAAGACCGGGAGTCGTTAGCGGCTGAGGCGCTGGCGTCCTGCGGCTTAAAATCGCTGGTGCTGCAGGCTAAAGAGGGCCTGGCCCTGATCAACGGTACCCAGGTCTCAACTGCCTTGGGAATCCAAGCTGCACTGCGCCTCGAGAATCTGATTAAAGTGGCCGATATCGTAGGGGCTCTCACACTTGACGGCCTGATGGGTACGCCCGCGCCCTTCACGCCCGAGGTTCACGCACTTAAGCGACATCCCGGGCAAAAGGATTGTGCCGCCAACCTCAGAACACTGCTTGAGGGGAGCACGATCCGGGAGAGCCACCGGCACAGCGAACACCGGGTGCAGGACATGTATAGCCTGCGCTGCATGCCCCAAATCCACGGGGCCTGCCGGGACACAATCGCCTTCGCCAGCAGCCAGCTGGTCAATGAGGCTAACAGCGTCAGTGACAACCCGCTGATCTTCCCCGAGAGCGGGGAGGTGGTGTCGGCGGGGCATTTTCACGGTGAGGCGGTGGCCATGGCCTGCGATACGGCCGCCATCGCGGCGGCGGAACTTGGTAGTATCAGTGAGCGCAGGATTTTCGCATTAATGGGGGGCAGCTATGGCTTACCGCCTTTCCTGGCTTCCAAACCGGGTCTAAATTCGGGGCTAATGATGCTTCAGGTAACCGCCGCCGCCCTAGCCTCCGAGAACAAAACTTTGGCCCATCCGGCTTGCGTCGATTCCATTCCCACCGGCGCTGACCAGGAAGACCACGTCCCAATGGCGGCCTGGGCGGGCCGGAAGCTGGGCAGCGTGATCAGTAACCTGGAGCAGATCCTGGCACTGGAATACCTGGCAGCCTGCCAGGCACTGGAATTCCGCAAGGGTCTGCAAAGCGGCCGAGGAGCCATGGGCGCCTTTCGACTGTTAAGGGCACAGGTGGAATTCCTGGGTGAAGACCGACCGCTGGCGGATGATATTCACGCGGCGGCCGAGTTGATCGGTTCAGGTGTGGTAGTTGACACTGTTGAAAAGGTAGCAGCCTTGAAATGAAGCGCCAGGTGATCACCGAAGCGGATGTGCGCCGTGCTGCTCGGGAAAAGCGGCCGCTGTCGGTAAAGGACAGGGCCATCTTCACACCTTCCGCCCAGGAGGTTGTGCGGGACCTTAAAGTGGAAATTGTCCAGGCCGGGAGGCCACGCGGTCACGTGCCGCCAACCACAGCTTTGCGGGTAGTGGGGGTGGCCAGCGACCATGGCGGCGTGCTGGTCAAAGGCTGGGTGTGCCGAGCGTTGGAGGAGATGGGGGTGGAATACCGCGACCATGGAGTAGATTCCGCCGAGGACACCTGTGACTACCCTGACCAGGCCGCGGCGGTGGCCCGGAAAGTCCAGGATGGCACCTATTGGCGGGGCATTATCGTGGACGGCGCCGGGATTGGTTCCGCCATCGTAGCTAATAAGTTTGCCGGGATTCGGGCCGGTATGGTTTATGATACCCTGACAGCCGTCAACGCCCGGGCCCATAACGACACCAACATAATCACCCTGGGCGGCCAGTATCTAGGCGCCAAGACCGTAGCGGAAATCATCAAGATATTTATCCGCACCGAGTTCGAAGGTGGACGCCACCTGCGGCGGGTCGAGAAAATTCAGGCGATAGACGAAAAAGAGAGAAATGGCTGAGAACATACGCACGGGACTGACCTTCGACGACGTGTTGCTGGTGCCGGCCTACTCCCAGGTGCTGCCTGCTGAGGTGGCCATCGACACCCGGCTGACGAGCAGAATCAAGCTCAACCTGCCCTTTATCAGCGCGGCCATGGATACCGTGACCGAAGGGGATATGGCTATCGGGTTGGCCCGCCACGGCGGCTTAGGGGTACTGCACCGCAACCTGACAATCGAGCAGCAGGCGACCGAGGTGGACCGCGTGAAGCGCTCCGAGAGCGGTATGATCCTCGACCCGGTGACGCTGCCTCCCGACAGTACCATCGGCCAGGCCATGGAGATCATGCGCCGCTACCGGATTTCCGGAGTCCCCATTGTGCAAGACAAACAGTTAAAGGGAATTCTGACCAACCGGGACATCCGGTTTGAGGAAAACCTGGACAGACCGGTCTCAGCCTGTATGACCAGCGAAAACCTGGTCACTGTTCCGCGGGGTACCACCCTGGCGGCTGCCAAGGCGGTGCTGCAAAAGCATCGCATCGAGAAGCTGCTGGTGGTGGATGACGATGGCTCCCTGTGCGGCTTGATCACCGTCAAGGACATCCTGAAGAAGGAGCGGCACCCATATGCCTGTGTTGACGACCACGGCCGCTTGCGAGTGGGGGCCGCCGTGGGTACCGGCGCGGATACCCTTGAGCGGGCCGCGGCGCTGGTGGATGCCGGGGTGGACGTTATCTTCGTGGACACCGCCCACGGCCATTCCAAAGGGGTGATTAGGATCGTCAAGGAGTTGAAAAAGCGTTTCACCCAATTGGATGTTGTGGCCGGAAATGTGGCCACGGCCTCGGGTTTCCAGGCCCTCGTCGACGCCGGGGCAGATGCTGTTAAGGTGGGTATCGGCGCCGGGGCCAGTTGTACCACCCGGATTGTGGCCGGCATCGGAGTCCCCCAGTTGACGGCAGTCATGGATGCGGCCCAGGTGGCGCACAAAACCGGCATCCCCCTGATATCCGATGGCGGCATGCGCTATTCGGGCGACGTTGCCAAATCGTTGGCCGCGGGGGCCATGACTGTGATGCTGGGGAGCATGTTCGCTGGGATGGATGAGAGCCCGGGCGAAAACATACTCTACGAGGGCCGGCGGTTCAAGGCCTACCGGGGCATGGGCTCATTGGCTGCCATGAAGGCAGGCTCCAGCGATCGCTACTTCCAGGAAGGAATCACCCAGGCCAAGCTGGTTCCGGAGGGCATCGAGGGCAAAGTGCCCTATCGGGGCCCGGTGGCCGAAACCATTCATCAGCTCAGCGGCGGGCTCAGGGCGGCCATGGGCTATTGCGGCGCCACCACCATCAAGGAACTGCAGGATAAACGCACGTTCCTCAAGATTACCGGGTCCGGCGTCAGGGAGAGCCATCCCCACGACGTATCCATCACCGAGGAAGCGCCTAACTACCGCGCGCCGGCAGGATAGGTAAGATTGGGGCTAGGGGCTTGGGGCTAGGGGCTGGGGATGAGCAAAGCCGTTAAGAGCTATCAAGACTTGGAAGTCTGGATGAAAGCAATGGCAGTAAGCCAAACCAGCGCTCCTTCGGGTCCGCGTTAGGCTAACTAATGACCGGCTTATACCCAGCTTAGACCCCTCAAAAGCCCATCAAAGACCCCTCAAAAACCCAACGAATGCCCATCAAATACCCCGCCAATGCCTAGCTAATACCCATATACTTGTCGACGGGGGAGGCGAACCCTTGGGAGGAAATACAAAATTCACCACTATGACACAAAGTAAGAGCATAAGACGTTAAGAATGCAGAGGTTAATATCTGTTTGATACCGGAACACATATGTCGGTACCGGAACCGGAGTCGCTACTCGATTTTCAAAGAGCGCCGGGAATCCTTTATCAAATTCAGGCTCGCCCGTTGGGCTACGCCCAGAGGGACAGGTGGTTCGAACTGCCCTTCGAGAGCCCTTCGGCGGAGTTTATCCTGAATCCGCCCTTCGGCGGATGAAGGGCTCAGGACATGCCTCAGGGCGACGTTATAGCTCAGCCGCCTTAATTTTCAATCGAGAATCTACAATCTGCAATTCCCTCCGTCGTTCGCCTGGTGCGCGAAGAGTAACTGCCAAGGACGCTAAGGGTCGTTAAGGGGCCATCAGCATTCAGCAAGAGAGATTCCTCACTACTTTCGGAATGACAAGGCGGTGGGGTCCTGGCGTTCGCCGGGATGCGCGAAGAGCAGAGTTTGCCGCCAAGTACGCCAAGGGCGCGAAGGACGCTAAGGCGCCTCCAGTCCGCCAGCTGGCGGATCAGCGCCCTTTAGGGCGGTTTGTTTGATTAAGCGAGGCGGTTTACCGCTTCGCGCCGGGAGACGAAACCGAATGCGAATCCATAAATGAATTCGCTTAATCGAAAAAAGACGGCTAAAGCCGCCTGTGTTAGACTCACTTCCCCGCTGATGGCGGGGTCCGGGGCGCAAAAGCCGACACCGATTCCTGGTTTGACCATCGTTGACCAGTTTAATAACTGTCAGATTCAGATTTTTATGCCTTCCCAGCCCCAAAACCCTAACTTTGGCGGGATTAAAGTCTTACCAGGAGTATAACCATGCACAGAAAAACGACCTTTATTGGACTGCTATTAACCATAAGCCTGCCGGTCCAGGCGCAGGTACTTGAGACGGACTCCCTGGCCCTGGTAGCCCTTTACGACAGCACTGATGGCGCCAACTGGACCAACACCTGGGATCTGAATACAACCGTGGACATCTGGTACGGCGTGACGGTGAGCGGTGGGCGGGTGACAGAGTTGTTATTAACTGAAAACCAGCTCAGTGGTTCCATCCCCTCCGAACTGGAGAGTCTGGCCAATCTCACCCGTCTCTATCTTAATTCAAACCAGCTCACCGGGCCCATTCCGGCCGAACTGGGGACCCTGGCCAATCTAACATATCTCAGTCTTGGTTCCAACCAGCTTAGCGGTACCATCCCGCCTGAACTGGGGAACCTAGCCAATCTTCTGGCGCTTGATCTTCTTCTTAACCAACTCACCGGGTCCATCCCGGCCGAACTGGGGGATTTGGCCAATCTTATAGATCTAATTCTTGATAACAACCAGCTTACCGGTTCCATCCCGGCCGAACTGGGGACCCTGGCCAATCTCACATATCTCAGTCTTTATTCCAACCAGCTCAGCGGATTGCCCGATTTAAGCACGCTGACAGCCCTCATGGTCCTGTATGTACAAAGCAACCGCCTGACCTTCGAGGATCTTGAGACCAATATGGGTGTGGCGGCCACCATCTTTATCTATGCCCCCCAGGACAGTCTGGACACAACCATCGCTACTGGCGACACTCTATGGCTCACGGTCTCCGCTGGTGGTACCTCGACACAATATCAATGGATGCTCAATGGCTTAGCGATCGAAGGTGCCACCGACAGCAGTTATACCTTGTACCCCCTGGGAGGCATAGATTCGGGGGCGTATAGCTGTGAGATGACCAATTCAATCGTCACCGGGCTTACACTTTACAGCCGGCCAGTGAATGTGAATGCAAGCGGGGTAGTGGCCATCTATGACGCGCAGCTTCAGCCGGAGGCCTTCGCCCTGCACCAGAACTACCCCAATCCATTCAATCCTTCCACTACTATCCAGTTCGACCTACCGGTGGCCACGGATGTGCAGCTGGCGGTCTACGACCTTCTTGGCCGGGAGGTAGTGCGGCTGGTGAACCGGCATCTGGAGGCCGGGTATCACCACCGGGTCTGGGACGGGCGGGACCGCAATGGAAATGAAGTACCGACCGGCATTTATTTCGTGCTGGTTGTGACCCCCGAGTTCAGGAGAAGTATCAAGCCGCTGCTATTGAAATAATATTGCACATGGTCCCGCAGGATGCTTGCCCCGCCAGAGGCGGCGGCGGGGGTGTTGCTGAAGTGAACTTGATACTAGATACTCGATACTCGATGGGACCCCGCCAACTCCGCCATCGGCGGGGCCAACGGCGGGGCTAGATACTCGATGTTTATCCCGCCAGGTTCTTACAGCACCCTTTAGGGTGGTTTATTCGATTAAGCGAGGCGGTTTAGCGCTTCGCGTCAGGAGGCGAAACCGAATACGAATCCATAAATGAATTCGCTTAATCGAAAAAAGACGGCTAAAGCCGTCTGTGTTAGCGGAATGGGCGTAATGCATTACGCCCCTACGAGCTGATCCGCCTGCTGGCGGACTGATCGCTCAGGAGGCGAAGCGGGTAGCCACCAGGCGGGTGAGGCGCGATTTAAGCCGGGTCGCTCTGTTGGGATGCGTGACACGCTTATGGGCCGATTTATCGATATATTTCAAGGCGCTCTTCAGACCCGCCTCGGCCGCTTCTTTGGTTGTGGCCTCTTCTACGCTTTTGATGTGAGTATTTACTCTGGAGCGGAGAGCGCGATTATGTGCCCGGCGTTTTAGCGATTGCCGGTGGCGCTTGATAGTTGAGCTGTGTCGATCCATTCTCGGTTATTGAGCCTCCTGATTTAAGGTGCGCAAGTTAAGCATGAACCGTTGGACGGGCAATCGCGCCTTGCGATAAAGTTTGACTAAGGGAATTTTCTAGCCTAAGTTGCCGCCATGGCCTCCATTCCTGAAGCCAGTATCCTGCGCGAAGTCCCGCTTTTCAGCGAACTTAAGGATGACGATCTGGATGTCATCATGCAGATGACTGTCCGTCGGGCCTACAATAAAAGTACCATGATAGTGCTGGAGGAGGCCTCGGCCGACACCCTTTACATAATCGAAGACGGTAGCGTGAAAATCACCAGGCTCAACGAGGAAGGCCGGGAGGTGATACTGGCTATTCTGGGTTCAGCGGAGTTTTTCGGTGAGATGGCACTGCTGGACGGCCAAGGGCGCTCAGCCAACGTAATGGCCCTGGAAGATACAATCCTGTACACCCTCAACCGCCGCGATTTTCTGGATGTGTTGCATCGCTTCCCGTCTATCTCCATCCAGCTGCTGCGGGAGATGACGCTGCGTTTGCGCAAATCCGACCAGCAGATCAAATCGCTATCCCTGTCCGATGCCGAGCACCGCATTGGCATCACCCTTAACCGGATTGCCGAGGATATGGGCATTTTCAAAATGGGGAAGGTGATTGTCAATAAGCTGCCCTTCCAACAGGATATCGCCAATATGGCCGGGACCAGTCGCGAAACGGTTTCCCGGATGCTGAAGAGCCTGGAGGCCAAGGGACTACTGAAGCGGGAAGGGCGCCGACTCACCATAAACGATTATTCCACCTTTACTCGAATTTTCGGGTAACCTTCCCGCCCGTAGCCGTAACTGCACACCCCTTAGCGCCTTATGAATGACAAACTGGTCCCGCAACTCTTAGCGGGTTCTTTCCGGGCACTGTCTAGAGTAATCAGCCTGATTGAGAACGAATCCCACGATTCCGTTCGGCTGCTGGAGGAATTGCACCCCTACACCGGGAAATCTTTTCGGCTGGGGATTACCGGACCCTCGGGCGCCGGAAAAAGCACCTTGGTCGACCAGTTGGCCAAGAGGTACCGTGCCGACGGCAGCCGGGTCGGGATTATCACTGTCGACCCGACCAGCCCCTTCAGCGGGGGAGCTCTCTTGGGCGACCGCCTGCGCATGAGCGACCTACACAGTGATGAGGGGGTCTATATCCGCAGTATGGCCACCCGGGGTGTCTCCGGGGGTCTGGCCGCTCGCAGCCAGGAGGTGGGGGACGCAGTTGAAGCGGCCGGGTTCCAGGTCTTACTTTTTGAAACCGTCGGCGTGGGCCAGATTGAAGTGGACGTGATGGAAGCTGTCGACACCACCCTGGTGGTACTGGTGCCTGAATCGGGCGACGAGATCCAGCTGATGAAGGCCGGGATCATCGAGATCGCCGATCTGTTCGTGGTAAACAAGTCGGACCGAGAAGGGTCCGGTAAATTACGGTTGCTGTTGGAGCAACTGCTGGAACTCAAGGAAAACAGTAGCCAGTGGCGTCCACCGGTCACCCAGACCTGCGCCACCAGCGGTGAAGGCGTCGAAGAGTTGTACACTCACCTGTTGAGCCATAGGGAACACCTGGTAAATTCCGGCCGGCAAGCCGATAAAAGCAGGCAACGGGCCCGCCAGCAGGTGGAACGGTTGGTGAACCGGGAAACTATCGCCGATTTCTGGACCGCCGCCCGCCGGGAAATACTCGGGCGGGAGCTGGATAATATGTCGCCTTATGAACTTTCACGCTTAATCCGGGAGGAAACTTGATCAAACCCGCTCCCAACGAGATGACCTTTCTAGAGCATCTGGAAGAGTTACGCTGGCGAATCCTCAAGAGCTTGGGGGCCATCGTGTTATTTGCCGTTGTGGCTTTTGCCAACGCCAACCGGATCATCGCCTTTTTGACCGCTCCGGCGATGTCGTTGGATGAACCGGTGGTGTTGCAGGCCCTTAAAG
>SDBV01011089.1_pt1 | contig 11725 bp, 13 predicted proteins | sample 2277081 | NCBI WGS metagenome assembly SDBV01 (sample SAMN10402039, study PRJNA504765) | marine sediment metagenome | isolation source: marine sediment core GS10_PC15, 223 cmbsf | place: Arctic Ocean: Southern Knipovich Ridge | collected 2010
AGGCCAGTCGTTACGTCCCCGATGTCACCGCCCGCCGTGGTCTGGTAGGTGGAGCCATCGTCGAGCACGACCACGGTATTGATCGGAACGGTGGTCGTATCGACACCGGTGAAGCGGTAGAGCCCGCCAGCAAACGTGGCGGCGTTCTTGGTAAAGCCATAGAGCCCGGCCTGGACGACGAGGAATTCGTCCTCTGACAGGTGGGGGAAGAGCTGCCGCGCCAGCCAGGTGAGGTGCTGGTGCGTCATGTAGACGGCGCCGGACCAGACCTCGGCCAGTACGTTGGCCATGAAGCGGCGTAGCAGCGAGCCCGCTATGCCGAGCCGGGTGCGGAAGTCGGAACGCGTACGCGTGATTAGGTCGGCCAGAGTTGGGGCGCTGAACGGCACCCCAACTCAGGGATCATGAGAGCGCGGTTGTGTCAAGCAGGCTAGGTGATCGTGCCCGAGCCAGTACCAGGCCCAGACGATGCCACGCCCGCGGTGACGAGTGTCACCGATGCAACCGTGACCGCTACAGCGGCGTTGTTTGCGATGTGGTCGGTGATAGCATTCCCGATCGCCCGAAAGAGCGCCGTCCGATCTGTCGGATCGCCTAGCCCGTCCACTGCAGACTTGATGGCGTCCCCCAAGGTGTTGCCGTTCATCGCCATTATTTCTCCGCCCTCAGCTTACCACTCGTGCTGCCGAGTGCTTTGTAGGTGGCGCCCGTAAAAGGATCAATCCCCGTGCCGTGCACCACTTCGTCGGTGGCCCCGAGCGACCCCGCGCCAACCTCCAAGATATCGATCGTCTTGCCAGCCTTGGGGCGCAGTCCGATCGATCCATCATCCCTCAGCAGGATAAACGATCCGCTCTGGTGGTAGACCGTGACCTCGCCGCCCTTCAGCCCAGTCGGCCGGTGCCTGCGGTCATCGATCGCGACCACGAGCGGGTGCGCGTGATCACCCCCGGGGAAGACGACGACCGCCTCTGCGCCGGTGAGCGGGACGGAGCTGAACCCGTACTGCTGGAAGTGCTCGGCGTCGTCGATCGGCTCCGACTCCAGCACGGAGATCTGCAACTTCTGGAGGGCCGCGGAGTCGTCCGTCCTCTTGATGACCGCGCGCGCGACCACGTTGGCGATCTGATTCACGATGGGGCGAAGGAGGATCTCTAGATCGTCAAGTTCTTCTTCTGTCATGTGGGTTTCTCCGGCACAGCGCTCCGTTGCTGCCCTACCGTATCCCAGAAATCCCCTCCACCTCGGCCCGTCTTGACCCTCGCCACAGGCGATGGTGTGAACGCGTCGGGTCGCACGAGCGAGATCCGCGCGATCTCGCTCTCTTCACCAGTCGCGTATTCGACCTGACTGATCAACATGTCGCCGTCGACCCCGAGCTTGGGCGACTGGACGAGCGAGATCGTATTGGGTCGCCACAGCGCACCAGCGGGTTGGCGCCAGTTGCCCACTGTGATAGTCACGCGCGCACCCCGCGCCGCCCTTGCGCGCGCTGTCCAGTCAGCGAGCTGCTGAGCCTGTTTCCTTGATTGGCCGGTCGGCGGTCGGATGATCAGCGTGCGGGATAGTCTCCGGACCCCCTCGTCGGTCGCCTGACCGCGTGTGCTGGACGCTGATCCGTGTGCCCTATCGGTGCCGGCCACCTGGGACAGGACGAGGTAGGACGAATAACGGCGCGACGCGTCGAATCTGGCGCCGCCCCGGAGAATGTTCTTTCCCTGGACGAGGGCTGCCGAGCGCTCGGTACCGCCGCGTATCAGTATGAGCCCGCCCGAGCCATCACTGACAGCCAGCACCCCGCTCGCCTTCGCGGCCTTCGCGATCGTGACTGCCCCTGTGTCACCCACACCGATGGTCAGCTTGGGGATGGGCGCAGGGAGCGTGAGACCACCCTGCAGACTGACCGTTATGTCGTGCTGCGCCCCGACTTCCCGCGCGATATCCAGCACAGTCGCATTCTTGAACGACCATTTACCGATGTCCACAGAGCTATCCACAAGGGCGGCGGTGGCATCCCTGCCGGCCACGCCGAGCGTTTCTGTGTCCGCGTCGAAGTCGGGGCTGCGCAAATCGATGAATCCATCGATCACAGTCTCTCCGTCGATCAGGACTTTGCACGCGTCCTCCTCGCGGATAGGCCACGGCTCCTCCTGTCCCGACCAGCGATCGGTGAGCTCGAGACTGAACGAGCCCGCCATCGACTCGATCGAGCGCGTGATTGAGATCTTCTTCCAGCCCCCGTAGAGCCGGTTATTTACGGCGAGCTCGACTTTAGACATCCCGGTCACACATCCGAGAGCACCAGCAGATCGCCTGACAGGATCGACGGGTGCCGGATCTGGTTGCGATCGAGAATGTCTTGCTCGTTGTCGAGCGATCCGTATTGGCGATAGGCCACCAACAACGCCGGCAGCGCGACCGGCAGATTGATGGTCACGATCTCCGCCAACACCTGGGCGCCTGGCACAGCGTTATTCGCCCGGGCCTGCAGGAGGTCGAGCTCTTGGTATGAGGTCGCGGTCGCGGTGCCGAGCTGCTCATCGAGCAGATCCGAGATGGACCCGCTGTCGCTCTCGGCGTCGTCGACCGACTCGTAGGTCGTTATTGCTGCGAGCTGCGACGCCTTGGCGAGCAGGATGCGTTTGATCTGATCGCGCAGTTGCGCCTGGTTGGCCCGTTCGAGCACACGGGTAGCGGTGTCGCCGAGCGCGTCCGGGACAGACCCGACGAAGTCGATCGCGTCCAGCAATGCGAGCATGATGGTGCGCGGGAAGTCGATGAGCGTGTCACCGATCGACTCGAAGATATTGCCGAAGGCATCGAACATGTTGGCCGGCGCTCGGATCAGGCTGGTGGCGGTCGAACTCAGGATAGTAAGCGACGCCGAGAGGGCTGCGAGTTCGCTCGTAGACCGGACCACCGGCGACAGGACGGTGCGCATCTTGGTGGACACAGCGCTCAGCTCATCAGACAAACTCGTCAACGAGAAGTTGGGTTCGTCGTCCACGTCATATTCGGTCGTGGTCTCCATGTCCTCCTGCGTCGCACCGAGAGCGGCGGCGGCGGCGGCGTCAACCTGCGCTGGGTGATCGACCGTTTCCACCGGGGCGGGCGGGGCCTTAGATGTCCGAGTGAACTCGATCCGAAACCGCGCGACACCACCATCGGTGATGGACTCGCGCGTATTGTACCCGGTGCACGCGGCCTGCATGGTGCCGTAGTAGGGATGTACCAGTGTCCCCGCACCGGCCTTCGCTTCGAGTGCATCTTGCAGTGCATTGCGCGCCGCAATGTAGTCGTTGCCCAGCACGTATCCCTCGACCGGGAACGTGCCCGCCTTGCGACCCGTGTCGGCAAAGTATGGCGGGTCCTCGCTGAATGGGATCTCGTGCACGACACCGCGCCGACCACCTCCGTGATCGCTTGACGCGACAAAGAACGGCACACCGCGGAAGGTGGCGCCGATCAGGTTGCGTCCATCGGGATGGCGAACGCGCTGCAGTTGATCACGCCACGCCATCTAAAACCCCGTCACCTGTAATCCCGTTTTGAGCGACAGGTTGGCCGTGTTCCCGAGGGGGCTGGCTATGACGCGCGTCCCGGGCGGCGCATTCTCGAACGTGACTGTCACGTCTGCTTTTTGCGGGGGGCCTCCACCGATCTGTTGGTTGGCTACATTGGCTGCCGCGATGGGGTCAGCCAGTGCCGGTTGTCCGGGTTCACCGGTGTCTTTTATTATCTGTTGGAGTCTAAGACTCGGCCCGTAGGTCTCACTCGTAAACGCGTCAATCGCGTCGGAGGCCAATTCCACGACAGCCTTAATCGCCCCAACGACGCCCTTGATCGCCCCTACGATGACACCAATCACCACCATAATGATCTTGACCGCTGCCTCGATGATGGCCGTGATCGCGTCCCACACTACCTTGAAGGCTACCTTCAGCGGGTCCCACACCGCCATGAGGACCAGGACGACCGGCGCGAATAGTAACGCGGCGAATTTGGCGAACGCGATGAATGGGCCCTTCACGCGCTCCCAGAGGTTGGCGAAGAAGATCGCGATCGGTTCCCAGTTTTGTTGGATGATCAGCGCGGCGATCGCGATGGCAGCAATGATCGCCAGGATGGGGTTCGCGATTAGGAACAACGTCACTGTCTTCAGTGCGTTGCCAACAATGAGTATTGCATTTCTAAGCAGCACCAACGCGGGGATCAGTTTGCCGACGATGAACAGCATGGGACCGAGGACTGCGAGCAGACCGCCGATCTTCACGATCCACTTTTGCGTCGACGGTGAGAGATCGTTGAACCAGTTCGACACGGCTTGGAGTTGCTCTGCGGCCTCCTTAAGCGCGGGGGTCAGCAGTTTTCCGATCGTAATTGCCACGCCGGCGAGAGCGTTCTTGGTGAATTGGCCCGACGCCTTGAGCGTTCTTGTCTTGACTGCGAGCGCATCCGGCAACAGTCGGATGCCGGAATTCATCCCCTTGAGAGTCTCGGTGTAGGCCTTGTTTTGTTTGCCGGTGATACTGAGGATGCCGGCCACCGCTTCGACTGATCCAAAGTACTTTTTCAGCGCAGTGAACCCGCCGCCGAGTTGTTTGCGGATCTTTACGAGCGCCGGCGGTAGCCCACCCGACTCCTTGATCAGCTTCATGAACGCCGCCGCCCCTTGTTTGCCTGCGCCAGCTAGAATCGCGCGGAGCTGTGTGTTGACCTCGGCGGCGGTGGTGCTCGTGGTCGTCATGGCCGCAACTGTGGCCGCGTAATCTTTGAGCGTGATCCCGAAGCTGGCGACGATTGGCGCCGTCTTACCGAAGCCCTGGGCTAGCTGCTCGACGTTCGTGATACCGGCCTTGTTTGCGCGAAAGAAGATCTCGGCAGCGTCCTCCGCTGTGGCGCCAAAGTTGTTATACGACGCGGTCAAGAGCTTGACGCCTTGCTCGGTGGTTCCCATCGCTGCCACGCCGAGCCCAGAAGCCTGCTCCAGAAAGCCCATCGCGTCGCCCGCGCCGATACCACCGGAGCGAAGGTCCTTGAGTCCTGTCGTCAGCGACGCCAGCGTTACCGGGACACGGCTGCCAATCGCCTGAACCTCCTTGCCCATCGCTGTGATCACCTCGTTCGTGTCGCCTGTCAGAGTTTGGACGTTTGACATCCCGTCCTCGAATGATGCGAATGAGCGCGTAGCGGCGGCGCCTAACGCCACAATCGGAACCGTCAGGTTCCGAGTCATTTTCTTGCCGACCACGCCCAGCTGTTTTGACGCCTGCTTGGCCTTGCGGGTCAGCCCATCCATCGCCTGATTGATGCGCTTGATGTTGGCGCTCGCGCGATCGACCGTGTTGAGGAGAATCGATAGTGCGAAGCTTTTAGCCACGGCGGTTATACTCGTTTGCCTGTTCGATCCACATCCGCAGCTCGTCGCCGTCCATGGCCCAGAGCTCAGACGGCTGAAAATGAAACGTTTTCGCTAGGACTCCGAAGGCTCGTCGCCAGTCTCTGGGCCATCGCCCAAAAAATCGTTCACCGTCTTCATGACCCGCTTTAGATCGGAGCCCGAGAGTTTGTCGGTGACGGCCTGCGTCTGGCCAGAGAGTCGGCCCGCCATCCACATCACACCCGCGACTTTGCGGAGCTCGTCCACCGGCATATACCGCATGTCCTTGCCCTCGATGGGGCGCATGACGAATTCTTCGACGGGTGGTTGCTGTCCGATCGTGATCGGCTTGCGAAGCTTGATGACGACTTTCGCGTCTGGATCGTACTCCGCGTCGGGCGTATCAGTTTGGTCGCTCATTACGGAGTCACCTCCTCACATGTCGCGCCCTCAAAGCGGACGGCGACATTTGCTTCCTCGGAGTTTCCCGTTCCCTCTGAGGCGTAGTAGGCCTCGCTGAGGATGATCATCTTGCGATTCCCGAGAGTGAGGCTGACCGTCGCGTCCTCCAGCTCGACGAGCGATGACAGATCCAAGTTACCGCGATCGGTGAATTCGCCTTCGATGAACGGTGGCTGTGGCGTCGCTTTGAAACCGTGCATCCCGTCGGATCCGACGATGCCCTCGCGGAGGGCGCGGCCGAGGTTGTAAGTGAAATTCCCCTTAGCGCTAAAAATCTCACCGTTCACCTGTACTTCGATCAGACCGGCTGTTCGTTGTCCCATTGGTTTCTCCTAGAGCAGGAAGGCAAATTTCGCTGCCGAAACTATCAGTTGGTTCATCAAGTTCGGCGAAAGCTCCCAATCAAGTCGGTTGACATCGCTGCCGTTGCGCACGACCCGAAGGTCCGCTTTGAACTGCTCAAACCCCTCGACAAGTCCGAGCGTCTCCATTTGGCGGAACCACCCGAGCGCCTCGCCTTTGCCGAGCAGCGGTGTCATGACGAGCTGTCCGGCACCGAATCGCGTGCCCGTGTCGGCCAACTTGTGACGCGGATACTTGGTCTGGATGCGAACGCGGAAGCTGTAGCGCAGATACATCAGCGTCAGCAGCGTGTTGATGTCGAGATAGGCGGTGTCCGCCGCGCCAGCGACATTCGTTTGATACGTGGTGATCCCGCGCTCGATCTGAACGATGCCACCGGCCGCGACCTTGGTCGTTGCGATGCCCGAGTAGAGCAGACCGCTACCGATGCCTCGCTCGGCGTTGGTGAATAGATCATCCGTAGCCGGGGGCAAAATGCCCTTGAGCACGAGGGTCTGGAAGGGGCGAGCGGGATCTGTCTGGCCCGCGATAGCAACGGCACCCGCAACTGCCGCCGAGAAGCGCAGCGAGGACATCAGCGGGTTGACGCCCGGCTGTGCCCAGATGCTGGAGCTCTTGCTGTTGCGAGTCTCGCCGAGCGTGGTGAGTGTGCTGAATGTTCCTGATGCCCCGGCAAACGCCACGCCATCGACCGAAGTCGTGGGACCCCAGCGTCGGTCGAGCTCGGCCTCGAGCGCGGTCAGGCTTGTCGCGTCGGTGTACGGGTGGGCCAGGATGTTGAACCACACGTCGCCGAGTGCGGCGATCAGCGTGGTGAGAACCGGGTTTGTCGCGCCCGGGGTCGACTCCGCATAGGCGACCGTGATACCGGCCGGCAGTGATTCGCCGTCCGCGTAGCTGTCGCGCACATCGTAGTCGGTCCCCCATGCCGCGCCCTTGTTGCGCGCGGTGCCGGTGACGACCGTGGTCGCGGCGCCAAAGGTATGAGGCAAGTCGAGTTCCAGGTTGAGCGCGGCGGCGGCGGCCGTGGCTATGGCAGCTGCAGCGTCGCCGTTGGTAACTGCGATCGTTACGCGGTGCCCACCGAGATAGTGAACGATCGCCCCGTCCTCGGTGGCGGTCCCTGTGTACGTGATGGTGAAAACGTTGGCAGTTGCAGCGCCGTCGTCGTCGAGAGTCCCGATCCACGCCTCGCTGAAGGTGTTGTTCTCGAACCAGCCGATTGCCTGGCGATGCAACATCGAACCACGACCAGCGAGTACGATCACGTCCTCGACGCTCGATACACGATGGAGCTCGTCGGCTGATGCGCTACCGGACGCGAGAATCTGACCAATCAGCAGACCGACGTATCGAAGCAGTACCGGTCCCTGCGATGCGCGGACGGCGCTGAATTCGACGCCGACGAACGGGATGCGGATGGAGCTGGGGAAACTATCGAATGAGATCGTCATGGGCTATTCCTCCGAGCTCAGCTTCTTCGGGGTCGGTTGTGGTTTGCGTGCGGGCTTGGTCGCCTTCTCGGGCGTGCCGCGCACGACTTCTTTGAAACGTAGGCGCCGATTCCAGAACGAATCGTCGGGAACCCAGCCGCCCTCGTCGGGAAGCTTTGTGCGCGACTGATCGCGCGGCCCCTCGCCGGCCTTTGCGGGCACGACGTAGATCTTGGGGAGCGGCTTGTGCGGCGTCGGTTTGAAACCCTTGTTCATTATGGCACCGTGAAAGTGTTTTGGGCGTCGTCGTCGTCGTCGCTGTGGACGATCTCGGTGTGCCCGGTGGAGAAGTCGTCGAGGCCTGTCGGTGCGACAGGTGCCGAGGTTCGGTAGAGGAACCCGTATTCGAGCACAGCCCGCGCCATCATTTGCTCGCCGACCTGCGCCAGATCTAGCGTCGTCCCGTTGAGGAACGAGTCGGCGCACGCGTTGTCGGGGAGCGCACCGAAGAACGGGTCGGCGTGCATCGCGGTCTCGATCTGCGCGCACAGGTCGTCGAGCGTGTCGGCGGTCGTCTCATCTGCGTCGTCGCCATCCGCGATCCATGCCGTGACCTCAAGAATGAGATCCTGATCGAGTTCGCGCGGAGACGACTGAACCGACTCCTCCCTCGTCTTGTCGGACGGAGTCCAGAGCGTGATCGCGGGCAGCTGGCTTGCACGTTGCGGGATCTGTTGCCCGACCTTCACGTTCGCGCCGGCCGCCGTGGAAGCCGCGATCAGCGCGGCCTTGACGGCGACCCTGATGGTTTCGCGCTGGTGAGCCATTACGTGACCACCCGCTTAAGCAGCAGCCTCACCCCGCCCTGGCCATCCGTCTGACGCTCGCGCACGGTGTAGTTGTTCGAGTCGATCACGATCGCCGGGGCATCGTTGAGAACGCTGACGCCCGTGAGGGTCACGTTCTCGGGGTCGAGGAACAGCACGGGGCCAGTCGACTCGATCCCGTCCAACACCAGCACGTGGTTGGCGTCGAACATTCCCTCGACCGCTGTAGCTGAGCCGCCGTTCGGCGTATAGGTGACATCCACCGGTCCGAGGGTCGCTCGAACGGCATCATCAACTAGCGCTAGATTGGCGGCCCATCCCATCGGCTTCCGTTACTTGCCGATCGTGTACGTCATGAGGAAATCAACATGCGTGGCGGTTGCGGCGTCGGTGCCGTTTTTGAGGATCGTGATCGCCGTGTTGGCGTCGTTGGCCACGAAGGACGCGCCGTCGGCTAGCACGGCGCCACCCGCGGAACCCGCTCTGACGACCGACGATTGCGTCAGCTGCGCCTGCGCGGCAGCCAGCAATTTGACCGAGCTCGTGGATTGCGTCGCGAGCACGTCGATTGTGGTGACGGCCGAAACCGCACCGCCGATCGCGATGACGAAGATGTCTTTCATCGCGTACTTGCGACCCGCGATCGCCGGAAGCATCTCGATCCCCGCGTTGATCTCCGCAACGGTCGCGCGGAAGCGGATGGAGTGGAGGACCTGCGCGGCGTTGACGGAAACACCGTTCAGCTGAACATCTGCCAACACGATGGCGCTCGCCTCTGCCGCGACCGCGTAGCCGATGCAATCGCCTTTGTCTGGATCGTGGGTGACTTTCGTCGTGCTCACATCCCAGTAAACGGCCTGCCCGGCCGTCCACGCGGTGCCGGCCGTCTTGACCAACTCGAACACGCCCGAGACGTAGCCGCGGAAAGCGACGCTGACTAGCGCCGTCTCCTGCGGGATACAGAAGAAGTCGCCGATGCGCACTGGCACGCCAACGGTGACGCCGCCCGTGGGGGCTACGAGGTCGAGAATCATGCCCGGTTGTACGTAGTTTTTCATGTCGTTGGCTTCCTTGTTGATTGCTCGTCAGGGTTTCGGTTACGCCGGGACCTACTGGCCCGCGTCCGTTACGGCTCCGCGCTCGCCTACTCCGGCAACGCCGAAGTCGAGCCGAACTTTCCAGCTCACGCCGTCGCGGCGGAAGCCGCTCTCGGACTCGAGCACCGGATTCTGCTGACCGTCGAGGAACGCGACCTCGAGCACCGCGGAGTCCAGCGGGCTGGCGAACGAGTAACGGCGCGTACCGGTGAGGCGCGCCGTATCGACGATTGTCGAGTAGAGTCCGAGCACCTTGTTCGGTTGACGGTAGGTGCGCGTATCGCCGATATCATCGGTGTCGAACTCGGCCTTGTTGATGACGCGCGCCTGACCGCCCAGACCAATCGGCACCAGGAGGATGACGGGCCGGAGATTTGCGTACTCGACTGCGCCCGGCAGTTTTTGCTTTGCCATCAGGACGCGATCGGCTTCGAAGCCGGCGACCGTGAGCGCAACGCCTGCGCCGACGTTGTTGTGCGCCGAGTCGAATAGCGGGTTGCCGTCGCTCAGATCGGGGCCGAGGTTGCTGTTCAGGGCGAGGGTCGTGTAGACGGCCGATTCGACGGTCAGCGCAGCGGCGCGTCCCATGCCGGTGGCGACATCCGTGAGCGCGCCCATGTCGTCGTTGATCAGGGCCTGGCGGGTAATCTCGACGATCGACCCGCGGGTGCCGGCTGTGATCGTTTCTTTCTCGCCGTCGGGTACCGCTTGGTTTTTGAACTCGGCGCCCTCGGGCACGATCGGCAATACGTTGAGCGTCGCGGTGCGGAATCGGTTGTGCGCGCGGAAGTCACTGACGCTGCCGACCTTGCAGAATTCCCGCCACGTGTCTGGCGTGATCGCGAACTGCGATTGCAGCGACTTGTGCATCACGTTCTCGAGCAGGACGGAAAAGTCGCCGATGGCCTGGAAACCACCAGCGCGGCCGGTGAGCGCGTCGCCGATGATGTCCATCTTGGACATCCCGCGGGTGCTGTGACCGGCCCGCTCGAGCGCGGAGCGCGCAAGATCGAGCATGGTCATCCCTCGGAATTCGCCGGGCTCGAGCTTGAGGGTCTCGCCGCGCAGCTTGGCGGCCTCGGTGACGACGTGCCCGATCGCGGAGCGCTGGATGAGCCAATGCTCGGCACCGCGCAGCCACTTGTCGCGAGCGTCGTCGCCTGCCTCGATGGTCGGGCGAGCGGTATCGGGGATACCTTCGGGCTCGGCGCGCTCGTAGGCGTCGACCATGGCCGTGCGAGACTCTTCTACCGACATCCCGGCGTCGATGTGCTTGCGCGCCAGTTCGCCGCCCGGGTCGAGCTTCTCACCGATGGCGCGAATCGAGATCCCGCGCTGCTTTTCAGCTGCGGTTGCCCTGGTCTCGGCCTCGGTGTGATCGACTTCCACGGAGCGCTCCTCGGTCGGAGCGGCTGCCGGAGCTGGGGGCGGGGTGGTGTTCTCCTTGACTTTGTCGGCCATGTCGCGGGTCTCCTCGTCGAGTCCGATGAACTCGCACGGGTTTGTGGTCGCGCTTTCTGAGCGCACTCCGGCTCCGGCGTCGGCGCCAATTGGCACTAACGAAATCTCGTGAGGCTCCCAGTCGGTCGCGAGACGGACTGGGATGTCTTGCACTTCTTCCTTGGTCTTTTCGAGCTTGTGGACCCGGTATCCGACCGAGACGTTTTGAATGATTCGATCTTCGACCTTGCGGAAGATTCTGTCGGCGTCCTCGTCGATGCCCTCTTTGGCGAAGCGCACAGACGCGGTACCTTTGCCGGGTTCGAGTCGCGCAGAATCAACTGCGCCCAACACGCTATGGAGCGACCAGCTGCTGTGGGCGTTCAGTAGCGGGGCTCGGCCACTCGCGAGCCGCTCCATGCGGACATGGGCGGGGTCGAGGCTGAGCTCCTCCCAGAATTCATCGAACCATCCGCGCTTGACACGTGCGCCGGTCGTCCACGTCACGTCGAATGTGCGCTTTTTGGAGTCGATCGAACTCGACACGACATCGGCGCGGAAGGCAAGGGCGGGAATATCGCGCGTGTTGCTGCGCTTGGCCGCCGTCTGTTTCTTCTTCCCCATCCAAGATCCGAGGATCATGGATCGCGAGGCGTGTCAAGCGGGGCGCGGATCGGGGAGCGCTACGCGTCGGGGTCGCCGGGGGCCGCTGGGGGCTGATAT